>Ga0209337_1000049_pt1 | contig 104906 bp, 111 predicted proteins | sample LinPmetageLP53_FD_184044 | JGI IMG/M metagenome (GOLD analysis project Ga0209337, IMG submission 184044) | Marine viral communities from the Pacific Ocean - LP-53 (SPAdes) (version 2) | ecosystem: Environmental > Aquatic > Marine > Oceanic | place: Pacific Ocean | collected 2010-02-08
CCCTGCGATCTCAGGTCGTGACAAGTCGTTCGCGGAGTCTCTCTTAGGCTATTATGAGCGCAAGGGGTCTTTGACCTCTGGGCGCGCTGGCTGGGTCCGCACGCTTGAGGACCGCTACAGCGCCGACAAGCTGGCTGTTAACGCTGCCAAGGGTGCGAGCATGCTGGAGCGCCTGAACGCCGTTTGTGAGCGTACCGCAGAGGCTTCATGGGCGCGCGGCTTCATCAACTCCCTGCAAGGTCAGATCATGACTGGTAAGCAGTTGTCCGAGAAGCAGATCCAGACTCTTTCAAAGATCGAGGGTGAGCATGATGACACAGCAATGTCCGCGCGCGCCTCGTTCGCCGCTGACTACACAGCCGATAAGGATGGCATGCGCTCCGACGCAGTTGTATGCGCGCACTACTATCGTGCGGCTGGATACTTCCACGCGCTCGCTTCTCAGATCATCGAGAGCCCTGCCTTTGTGCCGGGTGTTGGAGAGTTTAACAAGATGACAAAGAATAAGTATGCTCAGAAGGTATTGCGTGAGCACCACGCAGAAGCCAAATACCCTATAGGCTCTTACGTACTCCCACGCGCCGCTCACCGCTCCCTGAAGCTCAGGATAGGTAACAAGCCTTGTATCGTCGTGGAAACCAACGCAGCCCCTGTGACGAGCGCGGCAAAGGGGTCCAAGATATACAAGCTGCTACCCATCGGTCGCGCTGAGACTGTTCTAGTTGAGGAACGCCAGATCATGAAGGCGAGGAAGGTAAAATAATGAAAGTCGGTAACCTCGTAAGCGTGAAGCGCACACACGGCCGCGATCCCGTGGTCGGTCTTATCATCGCGATCAAAGAAGATGATCACAATCGTACCATTCTTATACAGTCTATTAAAAGTGATTATAGAATGTACGCGCACCCTACTGATGTTGAGGTGCTTAGTGACTGTGGGTGATTTAGTTAAAGTTATAATGCAATGGGGTCAGCCTCCCATCACGGGAATCATCATTAAGAAATGGCATGATCGGGCGCAGTGGGTCTATGAGGTTCGCAATGTTAAAAGCGGATTGAAGACCCACGCCGCAGAATCAGATATGGAGTTGATTAGTGAGAGTAGGTGATTTAGTTAGGTATCCCGGTTGGGATGAGGTCGGCGTGATTGTACGTGAGATCCCCGGCACCGAACGGCGTAAGGTTGTGCATTGGTCGGTGTCTGGTATGGCGAGTCATACCGAGAAAGATTTGAAGGTGGTAAGCAATGGCAGATCCTAAAGAGAAGTTTGAGGATAACAATACAGACGTTGTTGAGTTTAATGATAAGAAGGTATCATTTTATGTTGATTCAACCTGTATTATTTGCAACGTCTGTTTATATGAAGCCCCTAACAACTTTCGCGAGAGTGATGACGCAACTCATGACCTCGTATACAAACAACCGGAAACCGAGGAAGAACTTGCTGAATGCTATGAAGCAATGGACGCCTGTCCGGTTGAAGCAATCGGCGACGATGGAGTAGAATGATGTCGAGACTTATACATAATATATTAATCATTGCAGGTATTATCTATCTGTATGAGAATAGAGCCATGTGGGTACCAGAGTTAGTTAATGTTACTAATACTGTTATAAGCACTGTGGGTAGTACTGTACAAAGCATTTAGTTAAAGTGTAGTGTGGTGGATCAATGTGGTTTGTAGTGGGATAATGTGTTAGCATGTGTTTATAATATGTTTTATAACTGCACTTCACATGCGGTGGGGCTTTATACCTATACGCACACACACTGTCAAGCACATTTATTTTGACATTCTTTTGACATGCCGCCCACAATGCGCGACACATGCGACAGCATGCGGACGATAGTGCCCGTGTAACCTGCGTTATGCTCGGGTGTATACACTCACATGCGGCGGGGGTGCGTTAAACTATTTGTAGGTTTGCATGCGAGGGCAAAACTAATTAAAGTATTATAATCATTAAACAATATCTGTATCATTCTCATGTTACAAATGTGACACCGCCTGCCGCGTGTTGTATGCATGCCGATGATACATTAAATAGAATGTCTAACAATACTAGTAACTTAGTTAACGTTTGGCTTAAAGGGAGAGGAATACATGCGACAGATACGTAACCGGTTGCGAGAAAAGTATCCGAGATCATATAAAATAATATCTAAATCGACAGACATTGCATTCCATGTAAGCTATTGGGGTATGTGTACAGCTGCATTATATGTATACATGTTACAGTATAGTGTGACTGGATGTGATGGAAGTATTGACAAGTAATTGACAGTCACTGTGTCTGACACTGTTTTGACGTTTATTTAACTGCTGTCAAAATGCTGTCAAAGACGGGGGGGTCCCCCTCCCCCCTACCCGGAATGTATGTCTCGGCCGATAGGCGGTCAGCGATGGCAGACTAAGTACCTTCTCGATATGGCTGAGAAATTTTCTGAGATTATGATTTAAAAAACACCGCCTAAAAATTTCCAGATTAGCCCGGTACGCAAATTGCCCGTGACGCGTCTATATACTTTATGGGTAGTAAGAGGGCAGAAAACCCATTAGGCGCAGCTGTGGGCGCGTATAGTGGGTCTATAGATACATTTCAGTCACCGCGGTGGACGCGTGGGCTTAGCCGCCGCTTCGAGTTGGGAGACTTGGTGACACTTGCACCAGAGTTTCGGTATTCAATAACCAAACCGGTTGGCGTCGACTTTGGACGTTACGTGGGCATTGTTGTAGAAACATACGCGAATCGTGAGTATATGGTGATATGGACAAACCACCCGTTGGTAATTAGTAAATTTAAAACAGGATTGTTCAATGGTGATCATTTGTTGTTGGTAGAAAACGCGGATAAAACGCTTATGGGGTCACGATGAACGAGGATGCGCGTCACCCTGTAGACTTCGTTGTTGGCGACTTGGTGTACTATACCGGTAGTACCAATGCCAACCCGTACGGATTCCCGTATACATACTCATCAGATAAAAAACGTGTCAAGCGTGTGGGTATTGTCGTTAAAATTAACACCACCGCTTTTCATACCTACAGTGTATATTGGTTAAAAGACGAATTAGCGTCGAATCATGTTGCAAATCATCTCGAACTGGTGTATAATGTATAGTATAGACTATTTACAGTATGCACGTTTCCAAGGACATTGTTATAACTCTCATTAACGAGAATCTTTCGTCAACCGATAAATCTGATATAAAGAAGATGATCGGTACGGAATTGGATAAGCGTATCAAGAGTGAACTTAAAAAGATTCTTGCGGATGAGCTTGCGACTGCTCTTAAGTCTAAAGACACAAAGGCGGATATTGGCGAAGTTGCCAAGAAGGTCATCAAGAAATTGTACAAAGACCTTTCTTTCCACCATCCATATATCATCGATCGCATTAAGGTATAAATTGCAAGCTAACAACACAACGGCCGCGGTTGGATCGTGGGTTAAAGACGTCTGGCGAAAAGACCGGTCATTGGGTCTCGTTCTGCAAATCGATGACCAAACCGGTATGATGTACGTACGGTACCCAAAGATCGCTAAAGACGTTTGGCTGCGGTGGGAAAATGGCGGTCACTATATGGTTATTAATAAATAAATGAACTATTTATTGCGATTTTGAATGCGGAGTATATCCATGAAATATATGTTTACTTTTTTTGCACTGTCTGCATGCGGCGTTTGGGCTGCAAATGCGGGCATCACTGCGGATGAGCATGTGGCTAATGAGAAAAATTTTATAGAAGAAAAAACTGGCGGCGAAAAAATGGCGCGAACAAGACCGGATGCGTTGCTGGAGTCATATAACCAACCGACCTACATCGATGCCGTGCCGCCGGAAAATGGCGCTATAGCTGCGCCGTCGCCAATCCCTGCTCTTATGCTGCCCAATAATGTGTGCGTAATTAATACCGATCTTTCACCCGATCGGTCAATTGAGGAGCATATTTTAGCTTGTATCCATGCACAACGGATTAGGCGGTCAATTCAAAGATAGTATCCCCTACTTACTTATGTGGATATTAATTTAAAAATAGGCGACATCGTCGTTGATATAGCTACTGGCGACATCGGATTACTGGTTTCGCGCTATAGCTTGTTTGAAAATCTTTTAGACGATGACGGCAACAAATTAATTAATCTGTGGGCTTGGGACATATTCTGGACCGGACCGATGCCGACAACAGAAGATACGGTAAGTCGATATCAGCCTTATACAGAAGAAGGTTTATTAAATCTAATACGCACTGGTACTTTTAAAGTTGAAAAAGCGAGAATAGTTTGATGGATGACTTGTATTCTGCGCTGAAGGGTGTTATACTTAAGGTAGGAGATTTGATAGTTGATGAAACTACTGGGTTTGTTGCATTGTTGATTGAGCGTGAAAGACGCATTGATATGATTTATGACGACATGTATTTTTGGCATGTTAAGTGGATCAAGAACGTAGATCGATATGCAGAGGACCCTACAAATGTCCCAATGTCAACAATTATTGAGGAAGAAGGTATGAAATTATCGATTATTGTTGGCATGCTAGCACACTATCCAGCAAACGGAGGGGACCATGAGTTCTAATTGGAATGTATATAAATTATTTAAAAGTGGCAAGAGGGCAAAAGCACCTATACACACATTTTTATATGATGGCGAATATGAAGAGGCGATTAGCCGATTCGAACAAATTGAGATTACAAATTTAATCGAAAAGTACGGAGAAAGAATAAAAAAATTTGATTTTAAAATTCTTAACACCGAGGGGGCTCAAGAGCGTATAGAGGTTACTGATGAACAACGCTTTCACTTAGCAAAAAATAGAGTCTTGGCGACCATAATTAAGAAAAAGAAGATAAACACTAAAAGAAATCTTAGCGGCGGTCTTATTTATTCTAAAGACACAAATTGGAATTGGCAATGGGCCGCGTTAGAAACTGGCACTAGCCGGTATATTGAGGGTTTATCCGTTATTTTTGATTCATATGAGGAAGCTATCGATTGGATGAAAGAAAAAATAGATACAATTTGAAAAAAATTCCCAAAAAGGGAGATTTAGTAAGAATTGTTAATCATCAATTTAAATTTGATGGCGACACGGTCATAGAATCATGCGGAATAGTCGTTGAGAGCTACGATATTTTGCCATCAGACCAAGTACAATTAAAGATATTCCCGGAAGTTCATGTATACCTACTCAAAACAAGAAAAATAGTGCCACTCCCAGTAGGAGGAGTGGAAATAATATCACATTGCAAAAGGGAGCCCTAATTAATCTAGGAGGCTCTTTTGAACAATTTAATGACATCCCTGTGTCAAGCGGCAATAGTTGCAAACATTGGTATACTTCTCATTGGTATATTTCATGGTGTACATAGTTTATCTGTTTTGTCAATTATTAATATTGCTTTATTGAGTGCTCGATTTATAATTTTTAAAGGAGAACACAAGAGATGAAGAAAATACTATTAATTGTGGCAGCGTTATTGTTGCCAGTTACAGCAATTGCAACACCGACAACTCAGAATAAAAATCTAACGACACAAATAAGCAACTCGCTTAGTGTAGTCGAGAAAAATGTACGCAATGCGTCTGTAAGAGTGCTGACCGGACAAGGTCATGGTACCGGAGGGCTAATTAACTACAAAGGAATGCATCTTGTTCTAACAGCGCACCACGTGGCAGATGGAGCGCTCGGCACTTCGTATTTGATAGCGACAGAGACTGAACGCCGTATGGCAGTCTTAGTTTATAAAGACCCATTAAATGACATGTCTTTGTTATATTTGCCTAGTGAGTTTGAATATGCGAAACCAATGCGTTGGAAGCCACGTTCAGAATTAATAGAAGTTGGTCAGACTATCACATATTCAGGTTTTCCTTCCTGGCACAGTTTGCTGAGCTTCCGTGGACACGTTGCAGGTTTCGAAACACACCCAGAAGCAGGAAGGCAAATTATTTTGCAAACTTATGGATGGTTTGGTTGTAGTGGATCAATAATATATGACAACGATGGAAAAATTGTTGGAGTGCTCTGGGCTGTCGATGTTGAGAGGAGCCCTTCATTCCAGATACAAGAGAATATGATTTGGGTATCTCCAATACAAAACTTGAACATAGATTTAGCTTTAACTGCTTTATGCAATGGCATGCCAGAAAAACCTAGAGCGTGTAAGTAGATTATGCTCTGAAGACGTTGGCAATAGTGAGATTCCGATCTATTTATTGGAGAAAGCTTTGGAAATATCTAAAAATGAATGACTTATATGGTCCACTGGACGAAAAAAAGAAAAAAGCCGGGTCTGAATCTAGCAAAGAGTCCTCTTTAAGAGACTGGTTTGGTAGGAAGGGTGCCAAGGGTTCTAAAAAAGGATGGGTTGACTGTAACTCTCCTGATGGGAGCGGCGGTTATAAGGCTTGTGGGCGCGGCTCAGGCGAAAAACGTAAGAAATATCCTGCGTGCAGACCTACACCGGGCGCGTGTAAAGAACGTGGCAAGGGTAAATCATGGGGCAAAAAAGCAAAATCTAAGAAAAAAAATGAGGAATTATATAAAATGGATTTGTATCAAATAATTGAAGAAGAAATACAAGCTGTGGTTACTGAGACACATACAAAAGAGCACGAAAAAGAGCTTGAAAAGATCTCTGGTGAGCTGCGCGGTGCTTCAAAAATGCACAAAGGGCAAGCAGATAAGATTGACAAAATCCTTGACCAGACTGACGATAAAGAATTAGAGGAAGGTGGAGGTATGAACTGTGGCTGTGGGAATGATCCTTGCGAAACTTATGGTAAAAATAATGAAAAAATAATTGTTATGGTCAAAGAAATGTATCAAGGTCTCTCAGATAACCTGTATGAAGAAGAAGGTAAGAAAGATGCATGTTATAATAAAGTAAAGTCGCGTTATAAAGTATGGCCGAGCGCATATGCATCCGGAGCTTTAGTTAAATGCCGTAAAGTTGGCGCTGCCAATTGGGGTAATTCTAAAAAAGAATCCCTACAGATGATGATTGAGGACGAATTAGCTCAAGTTTTAGCTGAAAAAGCCAAAAAACCTTGTAAACCCTCGAAAGGAAAGCGCTTTGCTAAGCGTGTAGATGGCAAATGCCGCTCGTTTGGACAGAAAGGACAAGCAAAAGGCGGTGGAGACCGTATCAGACCCGGCACAGCTAAGGGTGATGCGTACTGTGCACGGTCAGCAAAGATTAAAAAGTGCAAAAACCCCCCATGTGCCAATGCATTGTCCCGCAAGAAGTGGAAATGCCGCGGCTCTAAGTCGATGAAAGAGGCAGTTAGGAAAATAAATGTTAAGTGATGAACAAATTTTAGCTAAAACCACCGCGTTGCTTGATGTTTTACAAGAAAAGTGTTGGGATGGCTATACACAAAAGGGAATGAAGAAAAAAGGTGACAGAAATGTACCTAATTGTGTACCTGTTAACGAAAAAGTACTCCGAGAAGTCACTGAAGATGAAATGAGAGTGTTGGAAGATTTGTTAGATGACCTCGACCCAGCAAATCTGCCACTAAATGATCTTTTTGGTGGCAAAATGCGCGCTGTTATACCATTTCCGACAATCGATCCCTCTACAGACCTTGGAAAGTTTGCAAAATTCTTCAAATCTCAAGAGTATGATGTAGATTGGGACAAAGGCATGGTCTTTGCTGAGCGAGATATGCGCACAACCGATGATTTACTGGGTACTTTGATTGGTATGACCCAAGGACAGCCCGAAAAGAAGAAAACCAAGAAGATTCAGATGAAAATCGGCAAATTATTTAAAAAAATAGCCGATTTAAGCAGAAAAAAGGACGCATTGTACCAAAAAGTCTATGATCACTTGGCTGGTATTGGGTATAAAGGTCCAAATGGTCGACCAATCACCAAGTGGCAGGAAGTTACAGTGAAAATGCGTAATGCTGCGCTTGATGAGAAGGAATTGGAGAATTTAAACAGAATTAACGATCAAATGTACTTATATATCGTAAGTCCGGGTGTTGTTGGACCTGCAGGCTATGATTTAACCGAATTAGCAACAAAATACGCCGAATATTGGCAAAAGAACGCCGCATTCATCAAAAAAGAGATAAATAACCTCGATAATGACAAATTTTCCATTATTATCACTCGACATCCGGTAGATGTACTCAGAATGAGTGATTTTGACAAAATTACTTCTTGTCACTCTCCGGCTAGCCGTACAAACGCCTATCAGTCCTATTATAAGTGTGCTGTAGCAGAAGCACGCGGGCATGGGGCGGTTGCATATGTGGTAGAGACAGAAGAATTGCTTACAAACACAAATACGGGCAATATAGACAGTGCAGAGCAAGAAATCCAAGAAGGTGAGATATTTGCCGACGATGCAAGATATGGAGGCGCCGGATTTGATATTGAGCCAATCTCTCGTGCGCGCATCCGTCACGTTAGATATTACGATACAGATGAGCCCGCGCGCTATGATGACGGACAAGATGTTGGAATGCCCGAAAAACGAGTTTATGGTGCTGACATTCCCGGTTTAGTCGATAGAGTTACTGACTGGTCCCGCGATAACCAAGAAGAAGTCATCGCAAACATGCCGAAAGAAAATGGAAAGATTGATTTAAATAAATTTATGATTTTTGGTGGTTCATACGAAGACACCGCAGGGTGGCAAGGTCGCGAAGCACTAATGAGACAGTTGTTAGGCATAGAACAACGCGTTAGCGGTAACATGAAGCAAAACACAGATACCGAAGACACTCTTGACGCCGATTTAATCGGAGACATCAGAACATCCTACGAGGAACAGTGTCAAGCAATCATTGATACTTGGAACCAAAGAGCAGCAGTCACAAAAATTAGCTTTGACGTCGAAGATGACGGCGGCGATGGCGTATATATTAGGGGTTCTGCCGAAGTTGTGATTGAGTGGAATAAGAGCGATTGGACCAGATTACCAACCGCGGCCGACCGAGTCGTCCAATATTCTCCAGAAGCGATTAACGATATATATGGAGATTTATTTACCGATCGAGCTTATATGGGTCGTCAAGGTGACACTATCTTTTGGACATGCGGAGTAAACCTAGAACACCCAGAGTTGGGTGGTGATTCTTATTATGCTATGCCAGAAGAGTTCAACGAAGCTTGTCAACAAATTGACTCTGTAATCGATGACCGTCATGACGCGTGGAAAGAAATATTATCAAATTACTTCAAGCGCGAAGGTCAAATGGCCGGTGGCGAATATATGACTCTCGCTGTGGATATTGAGAACGGCGAGATAGACTCTTACGAGTGGGACGTGGAAACTGATGGAGAGTATGAGGACAGCCATGAATCATATGCCTCTGTGAGCTTTGAGTACGACTCAGAGGAATGGAAAATGTCTCCGGAGATACTAGAGAGGCTTTTAGATTCTCGCGAGTTTAAACTGCTTCTAAGGACGAATTTGTTAGCCAGCGCAAGACAAGAAGTTGGAACAGAATATCATTTAGATATTTCTCATTATACTGTTACTAGAAGTGGCGAAGAAAGAGTCGCACAAATACAGTTTAAAGTCGACGCAGACGACAACGCCGAACGTGTAGAACTTTTTAAAGAGCTGGTCACCGGTGAAATGGATGATGAAGATAATCTCACGGTTATATTTAATAAGACTCTCGCTCAAATACAATCTTCTCTTCAGAGCGGTCAATGGACTGACGATGTTAATGAACAGCTTGTAGGAAGCTGGAGAAGGTTTATATCATGAAACTTTTAATAGAAAATTGGCACCGGTATTTGGGTGAAGACAAAAGTGCTATTGAACCTTTTCATGTCACTAAACGCAATAATAAAATCAAAGGTAAAACTCACTATGTTGTCACACATACACCTAGTAATATGTATATCCCTTCTCACTTATATAAAATGGGCATAAAAAATGTCCAAGGTTTAGCAGACGAACTGAATGTTTATAATGCTGAAAATGAAGGCATTTTCGAAAGCCCAGAGTTAGCTTCTGATAAAACTGTTCTTAAAACTGTTCTAAATATTATTGAAGCGTCGATGTATCGAGAAGAGGGAATACAATTTTAATGAAGTTCCTACTTGAAAATTGGCGAAAATTTGTAAACGAAGATGAAGATGCAACCATGGATATGGGCGGTAAATCTTGGAACCAAGTGGAAATAGACAAGAAGAACCGTGCCAAAGAAGGTGCGGAAGCAGCGGGCTTTCACTTTGACCGCAAATTAGGCAAGGGTATGATGGGAGAGGTTTATTTGGTCGAGAACAAAAAGACCGGTGAGCGCAATGCTATGAAGCATGTTGTAAAAAGACTTTATGGTGGACCTGATACTTCAGACAGAGAAGAGCAAAACTACCGCTTTGCTATGGATAATAAAACTGAAATGAATCAAAAATTTGCAAAATACCTTCCAGACGTGTATAATATAGAAGAGACTACAAAAGATTATTTTATATTTATGGAACTCTTAGATAATATTCCGGACAGGGTTAAGGCAGATTTGTTTGCATTGAATACTGAAGATGGCGATTTGTCAAGGCATGAGAAATACACTAGATTATTCAAAGACACCGAAGCAATTTATGAAGTTATAATACAAGGTTTGTATGGAAACCTTATGTTGAGACAAGGTGACCCAAACGTTTATCACGATGTCATGCAGGAAGTACCAAACATTGTGATAAAAAAGATAACAGAAATGTCCGGACACAACTGGGAATTTTTGCCAGCGGACACCCTATCTGATTTGGTGGCTGAGGCGACACTTCCTTATTTAAAACAAGATTCCTCATTCTATGAGCAGCTACCTAAACATTTTAAATCTAACCTTAAAGATGTTTACACAGACATTCTTCAAAAACAAATTGTGCCTGTTCACGGTGGACATGGCAGAGTTAGTGGTGCCGGCAAATCTGGTGAAAAGATCGAAAGAAACTTTCCTGAAGCTGAAGGTTTAATACGCGCGATGAAATATTTCCTCGATCAACAAAACTGGCAACCCAAAGATATTCATTCTGGAAACGTTATGGTGCGTCCGGGTACCAAGGATTTTGTTATCACTGATCTCGGTCTATTTAGCTTGAGAAGCATATAATGAAACTCCTACTTGAAAACTGGCGACAGTATTTAAACGAAAGTGAGAACTCATCTCACTACGGTGATCTGTATTTGTTTGAAAATGATACAGTCACCAAAACATCTTTTTATGATGCTCTCAATACTTTATCTGAATCTGACAACGATGTTGACGCGTTTTTAGAAAACTGGGAGCACTCAGTTAGTTACATGTTTGAAAGTCTCGATGAGGCTGCTGGCGTGCCTATTGAAACCGGTATTGAAAGTATAGATGATGCTATACTGAAGGCATCCACTCAGGCTTGGATGATACAAAACAAGTTTAAAGAAAAGGCTGTTAATAAGGTTCTCTCTGTCAGTAAAAAGATTAATGATTTCGCGGATAAAAATCCTAAAACAGTAAAAGTGGCAAAAGTTGTGGTAGGTGGCTTGTTAGCTGCAGCAGCAGTTTATGGTATCTCTCAAATATTACAATCAGGGGGAGACGCATCAGACGTTATGGAATTAGCCCAAACCATTCAGCCAGAAGATCCTAGTTTGGCTCAAGATTTAGCTGAGTGTGCTCAAGAATTTAGTGCAGAAAAGGTTGTTGAGTTTGCGCAAGAACAAACTGATGTTGTTGAGAAAGTAGCAGACACGCTTTCAGCCGCTGGAGAGCCGGCACTTGAAAAAGTTGGGGAAGTCGCAGACAATGTAGCACAAGATATGTCAGTTGGTGATTTCTGGAACGATGCTTTTGAAAAGTTTGATGCTAACCAAGAGCAATGGAAGGGTGATGTCGGATTCTTTGCTGATGCTGAGCCAGTTAAAGACGCCGTAACACAAGGGTCTATAGATTGGGTGGATTGGATGCCTACAGATGTCACAGATGTTGAATCATATATGGAATATGGCCCATACGGAGAAGACTTAGTAGCAAATATGCCAGAAGGCGATGCTAAACAAAATGCTCTTGAGTTGGCTGCGGAGCAATGGGCAGAATATAAAGAAATGGCAGAAACATTCAAAAGCGGAGGTAGTTTAGAAGATCTTAATATGACAAAACAAGATTTTAATCGATTCGCCGGAGATGCTGTTTACGCCCCAAGACGTCCAGACAGTATAGTTAGAAACATCGGAAAGTTAGGAAGGGAGATGGGCGATTCAATGTTCTCTTCAGAATTAGATGCCGGGTCAGGGACAGCGGTGAACGCAGGAACTGGCCATATACCACCAAACTATATGAAATGGTTGCGAAAAGCCATGAGAGCATCGTTAAAGTGAAACTCCTACTTGAAAGCTGGCGAGAGTATATAACTGAATCAAAGCTGCGCGTGTTTGACTTTGATGATACAATCGCAAAGTCTGATTCCAATATTCATATTACAACTGACACCGGTGAAAGAATTGAAATGACCACCGACGAATATGCGACCCATAAAATGAATCCAGATTACGAGTATGACTTTTCTGAATTTGATAACGTTATTAATCCGAGAGAAATCAAACAAATTACTAACATTGTTCGTAATGCTCTCAACGCTGGTACTGAAGGTAGAGAGATAGCTATACTAACGGCGAGAGACCCAGCGGCCGAAGGTCCTATTAGAGAGTATCTTGAGAGCATTGGACTTGACACATCTATGATCACATTTGAACTTTTAGGTAGTTCTAACCCTGCAGATAAGGCAGCGTGGATAGCCGATAGGATTGATGCAGGTGCCACAGACGTTTTATTTTTTGATGATTCCGGAAAGAATGTGGAAGCAGTGAATGCATTATCAGAACAGTATCCCGATATAAAAATTAGAGCAAGAAAAGTAAAGTATGCGGATGACATCACTTAATAATGAGCCATTATTGAATATGGTGTTGTGTTGAGCATGTTTAGTCACCGTTAACTTACTACTTATTAGCGGAGGATGCACTATGTCTAATAATGGTAACGGGTGGGAAACCTACTCAAAGTTAGTTTTACAACAACTTGAAACTCTTTCGAGTGGAATTGAAGGTTTGCGAAGCGAACTACAAATGGTACAAACACAGCTAACTGAATTGAAAGCTAAGGAAGATCGTGTTCAAGATCTTAAAGTATGGAAAGAAAAAATGGACGATGTTGCTTCCCCTCCACAGTTGCGAGAAGTCCTGCAGGAAGTTGAAGATTTAAAAATATTTAAAACAAAAGCTGTGACGATGTTTATGGTGGTGCAAGGCATAATGGGTTTGGCGATGGCTTGGGGCTTAGAAATATTTTAATTAAAGATTTTTCTAGAAAAAGAAGATAGTATTTTTAAAGAAACAAACAATATCCATCTTTTATCTGTTCAATCAATTAGTCATGGTAAAATTTGCTTTGTTTGAACGCTAGTTAAAATATGACCCAGAAAAAAACATCGGGCGCTAGCGAATTACTAAAAATTATTTTAGATCAGATAGCTGGTGAGACGGAGCCCGGGCGACCCTTGATTCCGGCATATATTTTGTTAGGCGAAAGCGACAAAATGTGTTACGATCCGAACAGCAGAATGTTTCAAAAAGTTTCTCGTGGCACCAAGATATACATATTAAAAGAAAATTATGATTACAAAGGTAGAACTTTAGTGTATACTGTATATGGACATCTTGTTTGTGTTGAGCCAGATGATTTGTTTTTACTATCAGGATTTGATTGATGTTGTTTAAGTTTGGAAAATTTTGGAAAACAGCTTTATTTTTATTTCTTTCGTGGTCAATGTACGCTGTTTATGGTTACGAGTTTACTTTAGTGACTATATTAGCTCTAATGTACAGTGAAACTTTTAAAGATAAACACACATTAATGTAACAAACCAACATATTTACTGTGTGATGGAAGACAAGAACCCATATGGTAGTTTAGCTGCAGAAGATTTTCAATTAGGTGATATAGTTGAATGGAGTATCTGGAGTAGTGAAAAAGAAGACTTTGAGCCCCACTACGGTATTATAACCGATATTACAAATAAATTAATATCTAATCGTTTAATTTCGATTTGTACGGCAGTGCCGTTAGACGACTCTTGTAAAGAAATAGAATTGTTTGCACTGAGTCTAACTTTAGTATCAAAAGCAGGAGAGCAAGACGATGAAATCGCTAGTTGACCATATAGCTATTCTGGTAGATGACTTGGATGCAGCAGAAAAGTGGTATTTGGAACATTTATCTGGAAAAACAACCCATAAAGATAAAAAGTATATTAGAATACAAATAAAAAACACAAATATTGCCTTAATTGATAAAAATTGTTATCCCCATGCGCATATCGGTATTTTAGTAAAAAATAAAGAAGATTTACCTATTGACAAAGGAATAGTTGTAAAACATCGGGACGGTACAGTAGGAGTTTACGTCAAAGACCCATTTGGTAACTATTTAGAGTATATTTGGTACTCCGACGACCAGAAAGAGGTATTTTTAAGTGAATGACGTCCTAAAAAACCTAATTCTTCAGTTTATGCCGTTTGCGCAAGAAAAGATAGGGTTCAAAAATCCGCCGCGGCTATTTTTAAAACAAGATTCAAAAAATGCGGCGAACCCATTAGGAAAAACTGCTTACTATGACCCACAAGAAAAAGCCGTGACTCTGTATACGACTAACCGTCATCCAAAAGATATTTTGCGTTCTCTTGGCCATGAATTAGTGCATCATAAACAAAATTGCGAAGGCAAATTTGATGATGTTGGAGAAATGGGAGAAGGATATGCCCAAAAAGATCCGCACTTACGACAAATGGAAATTGAAGCTAATCGCGATGGTAGCATGTGTCTTCGTGATTTTGAAGACACTTTAAAGCAAAACAATACTATTTATTTTGAACATTTACAAAAAGGAGACACTAACATGTCAACAAAAGATTGGAAGAACGGAGAGTTGAAAAGTCTCCTTTCAGAGAACTGGGGCTTTAAAATGGACCTCAGCAAGCTTAATGAAAGCGTAGAAGAAAATATCAATGAAGAGGCAGGCGCGTTTGCCCCTAATCATTATTGTGTTCACCACGGCGGCGTAAGCCACAATGGTGGTACTCAAATGGCTGAAGCAGTCTCTCACAACTGGAACGAAAAGCTTGGTAAGGTTACTCACTATGACATGAAACTTAAAGATGGAACAATCTTAGAAAATGTCGCGGTTGAGGATATCCAAATTACAGATGCTTCGCTTGCCGAAGGTCACGATGGGCACCCTGCTAAGCGCGATCATGAGGATGAAGAGTTAGAAGAAGGCGAAAAGCCAGACTTTTTAGATCTCGACAAAGATGGTAATAAAGGTGAATCAATGGAAGACGCAGCAGATGACGCTGATGAAACCGTTGATGAACAGTCAAAAACCGATCGTGCCGATCGAGTTGCTGGTCGTAATACATCCGGACGTCGTTTAGACGAAGAAGACGAAGAAGATGAAGAGGTTGTTGAAGAGGACTTCCCTGGTAAGCGCGATATGGACCAACATAAGTCTGATCTTTCCGAGGTGCGCCTTAAGGAAATTATTGCGTACGCATTAAAAACAAAGGGATAGATTATGGGCGGTGCTGCCGGACATATGGCCCATCCTTTTGATTTGGGTTCTGTAAGAACAGGTAACGACCTTCTCGACTTTTTTAACAAAGCCAAAGAGCATCTTGAAACAGAAGGCGCTGGTGCTGTTAAAATCGATGGAGTTAACGTTTCGTTTAAAGTTGTTGAGACTGGCGGACAACATCAATTTGCTGTTGACCGCGGGTCGTCAAAAGAAATTGACATCAGTGGAATCACAATGTCAAGAGTCGACCAAAGATTTCCTGAAGGTCATGGTATGCGACCGGCTATTAAGACACTTCTAGCTATCCTAAATAAAGCGTTGCCGGCAATTAAACCACAATTACAAGAACTTGGAATGTGGGATAACCCATCGATGTTTCTTAATACTGAATACGTCACAGGTACAACGAATGTTACTGATTACGATGAAAACTTTTTAGCTATTCACGGACTAAACCAATTTTATGAAAAAGTCGCAAAGTCCGGTGCAAGTAAAGGGAATGTAAGACCGGGAGCCGAGAGACCAGATGGAGTCAAGGCGCCCAGTCGAGAAGTTACTTATGATCCAGAAATCATGGAAACCCTTATAGAGAAGTTGAATCCGATAGCAGCCGAATTAGGATTTAAGGTTTATGGCTCTGTACCAACTACCCGCACAGAAGACACAGATATTGATTTTAGTAGTACGTTATCGGAACCATTGACAATTAAAATATCTGACGACCGAGAGATTACTAAATCGCTTGCCGATTGGCTTTCCAGTGCGCAGAATCCAGATTACGATTCTCTAAAAGTTCGAGTCGGAGACAAGATGGTAACAAGACATCCTCTTCACAAAGAATTATATAAAGCACTTGCAGTCGATGGCGTGCCGGTAGTTAGTTTGGTCGACCAAGCTGACGCAGAACGTGCTATCAACGGTGCCCTCTTTATGCATGCCACTCGTATGCTCGGGAACGACGTTTTAAGGGGTCTCACAAGCCCTATGGGCGACTTGATGAGTCATGAGGGGGTAGTACTTAGGGATGAAGAAAAATTTGGACCAAACCCTGTTAAAATTACCGGAGAATTCATCTTAGGGAATCTTGGTGGTGGATTTGGTGGAAGTGTAACTGAAAATGAAGAAGACTTCATTGGCTATGAATTTAAGCCTGTGACAGAAGAAGACGAAGATGATGATCCGGTCGTCGACGCTGATTTTGGCAAAACGATTGCTGTTGTTCCGGGAGCTTTTAAGCCACCTCACAACGGGCACCTAGATATGGTGCGGAAATATGCAGAAATGGCTGATGAAGTTATTGTTTTAATTTCGCGGCCGACGCGTGGAGGTCGAAAATTACCGAACGGACGTGAAATTACTGCTGAAGATTCTCTAAAGATATGGAGCCTTCTAACCCAAGACCTGCCAAATGTAGAGGTAGGTATCTCTAACCATGCTTCGCCATTAACTGCAGCATATGAATATGTTGGACGTGATGGTCCTTTGGAAGAGGGGACTAAGGTAATATTAGGAGCTAGCAACAAGGGTGGAGACGCCGGTCGATGGGCTGGAGCAGAAAAGTATATTAAAGAGGGCGTTAAATTGATGGACCCCTTTACTACTGCAGTTGAGCCTTCCTTGAGACCCAATGGAACTCCATACAGCGCGTCAGACATGAGAGAATTATTGGGCGCTGCAGAAACTAGCGAGGATGCCATTGAGGAATTAGAAGACTTTATTGGTGAAGACAATGTATTTGATTTGCTTTCTATACTTGGAATAGCCTCGCCGATGCAAGAAATGTCCGGCGCAGGAGCAGTCGGTGGCGCTGCAGTTGGTGCTAAGGGCGGACCCTGGAGCAACAAAAAAGAAATAGAAGATGATAACGAAGCAGAAAAACAACGAAGTAAGCTCGTTACAAGAGAAAACACTAATTTAGTCACCGTTGATGAGGTGATGAGACTAATTATGGAAAGAGGCATATTAAGATGAACCAAGAAGAGAAAACACTTAGATCTAATATACGTGATTTAATCCGCTTTGTCAAGCAGAAAAAAACAAGTACAAAAGTTTTATTCGAAAATAGCATTGTTAAATTAGCCGAGCTAGAACTCAAAAAAATGCTATCAGAGGTTTCAACCCCAGACGTAAGCCCAACACCAAATAAGTCAACTGGAATCAATGTTCTTGAAGAACTACTCAAAAAGATAGTACCTGTTCTTGAGACAGATTTCAAATCTCTTACTACTAACGAAACACAGAGACAATCATTTCGTGCGCATATTGTTAACGCTGTAGTCAAAACTCTCACACCAGCAATTGCTAACAACGCAGCTGACCCAGACGATACTGAGCTAAACGAAGTAGATATAGATGTAGTCGATGACGCTGACGGTGTTGATGATAAGTTTATCGATATTCGTACGGATGCTGAAAAGAAAGCCGCCGAGGAAGATGATGCGCCTGATGAAAAAGAAGAATTTGGATCTGGTGTAGACGGTGATCAAACCGGTCGTAATATGGCATACCAATCGTTTAAGAAAATTGAAACTGCAATCATTGATTCATATGAACTTCTTTCGGATCCTGAAGATCAAGAATTGTTCTATGATTACTTGATTGCTAATCTTAAACTATACTTCAATAAATTTGAAGATGAACTTTCTGGTTCTGTGGAAGAACCATCAAATCAGGCATACGATGATGCGGTAGCTAGCGGTGATGACGCAGTTGGCGGTGGTGAAGAAGCCGACATGTCCATCGAATTGTAATTTTTTTTAAAAAAAGTACTTGACAAGATTTAGTTTTGAGTTTATATTAATATTTGTGGTGGCGGTGTTAATCACATGTGTCTATCACAGTGTCTATCACTTTTATTAATCACATGTCTAGTAATAACATAAAATCAACATCTGTCAATCTCAGTGTCATACAAAAGTTCAAAGACCAAAATAAAATTAATGATGAGACTCTTGTAATCCTCAACACGTTTACGATCGAAGACTTAATCGCAATAAAACTAGAATTATCAGCTAATAATATAAATAATCGCTTGTATGGGCTTGACATTTGGAAGAAATCAGATTATATTATTAAAGACGCACTGCTTAAATTTGCTGTGTCGACTACCAAGTCAAAAAAAGATGCAGCAAGATTCTTAGGTGTATCGTATTCAGAATTTAGCAGTCTTTATAAAAGATATCAATTAGAGGAGTATTTCAATAATGTGGAAAGTATATAAATGGAATGGGCATTACATCATGGGAGATCTCATAAGTAAGCACTCGACAGAGTCAGCTGCATTAAGAGCTGCGAAGAAAAATATTTATTTTATTAAAACCGATCGGGAAGAAAGTAAAACAGAAGTCAATATTTGGCTTGATGGAGAAAATTCTAATCCGGTCGGTGTAATAATAAAAAAGAAAAGGGGATGATTTGGATTCGACAGGGTAATAAAGAGGAATAGTGCAAGTAGGTAAGATACAACCTTAATCGTTCAAAAACAATAATTGCTAATAACAATAACCACTTCGAATCTGTCCGCTTAGCGGCTTAATCGGGAGGTTGATTAGAACCTTCTTTCCAATCTAATCAAAAACAACAGACAAGTTGTAAAAATCAAACCATCTAAGGCAACAGGACGGTAAGCTTTAGAATATAACCGTCTACCCATTCAGTTAGGGGATATAAAAACTGATAAGCTTGTGAATGACTACAATCAGAGTTATTTTGGACGCGGGTTCGACTCCCGCCATCTCCACCATCTATTTATTATATGAGCTACTCAGATAAAGTTATTGATCATTTCGAAAATCCACAAAATGTGGGTTCATTAGATAAAAATGATTCAACTGTTGGAACAGGTACTGTTGGTGCTCCAGCATGCGGAGATGTCATGAGGCTTCAATTGAAAATAAACGATAACGGTGTCATTGAAGATGCAAAGTTCAAAACCTTCGGGTGTGGATCTGCAATTGCCTCAAGTTCCTTGATCACAACAATGGTAAAGGGTTTAAATATTGAAGAAGCCCAAGATATATCCAATGCGGACATAGCAAAAGAGTTATCACTACCACCGGTAAAGATACATTGTTCAGTTTTGGCCGAAGATGCAATTCGAGCAGCAATAAAAGACTATAAAAACAAAAATTCTTAATTAATCTGGCGCCTTCTAACATAACAGCCAGTCTCTTCATCATAAATTAATTTTTGTTTTGCTATTTCATCAATAGCCATTTTACGAAAAATATTTATTTTGTATCTTGAACCACGTATTTCAGATAATCGTCGTCTTTGGTATTCTTCTCTTGATTGTTGAATTTCTTCAAGCATGCACTGCTCCATCATATTCTTGCAAATCATTTGTTTTTTTTGAAAAACAATAAATTTGTAAACGAAATAAAATAGAATACTTAGACATACGCCTAACGTAATATATAAAAATTCCACACCGAGCCCTCCGTGTGATATGTACATCCAAAAATATATAGTATTTTTTGTAGGTTTATGCTAGAAATATGCTATATTATTAAGAAGGGATAATTTTATATTTAGGTATTTTAAAAGATGAAAATAAGCGTGGCATTCTACAAAGGCAAAGGAAACTGGAAGAACAAAATAATTCGATGGTGGACAAAAAGCCCATATAGTCATGCCGAATTAGTATTGCCAAATGGTGTCACGTGGGTAAGTATCTCACCTTTCTTGACAGCAAAAGTCGCAGGTCGTTCAGTCTATGAGGTAGAAAATTTGGAAGATTGGGATTTTCTAAGTTTTGAACTAAGTTGGAGAAAGCCGGTTAGAGATTACCAGATTGAACAACTTTATAATTTTATTGAAAAGACCAACGGCGCCAAGTATGACTGGATAGGAATGATCTTATCACAAGTCCTTCCTTACCTTGTTAAACATAGAGATCGCTGGTATTGTTCTGAGTGGATAGCTCATGCCTTAGTTAAAGCAAGATTAATAAAATGGGATAAGATATATATTTATAAAACACCAAACCTTTCACCAGGGAAATTATACGAAGTGTTAAAAAATCACAAACCGGAGTATAAATAAAGATGAGATATGAAGTTGACGAGTGGGTGATTTATAGACCATTTGCAGACTCAGATTCTGAATTATTAAAAGAGATGCAAAACCGTGCCCTTATTTTGTGGGTACGCCCAAAAAACGACTTTTATGATTACGATATCTACATTGAAGAGACCGGAAAGAAAAAAAAAGTACGTGAACATCATCTTTTTCCGGAGCCCACCTCTACCTACTAATAGGGATGGCACACAAATTACTAAAAGCAGCAGTAATGCTGTTCGTTACAATGATTGCTGGGTGCACCAGTAATGTTGATTATGTTCTCCATGGTGAAGGCAACGGAGAAACAATTTATGTAGATGTACCGGGAGAGATTGTTGAAGTCCCTGTATATATTTTAGTAGAAGTCCCCGGGGAAACCGAATACGGTGAGATCTGGGTAGATTCTTTTAATCAACCTCAAAGCGTTGATGGTGTGGATATCTTATGGATTATCGACACTTCTGGTTCAATGAACCGTTTTGATCCGGAACTTATGGCTGGAATTGAAGCTATGCTGGAAGCATTGCCAGACTCCGGTTGGCGATTAGCTATGATGAGTAACGATCCGTCTACAGCCTCAGTAGAGGCTCAGTTTCCTCTTGTTCCTGGGGATGATATAGCAGACGCTATGGACATGTACGCCGCCATGGGACGCGGCGGCCGAGAAGAAGGCTTCGATGCAGCGTATGAATATATAATCAATAATCCTTACGGTGCCACATGGCTGAGACCAGATGCAGCCCTGTTGGTCGTGTTTGTCTCTGACGAAGAGGAACAAAGTGATGCACACTTCCCAGACATTGATGATTTTAAAGTTTGGTACAACTCTCTCCGCGGCGGATCAGCATACTTAGCTAGTATTAATAACGTCGCGCAAGCGGACAGTCTTTGCAGCACTCCTCCAAATATGATTGATGTTGGAGACCGATACATGGAAGCAACGAATCACTTTGGTGGCGTCGTAGTAGATATATGCGCTGAGGATTGGGCGCCCGGTGTCCAAGATGCATCCAGTCGATTAGAACCATATGAACAAATTGAACTAACATACACTGTAAGTGACGAAGATACTATCCGCGTGTTTATTAATGGCGCCTTAAATTGGGATTGGTATTACCAAGCATCAGATAACACTGTATATTTTGATGTTATTCCATCTGGAAATGATCACGTAGATATTGCATATCATTATGATCCAGACGATCCATATGGCTCCGGTTCAACTGATACAGGTGACACAGGAACATAAATTTCTATACAATTCTTGTTAATATGATATAATAGAAACTTAACTGGAGGAATTTTAGAATGACTGTACATAGAGATATGTGGAAGAAAAATAGCGATGGGACAAACCCAACCGTAATGGTCTCAGGCGGCTTTGATCCTGTGCACGCTGGACATATTCGAATGATAAGGCACGCCGCACAATATGGAGATGTAATAATAATAGCCAACTCAGATGATTGGTTGTTTCGTAAAAAAGGTTTTGTTTTTATGGAATGGGAACGCCGCGTCGAAATCTTAAACGCTATTAAGGGTGTTATCTTGGTAGATTCAGTAGACGACTCCGATGGTACCGTGTGTGAAGCTATTCGAAGATTAAAACCAACCTTCTTTGCGAATGGTGGTGATCGAGGAAAAGCCAACACTCCCGAACAAACTGTATGTGAAGAAATCGGTGTAGAATTATTATGGGGCGTTGGCGGAGAAGAAAAACTACAAAGTTCTTCCGAGTTAACTAAAAAAGGCAGAGACTTTGATATCCCGCCGAACCGCAACACGCCACAAAGTTCTGGTAGATAGTACTTGACAACTAACAGTAATATAGTTACTGTATAGAGTGAGGTACGTACATGCAAATAGATAGTATGAAGGCTTTAAAATTAGATTCAACCTATCGACCGATTGAAGTAATAGATGCTATAGAAGCATTGGTTATGTGTTTGGTAGGTAAAGCTATGCCCTTGGAAACTTATGAAAAAAGAATTTCATCTCCTTCACGTAGTTTTGAACTGCCGGCAGTTATTGTTCTTAAAACAATAGTGAGATTTAGGTTTACTGGCGTATCTTGCAACAGAGTGAATGTAATCTATAGAGACAAAAACCATTGTCAATACTGTGCCAAAAGTTTCCCGACGGAAGAGCTAACTTTAGACCATGTTCTGCCTAAAAGCCGCGGCGGCAAAAATACGTGGACAAATTTAGTAGCCTCTTGCAAAAAATGCAATCAAAGAAAAGGATGTAAAACACCTCATGAAGCGAAGATGCACCCGATAAGCAACCCCAAAAAGCCCAAAGTTAGTATTTTAAGAACCCTAACAACCAGTCAGATAAGTGATCTTTGGAAAGAGTATTTGTGGGAATAAAATGATATATTACCCTTGACACTTGACACCAACTGTGTTAATACTATTATTAACAATGGCGAATATCACGTCGTTGCGTAGATTAGCAAAGGAGTTTAAATGTCAATCACACAAAAAATCAAAAACCTCAATCTTGAAGAGGGTGCGTTAGTAACGCTTTCATACAGCGAAGGTACTGATGTCTTCGTGCATAACGAGACAGATGTAGAAACAGCCCTATCAGATACCGATGTAGTAAGTTCGTTCGCCAGTCTTATCGCTACACCCGGTCTACGAGTATCAAGTCGTTGGTCTGGTGGAATTCTAGAATCCCTGCGTAGTGATGGTCACCTTGACGATTATGAGCGAGGAAGCTTTACTTTTGAAGATTACCTTACTGAATATTTAACTGAAAATTTTTATGATCAAGAATATATTGAGCATTCAACAGAAAAATATGATCACAAGAGAGGTTTTTGTACTCTGTCAGCAGAAGTACAGGTACCGGCAACGGATATTGTGTCCGCCTCACCGTTTTTGTCAGGATGGACAGTTTCGGTAGCTACTGACAATGGAACGTTGACATTTGATTCATAGCGCTGTCCTGCTCGCTTTATAAGCGGGACGCGGTCGCCGGTGGTCACGTAGGCGAAGGTTTTCCGGTTCCTTAGTTCATGATAAAAAACCGGCCCCTTTTGGGGGGTGGCGGAATTGGCAAACGCGCCCGACTGTTTCTCGGGTGGTGATTCACGAAAGTGCACCTTGTAGGTTCGAATCCTACCCCTCCAGCCTATTTACAATATGAGTGAAAGAATCTGGGAAGCATTTTTATTTATATTGATAGGAATGCTTTTTACTTCTTACTTTTATTTAAAATTGAGTAAATAATTTATCTATATTAAGGTATTAAATGAATCCAAAATTTATCATTTTCACTGGTCCAATGTTTGGATCCAAAACAACAAGATTATTTGCTGCACTCGATCGATATAAATATCAAAAACGAAAAATCATCGCTTTTAAACCAAAAATAGATGATAGATACTCAGATAATTGTATAAGTACTCATTCCGGAGCCTCAATGCCGGCAAGGATAGTGGAATCTGGTACAGAAGTTATGCATTACATGAGACATCACCACGAATATGATGTAGTTGCGGTAGATGAGGCGTTTATGCTTAAAGGCATTTCGTGGGTTCTTATTGATTTGTTCAAGCAGGGAAAAACTATTGTTGTCTCTTCTTTAGATTTATCTGCAAGCGGTAAAGACTTTGAAGAGGTAACCGCTATGTTTCCGTGGGCAACACACATAGAGAAATGTCCAGCAGTTTGTACGGTCTGCGGACAAGATGCATATTACACACACAAAAAAGTAGATGATCTTGCTGAAATAACAGTCGGTGGTGCTGAACTTTATGAGCCTCGCTGCTGGACACATATAAATTTTTTAGAAGAGCCGTTTTAAGCGAGATGACCGAGCGGTTTAAGGTACCGGTCTTGAAAACCGGCGTAGTAAAAGCTACCGTGGGTTCGAATCCCACTCTCGCTGCCATTTTAATATACCCAATAAAAAGACTTTCGAATGGCATACTTTGTTGTGATATACTATTTAAGTATGGATATTTAGAGGATTAAATGCCTAAAAAAAATTATGTACTGGACACTAGCGTATGTTTAACTGATGCTAATGTTCTTTTTAAATTCAATAACCACGATATATTTATTCCATTAAAAGTTTTGGAAGAAATTGATGGACATAAAAAGCGCCAAGACTCGGTAGGAGCTAATGCCCGCCAGTTCATCAGAACTCTGGATGAATTTCGAGCTAAAGGTTCTCTTGAAACCGGGATTCGAATTCAAAAAGGTAAAGGAATACTTAAAGTAGTATCTTTTGCAAACTTGAAAGATGTTGTATTTCCTGCAGATCTAGATATAAGACTCCCAGATCATACTATAATAGCTACAGCTAAGTCTATTCAGGCAACTGGCACCCGAAAAACAATTATGGTGTCACGTGATATTAATATGCGCGTTATTTGTGATTCTGTTGGAATAGCAGCTGAAGATTATATATCAGAACGTGCTGTAATCTCGTCAGATGAATTATACACAGGGTTTGTTATACAAACGTTTGACGATGAGATTATAGACCGGTTTTATTCAGGTGAAGAAATATTTCTAAGAGAAGAAGACGCGGTACAAAGTTTGCAACCAAACCAATATGTAATGATGGTGTCCAATGCCAATGAAAAGAAATCAGCCCTAGCGCGCTTTAAGAGCCACTATGAGCCGTTAAAAACCATAGTACATAAGAAGCTCCCGGATTGGAAAATTGATGCAAGGAACAAAGAGCAAGCGTTTGCAATTGATATGCTAATGGACCCCGACATTAAGATTATTTCTTTAGTTGGCCGTGCTGGCTCTGGAAAAACTTTACTAGCAATTGCTGCTGGGTTGCAGCAGACAATAGGATTGCACACAGAAAACAATCATTACTCGCGATTAATTGTTTCTAGACCAATACAACCGTTAGGTAAAGATATCGGATTCCTTCCCGGTACAATGGAAGAGAAGATGCTTCCATGGCTCATGCCGATACAAGACAATCTTAAGTTTTTGATGGGGGATCGCACATCACTTGAAATGTATATGGAGAAAGGAAAGATTGAAATTGAAGCCCTGACATATATCCGCGGTCGTTCAATCTCAAATGCATTTATTGTAATCGATGAAGCTCAAAACCTAACCAAACACGAAATAAAAACAATTATTACTCGTATTGGTGAAGGAACTAAGATTATTCTTACGGGTGATGTTGAACAGATAGATAATGTTTATGTAAATGAAACGTCAAATGGATTAGCTCATGCAGTTGAAAAGTTCAAAGAGCACCATATTTCTGGTCACATGACATTTAAAAAAGGCGAAAGGTCTGAATTAGCGACCCTCGCATCAAAAGTTTTATAATAAAAAATTGACAAATTTTTATTTCTAAGTTATATTAAATAAAAGGAGCACTTATTATGAGTGAAGAAAGAGTAATAACCGAGCTTGAAGCTCACGAAAACCCAATGCTTGCGCTTGGAGTAGAACCGGGCACCGAGTCTGAACTTAAAAACTTTTTAGTTGAGTATGTCGGCACCAAGTTAGACAATGAAGAAGTCACAGTACATATGATTTCAGAAGTCTTGGCCGCAGAGTTTCCAGAATTTGTGTTTGCCTTCGCCGAAGAGAATTTTCTCAGAGGTTATCAATTAGGATTAGACGATGCTGAAAACTTATATAGAAAACAGACAAAAAGAGTTAATGAATCAACAGGTTGATTTTTATACGCCTACTGGGATCCATGTTTACTTCAAAGATAAATTAGAAAATAATTCTATAGATATTGAAAAAGTAATATCAATAGTTGAGTCAAAGCTGCCACACCATCTTTTGTCTGAGATTGAAATGATTGTGGTTGGCTGGTTTAAAGAGTTTGAAGAACGAGATATAAATGCATTTTATAAAGATGCGATACTTCACGTATCAAACCAACAGGACGATGTTGATGACATGGTCGACGACATAATACACGAAGTAGCACATGCTGCAGAAGAAGCGTATGGGTTTGACATCTATAGTGATTCCTCCGTTAAGAAAGAATTCTTACAAAAAAGAATTAGACTGCGCGATGAGCTTTCGTCTTTGGGGTACAAGATACCTAAATCATTTTTTTCAGACGTCGAATATAGCGAGGAGTTTGACAACTTCCTACTGAACACCGTTGGATATGATAAACTTAATATAATATGTGTTGGTATGTTTATAAACGCATATGCCCCTACTTCCCTTAGAGAGTACTTTGCCACAGGGTTCACAGATTTTTACATGCGCCCAGACGATCGTAGCGCTCTGAAATCAGTGAGCCCAGTCCTGTACAAGAAAATATTTGAACTTAATTTAGAATCTGACCTTGACAACACGTTCTAAACTGGTTATAATAGTATATTAAAGAGGTAAATATGCCACATATTTCATATTCTGAGCTAAAAGACTGGAGTTTTTGCGCTTGGTATCACAAGTTAACTAGAGTAGATAAAATCGACGGGTTCAAAGGTAATGAATATACTGCTTTTGGAACTGCAATGCACTCTGTATGCGAAAAGAAACTACTTCAAGAAGATGTAGATGAAGATTTTTTTGTACAAGAGCTTAAAAATAACATTGCTGGTCTTGATGACGACCTCCAAATAAATAAGAAGCTTGTTGTCGACATGATGGGGCAAGGCAAAAACATTATCCCCGAGATTGAGGACGCTTTGAATGAATATTTTGAAGAGTATGAAGTTATGGCGGTAGAAATGCCCCTCATGGAAGATATTGAAACAGAAGATGGATACAAATTCAAGGGATTCATTGATGCCGTGGTATCAACACCCGATGGCAAAGTCCACATATTTGATTGGAAAACTTGTTCATGGGGCTGGGATCGAAAAAAACGCTCGGATGCGATGGTGACATATCAGCTTACTCTGTATAAACATTATTTTTGCCAAAAGATGAATGTAGATCCAAAAGATGTAGAGACGCATTTTGCGCTACTCAAGCGAACAGCAAAGAAAAACCGCGTTGAATTCTTTAGAGTTACGAGTGGTAATAAAAAAACTGAAAATGCTCTTAAACTTTTGGATACTGCGTTGTATAATATTAAAAATCAAAGATACATAAAGAATCGTTTGTCTTGCACTGGCGGTTATGGTTGTAAATTTTATAAGACAGAACACTGTCCATGAGGAATAAATGAATAAAAAGAAGATTTTGGTCATTTCTGACCACCCGATGTCCCCATCTGGCGTTGGGACACAAACTAAATACATGATTGAGGCTTTGTTGAAGACTGGACGGTATGAGTTCATCTGCCTAGGCGGGGCTATAAAGCATGCAGACTATACTCCACAGACTGTTGACCCTTGGGGACAAGAGTTTAGAGTTTTTCCTATTGATGGGTATGGTACACATGAACTAATACGCTCAATTCTACAAAAAGAGCGCCCTGACGCGGTTTGGTTTATGACTGACCCGAGGTTCTACGGCTGGCTTTGGGAAATTGAAAATGAAATCCGAGCATGCTGCCCAATGATTTATTACCATGTGTGGGATAACTTTCCAGCGCCGCAATTCAATCGTAGATTCTATCGCTCTACTGACGAGGTAGTTTGTATTTCAAAGGTTACTCATAAAATTCTACAAGAGGTTGCACCAAATGTTTCCTCGCATTATCTTCCTCACGCCGTGAACACCTCAGATTTTTATAAATTTAAGCCCAGTGATGAAAGGGTTAAAAAGCTGAGAGAACAGATTTTTTCTCATGGAGAAGATGAACTTCGCAGCGCAAATAAAAAGATATTTTTCTGGAACAACAGAAATGCGAGAAGGAAGCAACCCGGAACTTTAGTTTGGTGGTTTAAGGAATGGCTTGATAAGGTCGGTCACGACAAAGCTTGTCTGTTGATGCATACGGATGCAGAAGATCCTCACGGACAGCCATTACCTCACCTTATCGAATACCTTGGACTACACCGAGGACAGGTAATGCTTTCAACTAACAAAGTATCTTCTGCAGAACTTGGAGCCTTTTATAATGCGGCCGACTTTACGATCAATATAGCAGATGCTGAAGGGTTCGGGTTAGGTACATTGGAGTCACTTTCTTGTGGCTCTCCAATTATCGTTAGTATGACTGGTGGTCTTCAGGAACAAGTGACCGATGGTAAGGATTGGTTTGGATGGGGACTTCAGCCGGCTAGTAAATCTATTATTGGCTCGCTTGCGGTGCCTTATATTTATGAAGACCGAGTTTCACAAGCAGATTTCGAAAAATCTTTAACAAAGGCGATAAAGCTTACAAAGGCAAAATACAAAGCTATGTCTGAAGCTGGAATGAAACATGTCAAAGAAAATTATAGCTTTGAAAATTATGAAAAAGGATGGGTGAGTTTAATGGACGAGTTTATGGAAAAGCACGGCTCTTGGGAAACCCGGAAAGGCTATCAAAGATACCACTTAGTAGAGGTGGCATAAAATGAAAACCAAATTACTGGTCGTAGGACCTATTTTAACCCGCTCTGGTTACGGAGAACAATCAAGATATGCGCTCCGAGCCCTACGCAGCCAAGAAGACGCATTCGACATCTATGTACAACCCCTAAAATGGGGACAAACTGGATGGGTACCAGAGTACGATGAAGAAAAGATGTGGATTGATCACCTAATCGAAAAAACGATTGCACACAGCCAACAGAACGGTGCATATGACGCATCTCTTCAAATCACCATCCCAAATGAATGGAAAAGCTACGCACCCATTAATATTGGATATACAGCTGGAATGGAGACTACTCTAATTTCTGGTGAGTGGATTGCCGCAATTAATGCAATGAACAAAGTGATAGTAATCTCAAACCATTCTAAAAATGTGATGGAATTTACAAAATACGTACAACAGGGTGGAGATCACACAGTCCCCGAAGGGTGGCTTAAAACTGAGACTGATATTGAAGTAGTCAATTATCCTGCTAAAGTTTATGAGTCATTACCAGAAATTAATTTAGAACTTGAATACGATACCAATTTCTTGGCAGTAGCCCAATGGTCTCCAAGAAAAAATATTGAGAACATGGTTCGATGGTTCGTCGACGAGTTTCACAACGACGAAGTTGGTTTGGTATTGAAGACCAATCTATCAAAAAATTGCTTAATGGACAGAGAAGGGTGCGAAGGACAACTAAAGGGTCTACTCGCAGATCTGCCTAAAGATCGGAAGTGTAAAATTTATTTACTACATGGAGATATGTCAGATGCTGAGATGCACTCTCTATATAAACACGAAAAAGTGTCTGCTTTTGTTGCCATTCCTCACGGAGAAGGATACGGTTTACCAATTTTTGAAGCAGCATATAGCGGACTTCCAGTCGTAAGTGTTGGATGGTCCGGACAATTAGATTTTTTGTGCAACGAAAACGGCAGAGAGAATTTTTATAATGTTGCTTTTGATATAGCTAAAGTTCCAAAAGAAGTTGTGTGGCCAACTGTTCTAATAGAGGAGTCAGGCTGGGCAAATGCAAGAGAACAGTCTTATAAAGAAAATATGAGACAATGTTATGAAGATATTCAAAACAATGCTGGACACGTTGCAGCTGCAGAAACATATGCAGCTGAGATTCATGAAAGATTCGAACAATCAAAAATGTATGATAAATTTGTGTCGGCTCTTGGATTAGAGATAGACACAGAGTGGGCTAGTAATTTGTCACAGATTGAAATTTTATGAAAGTAGCTCTACTACAAGACTTTTTTGAAAATGAGATAATTGGGGGTGCTGAAAAAAATGATTCAGTGCTCCTAAATTATTTATCGTCACAAAAAAAAGTAAAAGCATCAGGTGTACACACTTACAAGGTTGAGAGTGTGCTTGATGATTATGATTTCTTTGTAGTAAGCAACTTTATAAGGTTACCAGATACAGCTAAACAGTATCTGATGGATAAAAAGAATTACATTATTTATGAGCATGACCACAAATATGTTGCTAATCGAAATCCTGGAGCTTTCAAGAATTTTATTGCTCCAAAAAATATGATTATCAATAGGGATTTTTATGATCAAGCAAAAAAAGTTTTTGTATTAAGCAAAGTTTGTAAAGAAGTTATAGAAAATAATTTGCAAATTAACAATGTTCATAGTATAGGCTGCAGCTTGTGGTCTAAAGATCATTTAGAATTAATTAAGCAGATTAGTCATACTTCTGGAAAGTCAAACGAGTATGGAATTTTAGATAGCGGCAACCAAGTAAAGGGTACTTTGAAAGCTATGGAGTTTTGTAAGAATAACGATATTGTGCCCACAATGGTAAGCTCCCCGGATTATGTAGAATTTATTACACGATTATCTTTATGTGAAAAGTTTATATTTTTTCCTCAAGTGCTGGAAACGTTTTCGCGCGTCTGCGCTGAAGCCAAAATGTTAAACTGCAAGGTGTTAACTACGCCTAAGCTTGTTGGGTTCTTCAGCGAAGATTATAGCCACCTCTCCGGTGATGAATTAAACGACAAAATATCTGAAAATATTGATGCCGCATTATTAAGATTCAAAGAGGTAATGTTCGAATGATAGTAATAACAGGCGCTGCCGGCTTTGTTGGTTGGAATATATATCAAAGTCTTAAGCACGTTAGAGACATAGTACTTGTTGATTTTACCGATAAGTTTGCAAATGAGTTTTCACCAAAACATCCGGTTATGAATCCATCTACATTCTTAGAAAAATTAAAAAATGATTCATATGCAAAACAAATTGAAATCATCATACACCAAGGTGCTTGTTCTGATACAACAATTTATGATCCATCCTTTATGATGAAACATAACTTTGATTATAGCCTAAGTCTGTTACAAGTATGCTTAAAGCACGATATACGCTTAATCTACGCCTCTTCTGCCTCTGTTTATGGAGACGGACCTTTTCACGAAGAAGCTTATTTGAATCCAAAAAACGTTTATGCAAATTCAAAAAGAGTATTCGATAATTACGCTGAATCTTTTATAATTTGCGGAGGGTACCCACAAATTGTGGGATTGAGATATTTTAATGTGTATGGACCAATGGAACACCGAAAGGGAGCCATGGCTTCGGTTGTACACCAATTTAAAAAGCAAATTGATACGACTGGTGAGATTAGAATTTTTGAAGGAAGCCATGGCTTTTTAAGAGACTTTATCTATATTGATGATATCGTTTCTATTAATAAACATTTCATTGAGAATAAAAAAATTAGTGGAATCTTTAATTGCGGCACTGGTATAGCAGAATCATTTTCAGCAATACCTGAAATAATGTCCGAATATTATTCTTTTGACACAAAAGAAATAGAAATGCCTGGATATCTGGTAGACAAGTATCAGAAATTTACTCGGGCTGATACAGATAAACTTTATATGATTGGCAAATACGATAGACCGTTTTCGTCTCTTCACGGTGGGATTGACAAATATGTTCAATTTTGGAAAAAAGCATAAAATAGTTGGATTCACAAACGGCTGTTTTGATATTCTACATGTCGGGCACATAAAATTGTTTGAATATTTAAAAAATAAGTCAGATAAGGTTATAATAGGAATTGACTCTGATAAAAGAGTAAAAGAGCTTAAAGGTCCAACTCGACCAATCAACAGCGAACAAGACAGAAAACTAATGTTAGAAAGTCTTTCTTTTGTTGATGAAGTTGTGATTTTTGACTCAGCAAAAGAATTAGAAATTTTAGTAAAAATGGTGTCCCCAGATATTATGGTGATAGGCTCCGACTACAAGAATAAACATGTAGTAGGCGGCAAGCATGCTAAAAAAATAGAATTTTTTGAGAAAATTGATGGATATTCAACAACAAAAACGATACAACGTAGTTCTGATAGGTGATTGCTGTAGTGATATTTATCATTATGGCAAATGTGAAAGACTCAGTCCTGAAGCACCAGTACCAGTATTAAAAGAAACCAAGCGTGTAGTTTTGCCTGGAATGTCTTGGAACGTTCGCCTTAACATGGAATCTCTTGGCGGATTCGTTTTGCACTATACCAATACAGAAAAAATAAACAAACATAGGTTTATCGATAGCAAATATAACCAACATTTGCTAAGATGGGATGAAGGTGAACACCAGAGCATCCAACCTATAAATACAAATATATTACACACAACCACTGTACCAGACGTTGTAGTTATTAGTGACTACAATAAAGGTTTTTTGCCGCCGGAAGCATGTAAAGAAATAATCCGATACTATAAAGAATTAGATGTAAATATTCCGATTTTTGTTGATACAAAGAAGGTCGATTTATCTTGCTTTGAGGGAGTATTCATCAAAATAAATGAAAAAGAATATGAATCAATTGAAGTATTTCCAGAGAACAGTCAGTTTATTGTTACTTTGGGAGAAAAAGGAACACGATACAAAGATGTGGTTTTCCCAACTAACGTTGTTGAGGTGTTTGATGTTTGCGGCGCCGGCGATGTATTCTTATCGACATTAGCATACACCTATCTAAGAGATAAAAGTATTCCATCGGCCATTAGGTGCGCTAATAAATTGGCTAGCATATCAGTTTCTCATATGGGAACTTATGTTATTACAAAAGATGATGTAGATGAAATGCTTAAAGGAACTTATGACTTACGTTTTTGATATTGACGGAACGATATGCACCAAGACCGAGGGAGACTATTCAGAGGCGCTTCCTATACAAGAGCGCATTGACAAAGTAAACCAACTGTATAAAGAAGGGCATGAGATTGTTTTTCAAACAGCAAGAGGAATGGGCAGAAGCGATAATAATATCGGATATGCAAATCGTGCATTTTATGATTTAACAAGACAGCAGTTACTTGATTGGGGTGTTCAGTTTCACTCTCTATTTTTAGGAAAACCAGCTGGTGATTTTTACATTGATGATAAAGGAATTAAAGATGAAGACTTCTTCAACACAAGAGATTAAATTTGTCCCCAAAGGCTGGGGTTTTGAAAAATGGATTGTAAACTGTGAGCAATATTGCGGCAAACTTCTTTATTTTGTTAAAGGAAAACGCTGCTCTTGGCATTACCATGAACTAAAAGATGAGGTTTTTTATATACAATCCGGCAAAATATTGGTAAAATATTCTCCTGGAGATGATATTTCTGAAGCTAATGAAGTCATACTTGGTCCCGGCGACAACTTTCATGTTTGGACCGGTCTAAGACATCAGATGATTGCTTTGGAGGATACTGAGTTGTTTGAATTTTCGACACAGCATTTTGATTCAGATTCACATAGAATACAAAAGGGAGATTAAAATGATCGAAGACATGGATTGGTTCAATCATAATCTTAAAAATAAAATACCATTTGGTTTTGCTAGATTTAACGACGGCGAAATGATGGGTATCTCTCAAGCGCACACAACTGTTGCAAGAGGCGACCAGTATGTTGACGAAAGCTTGAGAACCGCATTGAGATCTTCTTTAGAACACAAACAAGAAAATTATTACATTGGTGTTCCCTGTTCTTTGTGCTACCCTTTGTGGTCGGGTCTAGCAAAAAATATTGCCGGCGAAGATTACGAATTTTTAACCAAGGCGGTTGTTACAACGAACAAGAATTGGAAGCACTTCATTGAAACATTTCCAGAAGTAATGGGAGACCGCCGTTTAATTTGGATTGGTGGTAATGATCAAAACACTGAGCCGTTAAAAGAGATGGGATTAAACATTGTAAACTCCGTTAAACTTCCTAGGAAGAATAGTTGGGATTTGTACGAAGGAATAAAGAAGAAAGTACCACCACTTTTCCAATCAGGCGACGTAATAGCAATATCTTTAGGACCAACTGCCAGAGTATTGGTCAGAGATTGGTTTCAAGAATACCCAGACACAACGTTCATTGATATAGGGAGCAACATGGATCCCTTCACCAGAGGCGTTCGACATAACTGTCACAAAGGCTGGGAAGAAACTGGCTTCAATATCGGAAAACCGTGTAAGGAGTGCAACTAATGAAAATCTATTTACTGACTTCAAACAAATACACAGAAAAACTTTGCCCAATAAATATTCATTTTCTCAACAAGTATTGGCCAGATAATGATATAACAATTGTCGGTTATGAAGATGTAGATGAGCTAGAAAATTTGCCAAGTAACGTTACAAAAGTCTCCCTCGGTCTACAAGAAGAATATGGCAGCAGATGGACTAATGCATTAATACCATTTTTTAAAAAAATACCTGAAGATTATTTTGCTCTCGTGTTTGATGATCACATATTGATGAATAAAGTTGATCAACAAAAAATAAAAGTTATAGAAGATCAGTTTGTGACCAACAGCGCCGATAAAGCAATGATTGGTGGAGGAATTTCTTTACTTGCTACAAAACAATTTGAAAAAAACGAAAACTTACTTGTATTTAGCCAAGCAGCAGAATATAGGATGTCACTGCATCCAGCAATATGGTCAAAAAACTATTTTTTAAAATATTTATTTCCAAATATGACGTCGTGGGATTTTGAACTTCAAAATAATGGTCGCGCCCAAGGGGATGGCGGTGTTATATTGAACTATAAATATGATTATCCTAATGAACCACATTTGTTTTCATATCTTGAGCTTTATACTAAAGGTAGGGTCAATATCAATGAAAGCTCGGAAGTGGTCACTAATCAACCATCTAGTCGCTATTTTAACATTGAAGATATAAAATTTATTTGGGAGAATTTACATTGAAATTTATTGTTTTAGGGCATACTGGGTTTGTTGGAAAAAACCTAACAAAATATTTGACTGATGAAGGTCACGAAGTAATTGGACTATCCAGAGCACAGTGCGATTTAAGAGATTACACACAATTAAGCAAGAAGCTGCTGGAGTTTCGACACCGCGGAATTGATGCTATCTTTAATTGTGCAGCAAATGTCGGTAGTGTCCATTATGTAACGGCGTACGCGGGAGATGTAATCTCAGATAATACATATATCGCCCTAAACTTATATAAAGCTGTATTAGAGAACTGCCCAACGACACCGATTGTAAATCTGCTCTCTAATTGTTGTTATGTTGATGGCCCGCAGATCCAAGAAGAAGAAAAGTGGCTTGACGGAACAGTTCATCCCTCGGTATTTTCGTTCGGTAACTTTAAGAGAGTTTTATATTATATCTCTCGGTGTTATGAAATGCAGTATAATATTAATAGTATTAATCTCATGTTTTCAGGTATTTATGGACCAGGCGACAGTACTGACCCCAATAAAGTACATGCCCTAAACGGTATGATCATTAGAATGTTAGAATCTATCGAGAACAATGACACAGAGTTTGAGATCTGGGGAACAGGTAAGCCAGTCAGAGAATGGATCTACATAGACGATGTGTGTAAGATTTTACTGCAGTCACTGCAGCTTGAAAAAGTTATTGAACCAGTAAACGTAGCTCAAGGGCAGGGCTTTGCAATTGCTGAAACGGCACAAAACATAGCAAAAGCTACCGGCTATCAAGGCAAACTCACATTCAATACAGATTTCCAAGATGGCGCCCCAATTAAGATTTTAGGAATGGGCAAATTTGAAGATTTGTTTAAAGATTACGTTTTTTATGATCACCAAGAAGGTGTTAGCCAAACAGTACAATATTATAAGGAGGTATTATAATGGAAAATGATTTTAAAATGGAAGAGTCCATCATTAGGTGTTGGAGTGTGTATGTTCCAGACGAAGCCGGCGAAGAAGTAACAAAGACACTTAAGTCGAAGTGGCTCAATACCGGTAAGAAAGAAGCAGAATTTAGAGCAAAAGTTCGAGCAAGGTTTAAGGCTCCATATGCAGCAGCGTGCATGAGCGGAACTGCCGCTCTTAAAATTGCTCTCAAGGCTCTTGATGTCGGCCCCGGTGACGAAGTAGTCAGTACACCGTTTACCTTCATCGCGACCAATACATCAATTCTTGAGATTGGAGCCACCCCCGTGTTCGCGGATATTCAATATGACACACTTAATATTGATCCAAAGAGCGTCGAAGAGAAGATCACAGATAAGACAAAAGCGATCATGTGTGTACACTACGCCGGCAATCCTGTCGATATGGATGAATTGCGTGAAGTGGCAGATCGCCACGGTCTTCCGATTATTGAAGATAGTGCTCATGCAATGGCATGCGAATACAAGGGACAACCTATTGGATCTTTCGGAGATGTGGCAACATTCTCGTTCCAGTGTGTTAAGATTGTAACCTGTGGAGATGGCGGAGTCATAACTACCACTGATGAAGCTTTATATAAGAAGATTCGCAAGCAGTCTTGGTATGGGATTGATCGAGAGGTCAAAAAGACTAGTATTTTGGATCCTCTCCCTGTCCCACCCGATGGGCTTGGATTTAAATCAAACATGAATGACATCACCGCAACACTCGCCAGTGTAGCAATGGATCACTTAGACAGAGTCTTGGAGCACCGTAAGCAGATTGGAGAAAGATACCGAAAACACCTGGGAAGTTTAACGAAGGTTACACTTTTAAACTACCAAGATCACTGGACACCCAACTATCAGATTTTTCCCATTCACGTTGAAAACCGCGAAGAGTTCGCGCACTACATGTGGGACAGAAACATCCAAGTTAACGTTAACAACCGAAGAAACGACATATATGAGATGTTCGGCGGGCTTTGTGACTTGCCAAACCTTAAGCGCGCCGACGAAGACGTCATCCTCATCCCCCTGCATTCAGATCTGACCGATGATGACGTCACCAGAATTATTGCGAACATTAAAGAATACGACAACCAATGAAAGCACTTATCGGACACACTGGGTTTGTTGGTTCAAATTTATTAAAACAAACGCATTTTGACAGATACTACAATTCTAAAAACATTGAAGAAATTTCTGGTCAACAATTTGAGTTGATAGTGTGTGCTGGTGTAAGTAGTGTAAAATGGAGAGCCAATAAGCAACCAAAAGAAGACTTTGCACAAATTCAAAGATTGATTAAAAATTTAGAAAAAACAAAATTTAAAAAATTAATTCTTATCTCCACAATCGCTGTTTACGATAATCCTGCTGATAATACATACGGTCAAAATCGTCTTTATCTGGAGACATATTTAAAAAATCATTTTGATGATGTCTCTGTTGTGCGGTTGCCGTCTTTGTTTGGAGATGGATTGAGAAAGAATGCAATCTACGATCTGTTAAACAAAGAAGAGAGTTATTTACCACACCAAGATTCAACTTTTCAATATTATTGCTTAGACTTACTGTGGCAAGACATAATAATAATGCAAAACGCGAAACTTAAAACGTTAAATATAGCTACAGAGCCGATACTTTTTCATGATATACTTAAGTTATTCAAGTCAGACTATTTATGCACGGACCCCGAAAAAGTTGTGCATGAGAATATGTTAACTGCTCATTCGATTCATTGGGGAAGAACAGCTCCCTACCTGTATAGCAAAGAAGAGATAACAGAAAGATTCCAAAGGTTTATAAAAGAAAATGCATGAGTATTATCAAAATTATTTAAAATTACACACCCACCCAAAATGCAGATTATTGCATTTTATTGGTTTATGGCTTACAATTTTGTATGTAGGTGTTATAATAGTTAATAACGCATGGTTCGGTTTGCTGCTCGCGCCATTCGTCGTATATCCATTTGCTTGGACAGGACATTATGTTTTCGAAAAAAACAAGCCGGCAGCATTCAATGATCCAGTAAAAGCAAAAATAGCTGATTGGATTATGTTTAAAGATATTTTATTAGGAAGGTTATCAATATGGTAAAGAAAAGAATTTTAGTCACCGGGGGCGCCGGGTATGTAGGTACCGCACTGTTACCCAAGCTTCTTGAAGCTGGTTATGAAGTGACTGTATTTGACAACCTGATGCAAGGAGGTAATCAACTTCTCTCGTTTTTCAGGAATAAGAATTTTCATTTCATTAACGGAGATGTTACAATCAAGAAGGACGTAGAAGCTGCAGTAAAAGATAAGGATATCATTATTCATTTAGCGGCAATTGTTGGGTTCCCTGCCTGTAAGAACAACCCCGAGTTAGCCACTAACGTTAACATCGGCGGAACCCAGAATATAATTGACGCTACCAGCCCAGAACAGATAATCTTATATGGTTCGACTGGAAGCAACTATGGCAAGGTAACGGATATTTGTACGGAAGAATCGCCTCTTAATCCGTTGAGCCTATATGGAGAAACAAAAACAGAAGCAGAGCACATGCTAATGGCACGCGGTAATGTTATCGCGTATCGATTTGCTACCGCATTCGGTGTTTCTCCTCGTCTTCGACTTGACTTGCTCATTAATGACTTCACCAACAAGTGTTTGCGTGATGGGTATTTGGTTGTTTACGAGAAGCACTTTATGAGAACGTTTATTCATGTTTCAGACATGGCCAACGCTTTTATGCTAGCGGTCAACAACGTTGATAAGATGGTCAACAATGTATATAATATTGGTGATGACTCAATGAACTACAGTAAAGAAGATGTCTGCCGCATGGTAGCAGATAAAACTAATGGATTCATTCACTTCGAAGAAATTGGCGAAGACGCAGATAAGAGAAATTACATCGTAAGTTATGATAAGATAAAAGCTCTTGGCTTTAAAACAGAGGTTACGATTGAAGAGGGAATTGATGAGATAATCAAGGCACTAAATGTTGCCGATTTTATTAATCCGTACGTTAATATTAAAAGAGGATTAGGGTAAGATTATGTCTAAATGGGAATTAGCGCCCGGACTCGGTCCGGACGACAGCAAAGAAAATAACGTAAAACCAACTTGGAAAAACTCAGTATCGCCACAAGGCAAAATTTCAGCCACCGGTGACCAAGAATATGTTAATTTATGGGTTGAACATTTTGCAGATTTCAGCGGCAAAGTACTGGAGGTTGGAGCAGGCAATGGATTTTTAGCCCACAACATATTACAGAGAAACCCCAATGTTGATTATTCTATTCTGGATCTCGAAGCGCATTTTGAAGAAATACAACACAAACTTAGAGATTACCCGAATGTAGGCTTTATAAAGTCTAGCGAATATAAAAAGATTTTTGAACAAGAATGGGATTTAATAATCGAAACACACTGTTTGTCAGAAACACCACAATATTATTATACTGATATCTTTGATAACTTAAAAGTAAAGAATTGTTTTGTGATTGATTATGGCAACTCTGACGAAGATCCTGTGTTCCAGCCATCACTTGAAAACTGGTTTGATAAAACATTTGAAAACAGGCAGAGGCTTACAAATAATAAATTACTTGGTGGAGACAAAAGAGATATTCCTGTTTATATTGGAAAATTAAAATGAGCGTGCTTAACTGGAACGCATTTGCCGAGTACCACAATAAACACGAGGGCGCCAGCGCTGTATTATTTGGTTCAGGACCAACAATTCTTGAATTTAATAGTGGACAGCTGCCCCCGGACGTGTTAAGATATGGTGTAAACGATCAAATATTTCTAGATTTAAATTTAGATTATTGGTTTATGGGAGATGCAATGCCACAGGTTCCAGCAAAGTTTTATTATAGATATGCAGAATACAACGAGTATAAACCGAATATACAAAAATTTATTAGACATCAAATTTGGGAAGACAACAGAGTTATAGAGATCCCAGAGATTGGAGTTGTACCTCGATCTGGTCAAATGCCCGGTAGAATTAAAAATGCAAAATATTATGAATGTGATAGCGATGGAAATCCTGACACCTGTATGTTTAAAAAAGATATAACAATCGGACCACTTATGGCAGTCGCTTCTATATCTTTTGAGGTGCTACAGTTCATGCTATATTGCGGTGTAAAAAAAATATACCTTGTTGGGCATGATTGTAATTATGATAACGGCACATTTGCAAAAATAATGATCGGTAAAGCTCAAGGAGCCGGTTATTGGATAGCTAGATACTGGGGAATTGTAAAAGGATGGATAGAAGAGAATTACCCAGACGTTGAAATATACTCAATAAACCCAGTGTCATTAGATATCTTCCCGACAGCAGATCAAAATAATATAGGATAAATTAAAAAATGTTAGACATTGAATCAATGGAAAATAAATTCAGAGCGATTGTAGCTACAGATGAATTTCAACAGCTACAAGAACTTTATAATGACGCCAAGCACGTTTTCTTTTTTGGTCACGGCGGTAATATGAGTATCGCCGAGCACGCTGCAGTTGATGCATCACGACTAACAGATAAGAACGTATATGCTCCCGGCGGTGGAGTAGTTGTTACTTCGATTCAAGGAGATACAAGCTTTAACGATTGGATTCAGAATTGGTTAGAAATTAGAACAAGAAATCTTGACAAAAGCGAGTGCTTAGCCATTGGGTTATCCTGCTCAACTAATGGAGCATCATCTGATTGTCTTGCAACCGCACTGAATTGGGCAGCAGACCAAGGAATTCCAAGCGCACTTTGGGCAGCACAACCAAAAGAGAAGGGAATAAATCCCAAGGTTATCCAAGTTATTCAGCACGCCAAATATTATCATACCTCAGAGATTTTGTCGCTAACGATGACATACCAGTTAATCCATGATGCAGGGTTTATGTGTCCTACTATTTCTAAGAAGGCCCAAGAAAGAAGATTTGAAAAACTTGGCATCGAGTCAGAGGTTGAGACCCACAATCAAGAGGTACCGCCCGGACTAGAGAGTCAATTGGCAAACTTAGCTATTGACTTTGACGGTGTCGTGCATACATTTGATAAAGGCTGGCACGATGGCACGTGTTATGGAGCGCCCATAGAAGGCGCCCTGGAAGCAATAAAATCTCTGGCGGATGACTGGAACATTATTATTTTTTCCGCCAAGGTACGCCCGGACAGACCGTTTGTAAACGGCAAAACAGGCTATGAACTGGTTGATGAGTGGCTGGAATTTCATGGTGTACGCGATTACGTGTCTGAAATCACACATGAGAAACCAAGAGCAAAATTTTATATTGATGATAAAGCAATCGAATTCACCAACAACTGGAGCGAGATCCTTGAGAGGCTTAAGTGAGAAAAATAACAGCAGTAATCCCAGTACGCAAAGGTTCGGTAAGAGTTAAGAACAAAAATCTCAAGCCTTTTGCTGATACAAACTTATTAGAATTAAAGATTAACCAGCTTAAACAAGTCAAGCTTATAGATGACATTGTAGTAAGCTCCGATTGTGAGAAAATGCTTTCCATCGCAAGAGAACGAGGAGTGAGAACACACGTACGCGACCAATATCATGCTAGTTCCGAAGCTTCTAATTCTGAATTTTTTGAAAACTTAGCTCATGCTATGGATGCTGATTATATTATGTATAGTCCTGTTACCTGCCCAATGATCTCATTGGAAACTTACCACGATTGCATTCAATTATTTAAGCAAGATGATGAATTGGAGAATCTTGTAACTGTAGCACAGGTTAAGCACCACATGTGGCTGGATGGTAAACCACTAAACTACGATATTGCAGAGTCGCCAAATAGTCAAGATTTACCAGACATCAATGCAGTAACTTATGGAATTTGTATAATCTCTAAAAAAGATATGATAAAACATAGAAACGTAGTGACGGACAGCCCCACTTTTAAAGTGCTAGATGAAATTGAATCAATTGACATTGATACAGAATTTGATTTCATGGTTGCTGAAATGGTATATAAGAAATTAAGAGGTATTACGTGAAACATAATCCATACGAAGTTACTCACAATTTTGAAGAAACAGTAGCAGATTACTGCGGTTCCCCATATGCGGTAGCAGTTGACAATGCAACCAACGGCATGTTCCTGTGTCTTAAATATTTGAAAGCCCAAGGACAAGAATTAACTATTCCTGCAAGAACCTTTATGTCAGTACCCTGCGCCATCATACAGTCTGGTAATCACGTAAAGTTTGATAAAGAACATCCGGCGCTCGTCGGAAATAAATTAAAAGGAGAATATCAATTTTCTCCATTGCCAGTTTGGGACAGTGCCTTAAGATTTACTAAGGATATGTACCGACCGGGACAAATGCAGTGTATTTCGTTTAGTGGACCCCACAAGTTCTTGAAGCTTGGTAAGGGCGGTATGATTCTAACCGATGACAAAGAAGCGTATGAGTGGCTTAAGAGGGCTCGCTATTTTGGTAGAAATCCGGTAGATCACATGGTAGATCACTTCGATATGTTAGGTTGGAATTATTACATGTTACCAGAGATCGCCGCAAAAGGACTTGTTTTAATGCTCGGCATTGCAGATCATAACGACGATTTAGAGCGGGAATACCAAGACTTATCTATATATGATATATACAAGGAGGGTCGATAAATGACAACAAAAGTAGTATTAGTTCAACCATATTATGAAAATATCTGGGAACCAATTGGTTTGGGATTTATTGCCGGATATTTAAAGGAGCATTTCGTCGGAGATCTTGACGTAGAATGTTACCAAGGTAACTTCGACACAGATGACGTAATTATTGAAGGCTCAATAGATGCTGATGTAGTCGGATTCTCTTGCACCTCTCCTGCATGGCCGCATGCCCTAAGATTAGCAGAGGCAATGAAGAAAAGAAATCCTGAAATACGAACAGTATTTGGTGGTTTTCACCCATCAGCACTCCCACAAGAGTGCGCCGCACATCCTTATGTTGATCAAGTTGTTATTGGCGAAGGTGAAGAGGTGTTCTTGGAAATTGTAAATGGTCGAACAGACCCTGTTATACAAGGAACCAAGCCGCCCATGCAAGAACTGCCATGGCCAGACCGTAGCATAATCAAAAACTACAGAACCGTTGATTTATGTGAGTCCATGAATGGTAAGCGCACAGCATCCTTTCAATGTAACAGGGTATGTCCGGTTAATTGCGCTTTTTGCGCAGAACGAATTGTATCAGGCAGGTTTCACCGGCGCAACAATCCGATTAGAAGCAGAGATGTTAGTGAGCTTTGCGATGAGATAGAATCGGTTATCGAAGATCTTGACTTAACTTACTTTAAGTTTGTAGATGCAACCTTTGATATCTCAGCTGCTTTTGTTATTGAGTTTTGCAAAGAAAAAATCAAGAGAGGAATCACCACAGAATGGGAGTGCCTTATTCATGCTAGCTTTGCAAGCGAAGAGATGTTTAAGTGGCTTAAAGAATCCCAATGCCACCAAGTAAATATTGGATGTGAAAGCGGTAGTGATAGAATCCTTCGCGACGTTGGTAAGGGTTTACAGGTTAAAACAATCAAGAATGTATTTGCTTGGGCTAAGAAATACGGAGTAGAAAGACGCGGCTTCTTCTTGTTTGGTATGCCAAATGAAACAAGAGAAGACCTACTGCTCACTGAAAAATTAATTGATGAGATTAGACCAGATGTAGTTGGGTTTACAATTTTATGCCCGTATCCCGGAACACAATTATACGATCCAAAGTTGCACGAGAACGTAAACTGGGAAACAGCAGATGAATATTCAAATGATTTCTGGTTCACAGAACATTTTACGAATATTGAGTTAAAAGCACAGCAAGCATATTTTAAAACTAAATACGATTTGTTGTTATGCGAAAGACAAGAAGACTCATCGCAATTTGGTGGGTTTGGGGATATGAGAGAGCTTGAAGCCCAATCAACATCAACGCCAATTGGCACAAATATAAATAACGTCAAAAAGTGAAATAATGAACATACTTGTAACAGGGGGTTGCGGCTTTATCGGATCCAACCTCATAAAGTTTATATTAGAGCAGAAAGCAGAAGAAGTGTCCAAAGTTGTTAACTTGGATTCTTTGACGTACGCCGCAGATTTAAAGAATACGGATGAGTTTGTTAATAATCCAAAGTACACTTTTGCAAAAATTGATTTATGCGATATCGAAAATCTTAGAGCAGTTATCTACAACAATAGGATTACGCATATAATACACTTAGCCGCTGAAAGCCATGTTGATAATTCAATTAAAGATGCTAGTGCTTTTATTCAAAGCAACATTGTTGGTACTTTTAATTTGTTAAAGATGTGTATGGAGTTTGATATCCAAAGATTTCATCATGTATCGACTGATGAGGTATATGGAGATCTGGGACCAACCGGCAAGTTTGACGAAAATACCCCTTATAACCCAAAAAATCCATATTCTGCATCAAAAGCATCGTCTGATATGCTTGTGCGTGCGTACCACCACACATACGGTATGCCCATAACTATATCGAATTGCTCAAATAATTACGGACCTAACCAACACAGTGAAAAATTCATTCCTACAGTCATTAATTGTGTATTAGACGGCAGAAAAATCCCACTGTACGGCAGCGGTACTAATATCAGAGACTGGATTTACGTCGAAGATCACTGTGCAGCAATATGGGATGTCTTTACAAAAGGAAGAACTGGGGAAACTTATTGTATAGGTTCCGATTGCGAAAAGAAAAATATTGATGTTATTGAAGAAATATGTGTTATAATGAATGTAAAGCCGTCCGAAAGCATTGAATATGTTAAAGATCGCTTAGGTCATGACCAAAGATATGCAATTGATAGTAGTAAAATTATTAATGAGCTAGGTTGGAGTCCCTCAACGACTTTTGAAGACGGATTGAAAAAAACAATAGAGTGGTATAATGAAAAACATTAAAGGAATAGTACTGGCTGGTGGAATGGGCACTCGTCTGTACCCGCTTACTAAAGTAACAAATAAACACCTGCTACCAGTTGGGGATGTACCTATGATTTATCATCCGATAGCGCGCCTTGTAGAAGCAGGAATAAAAGATATTATGATTGTAACCGGAGTAGAACACTGTGGGGATATGATGTCTCTCCTTGGCTCTGGAGCAGATCACGGGTGTAGTTTTACTTACAAGGTACAGGACAAACCTGATGGAATTGCTGGCGCCCTGCGACTATGTGAAGGATTTGTGGGAGATAGTTCGTGCGTTGTGATCCTGGGGGACAATATCTTCAAAGAAGACTTGAGACCCCACGTAGAAAACTTTCTAAGTTCAGAAAATAACTGTAAAGTATTCTTCAAACATGTAAATGACCCGAGAAGATACGGTGTTGGTGTTTTTGAGGGAGACAGAATCATCGAAATAGAAGAAAAGCCAGCTCACCCAAAAAGCAAGTTAGCATGTGTAGGGATTTATTTTTACACCAATGGTGTATTTGACATTATTGAACATGCGGACATGTCAGACCGCGGCGAGTATGAAATCACCAGTATAAATAACAAATTTATTGAAGAAGGTTCCTGTAGTTATTCTATTTTAGAAGAAAGGTGGGCCGACGCCGGCACACTCAACTCTTATCACTCTACTAACGCATTAGTATATATGGAAAAGAAAGGTGATGTGTGAGTCTTTTGGTCACAACAAGAGCAGACGCAGTCTGTCTAGATTGGGTTGAACTAACCCACCCGATTATTCGCCGGTATGCTGAAAGAGTTGGGGCAGACTTTATCGTCTTAGATGAGACGGTAGACTGTAAAGAAGCCGTAGGCGGAATCGGAAACGGAGTATACCAATACCGGATAATGAAGCATTATGATCTCCACGAAGAGTACGACAGAATTCTTCACCTCGACTCGGATATGCTTCTAACACCCGACTGTCCTAATTTGTTTGAAGAAGTACCAGAAGATCACATTGGCTCAATATACGAAGATGTGGGATCCAGAAAAGGTCAAAGAGTACAGTGTATGTTGAATGCCCAGTCACAATATGGTGATATCGGATGGAGAGATAACTATATTAACACCGGTGTTTTTGTTACATCAAAAATGCACCGAGACATTTATCGAAAAATTGACGGTAAATATTTTGTTGATTGGGGCACAGATGATATTCATATTGGTTATTTAATAAATAAATATGGTTACAAAGTCAAACAATTGAGTTATCATTATAATCACATGACAATGTTTTCTGAGGAATGGAACGGTTCCCCAAATAGATTTGATTCCCATATAATACACTATGCTGGTCAAGGGGTGTTTGAACCTTCCGAGGCTAAAAACAAAATTCACCAAGCAAAACTAGATTACCAGAGACTTTATAAATGAAAAAATTGATTGCGGGACCTTGGGTCGGTGAGTTCGGCTGGGAACTTTTTGCATGGCAAGGATATATCCGTGCACTATCCAGAAAGTTTGAACACACTACAATAATCTCTCGACCAAACTCAAAGCCGTTGTATAATGATTTCTGTGATGATTTCTATGAACATGTGCCTGTTGGCGGAGTTGTTGATTCTTTTTTTATGCATGGTGTAGACTTTGGTAAAGACTTTAAAAAATTGGTAGTCGATAATGGAATAAAACTCGATAAAGAAACTGCATTGGTGGTACCCAGAAGAATAGGGTTACCGCCGTTTACGCACTTCTCTCAGCCGGTAATTTTTGGAAATCATACCATTAAGCCAGAATATAAAATATACGGGTCAGAACAAAATGAGAGCTATGATTATATATTCCACATTAGAAATAGACAAACAGTACGCCCAGAAGATAATTGGAGTCTTGATAGCTGGAAAGAATTAAGTAATCTGCTAGGAGACAAGAAAATAGCTTGTATAGGTACCGAAGCAGAATCTGGATGGATTGAAGGTACTGACGACAAGAGAGGTATCGAGTTGCAAACTTTATTTAATTTGTTGTATAATGCTAAGTGTGCATTTGGTCCTTCATCTGGTCCTATGCATTTAGCGAGTTTGTGTAATACACCTCATGTTGTGTGGTCCATACCTAACAACAAGATTCGATACGAAGAAAATTGGAACCCACATAACACTAAAACATGTTTCTTTAGTGAACATGACTGGCACCCAAGTGCATCTTTTGTGCACCAAAAATATTTAAACTTTAAGGAACTATAAACATGAAGAATGTTGGGATTATAGGAAATGGCTTTGTCGGCTCCGCAATTGCATCTGGATTTACGCTCCACGCGAATGTAAAAATATATGATGCTGATGAAAGGCGCTCTACTCACACATTTGAAGAAGTGGTTAATGAATCAGAGTTTATTTTTGTAAGCGTGCCCACACCGATGAATATTGGTCACGGCGGAGAGATTGACTTATCTATTTTAGATCAAGTGCTTGACCAGATAGAGAAAGTAAATCAACAATCGAACAATATTGTTATTGTTAAATCAACAGCAGTCCCCGGCACAACTTTAAAATACATTGAACGTTATCCTACTCTGAATATAGTTTTTAACCCAGAGTTTTTAACGGAAAGAACTGCACGCTTAGACTTTATTAATACTTCAAGAATTGTAATCGGCGCTGAGCATAAAGAGTTATCTCAAAGAGTTAAAGAGCTGTACCGGGATCGATTCACAGCAACTCAGATTATAGAGACTGACACACAGTCAGCTGAATTTATAAAGTATATGTGCAATTGCTTCTTTTCCGTTAAAGTATCATTCATGAACGAAATGTATCAAATGGCAAACATGAAAGATTTAAACTGGCAATCAATAATGACTGGGTTCCTCAGTGACGGACGGATAGGTAACTCACATACAGACGTCCCAGGACACGACGGTAGCCTAGGTTATGGTGGAAAATGTTTTCCAAAGGATATTAACGGATTTATCAAATATTACGAAGACAACGATATAGAACCCACAGTTATGTCAGCATCTTGGAAAAAGAATTTAGAAGTAAGAGAAAACCACGATTGGCTCAAAATTGAAGGAGCCACATCAAACAACAAAGGAAATAAAAATGGATAATAATACTGAAACTTATAAACTATCAAATCAGGCTCTCGGCGCCGTAATGATGGCGTTACAAGAATCTTTGTTAAATCAAATCGACATTGTTCCAATCCTAAAAGGATTTGAATTAGTGGCCACCGAAGAAGGACTCACTGTTACAAACCCCCCTACTGTGCGTGTTTCTAGTGAAAGTGAGATCACAAAAGAAGATTTGTTAAACATGGTTGAGTGATGCCACGCTATAACTACCAGTGTTCTAATTGTGAAGTAAACATGATTATTGTTCATTCAATGAATGATAAAATAGATTTCTGCACAAATTGTCAAGAGTTTGGTACAATGGTAAAGCTGTTAACGACTCCTCTCTATAAGAACAGAAACACTGATATTCAAAAAATCGGTGAGACGACAAAAGAATACATTGAGAAAAATAGAGAGATCTTAGAACAAGAAAAAAAGAACGCTAAGCGAGATACCCATGAGCCGACTTGAAATTATATTATCGAGCATATTGATGCTCTCGGCTATATTCAACATAGGTGTTTTCATATATGCAAGAACCGCAATAGTTAGACTCTTATGGGTCGCGGAAGAATTAGGTGATTTACAGAGAATGATTTCATCGTTTTCAAACCATATTCAAGCTGTATATGAAACAGATACTTTTTATGGAGATGAAACTTTAAAAAGTTTAGTCGACCATGCTCGTTCGTTCGATGAACAGTTAGAAACATTCGAATATGTATATTCGCTAATAGAAGAGGAGACCGCTGATAATGACGACGACGACGCCGAAGAAGCCAACTATCAAGAGACGTAGAAAAAAGAGAACAAAAAACCACTACTTTACTCAAGTTCATGAAGACGCAATAGTGAGATATTCACAAACACAATGCATTCGTGAAAGAACGGAGCTTTACGTAAGTTTCATACAACCAGCATTTGACCAAATGGTTGATAAGATTGTTTTTACTTATAAATTTACAAATTTACCAAATTGTGACTCCCTAAGAGATGAGTGCAAAATTTGGCTGATGACCATCTTAGACAAATATGATCAAAGCAAGGGCTCGAAAGCCTTCTCATACTTCTCAGTTATTACTAAAAATTGGTTCATTCATAAGGTAAAGAGGCAACAAAAAAGAAATAAAAGAGAAATTGATTATGATAATATTTCCAAAAGATTTGAGGAAGAATATCTGTCTACTAGTGAATCATATCTCACAATAAGAGAAGAAGAAGAATTCTGGAAATCGTTCTATCAAGAAATGACATCTTGGGATGAAACACAAATGAAAGAAAACGACTTAAAAGTATATAAAGCCATAGTTGTGCTCTTTGAATCAAAAGAAGATATCGAAATTTTTAACAAAAAAGCTATTTATTTATATCTGAGAGAATTAACCGGTCTTAATACAAAACAGATCGTCAACTCTTTAAAGAAATTTCGAAAGAAGTATTATTCATTTAAAGGTGACTGGGAAGGTGGTATGTTATGAGTGACAGCAGAATAGATACATTGATTTCTGAAGCGTTAGATAATATTCGAAGTGATCGAAAAGTTGCAAAAGAGTTTTTGAACGAGATTGCAAATCAGATCGCCAACAACTCAGAAGAAAATAAGTATCTTAGCCCTGTCGCTGCAAAACATATCGAAACTATGCAAAGGTCCAATGAACAGTTAGTTAAAATTATTAATTTAAAACAAAAAACCTCAATAGGACCGGTCGAATTGAATCAAAAAGAAAAAGATGAACTATTTGATTTAATTCAAGGAGATCTAAATGGGACAAAATAGAAGAGCAATAGATCCAGATCTTTTTACAGATGCTCAAGGTGCGTCCGAATTAGAGGCTAACTCGCTTAGAGAGTCCTTGGCTTACGATGCGTATGGAACTCAAACAGAATTTGCGGTTGTTGTCCTGACAAAACCGATCCCCCAAGCTACAGCAGACGCTAACGCTGTATTCACGGGCGCCAATGATTTATGGAACGATAATACCCTTGAAGGTGGTATATCTTTTAAAGGAAGAATTATGGGTAATGGGTTTATATCACCCCATGCGTCTATTCCGGATCCTTGCAACTTAGAGATGAATTCATCCCCTGGCGCTGCAATTAAAGTTATTAATATGCATACCACCTTCACCTCAGTGTCTGGATATTCCGGTCGTATTCCAACGATTGGAGACACAGTGATGGTAAAGTTGCAGTCAGGTGACATAAAATTCAACTTACAGAACGCAATTTTTACAGAAATTTTTGATGCAAGCGACGCGTCTGTGGTAGCTAATGCCATGGCATCATCTTGCCAAAATTTAGCCTCTAGATTCGATGACTTTGATCCCGACAAGGATCTCGGGGATCTTACAATAGCTTATGCGTCTTTTGATTTTGAGGGGCCCAACATCCCGGACATTACCAGAGCACAGGCTCAGCCTTTAATCGATCAAGTTTCTAGTAAGCTTGTTGCAGACCCCGCTCTGTTGGGTTACACTAAACTTAAAGACGGAGAATGTGGGTTCCCAGCAGATTTTTTTGGTGCAGATCCCTCTGCTGCTCAAAAAGCTCTTATCGCGCAGTATCCTGTGATGCAATGTGAAACTCGCACTATTGGAAGAAATAAACATAATTCTGCTTCAAAAGTAACTGGTCATCCAACATGGATCAAGACGCTTCAGGAAGTATACCGACTGGCAACACGAGAATCATGGTGGGATCCGTACGTTGAAGAAAACGGAGTTGATCCTATCTGTTTTTCTAGTGGGTATCGTTCAATCGATACACAAATATATCTTAGAATGTCAAACTGTGGACACAGGAATTTTGATGAAGTCATGAGTAGCCCAACTTCACCTAAATGTACACCACCAACAGCGCGCCCAGGAAAGTCTAGACACAATGTTGGGCTTGCAATAGATTTTGGAGGCTCTCTTGGTGCCTCATTTTCTTCGGAAGCACACTTGTGGCTTAAAAGTATTGGGCTGCGCGGAAATAACACTCTTAAAATTAAAAATTATCAAGACGAAGCGTGGCACTGGAGTGTTGACGGTTCTTAATAAATCGGTTAGTAAAAATGGCAAAAAAATCAAAATTATATGACCACTCTTTATTGGGTGCGTTGAGACAAACAATTGTAGTTCCTCCTGCTCAAACTCTCGATGAGCAGAATCAAACAATGAATGTAGTTGGCAGTCATTCTGGGTTGTTTAACACTGTAGTTGAGGAGCCGAGAGTAAACTTTGTGGCTGCTGGTAACAATATGTTACTAACTGACAGTTCCAAAAACTGCGGCATCGTGATTGGATCAGATAGACCCTCACACTTAGCTTCTGGTTATGGTGGAAAAGGTGCTCAAAAGGCGAACACAATTGATTTAGTGGTAGGTCGGATAGCGTCCAATTCAAAACTAAAAGATGGAATGGCAGTCAATAACTCATTTAGTGGTGATGCTGCAAGAATCTATATAAGCCAACTGACGGATATCGATTTAAACTTTGGCATCGACCCCGGGCAATCTGGGAATATCTCTGGACGCAGTGGAATCGGAATTAAAGCGGATGCTGTTAGAATAATTGGCCGCGAAGGGGTAAAAATAGTCACCGGTCGTGCTCATGCATTTAAAGGTCACGGCTTCTCCGGTGAACAGAACGGGCGCGGAGGTAAGATAATGCAGCCAGCACCCCCAATTGAATTGATTGCCGGAAACGTAAAACAGGAATCTGGCTTCTTAGGTCTTGGACCAACCCACAGAATCTTACAAGGTGTGGCAAAAGGTGAACACGTGAGAGACGCTCTTCGAGATTTGTCTGAAGTTGTAGATGAATTGTGGTCTTCAGTATTCAATTTAGCATTATTAAATGTTACGACATTTGCTTCGCTTAGTGTTACTCCAATTCCGTGGCATGCTGCACCATGCGCATTCGCTTCCTCTCAGACTATAGCTTGGGTTTTACCGAGTTTATACCACAGCAGAGTTAACAAGACTTTGTGGGATGTTAATTATACTAAACCTTTTGGAGATAAATACGTGGTTAGCACAAACGTGTTCTCTACGTAAGGAATGAATTAAAAATGGCTGAATCTAAATTTTTACAATTTCAAGATAAAACCGGTGATGGTTTAAATGACAAGTGCGATGATATCATTGATGTTGTTCCTGGAAAAAAATGCCCTACATGCGTACCAAATCCAAATTTTATTACGCCAAGCTGGAGAACCCGAGAGTCTACTGAACCATGGTTCAATGAAAAGTTCTGTACGTACCAAGTTTCTGTACAAACAAGTCATCAAAACATCGTAAATATAGAAGAAATTTATTCCGAATATAAAGCCGAAGCAATTGAAGGTCTTCTAATCGGGTTCAACAAAGCTGACACCGATGAAACACGAAGTGCTCTCGAAGAATCGATTGAGAGCCAAGCATATGACCTTGACCCACGTCCATTGTCATACGCTAAATTATTATATTCTGTACCATTCGATATATTAGCTAATCTTCCGTCCATGGAGACAGAGGATGAAGACGAAGAAGAAGACGAAGAAGAAACACCCGGAAATCCAATCGTTGTTGAGATGGAAGCCGACCTTATGCAATCTCGCTTAATTAGGGTTCGAAAGGCATTTAATCTTTACTCAAGATTTTATAGAGTGTATACTGCCATAGAACGCGGTAAAATTGTGTTTGAAGAGTCAAACAAGCTGTATTCTATCAAACAATTCAGTCGTTATGGCGATGCAGGCTTGTTCCCAACCAGCACTCTCGCACAACTTCTTACATCTTTAGACGGATTTTTAAACGATAAAGGTCTTAATATATTTGGTGTGGGTAAAATAGCTTTTGGAATGGACAGAATTACCAAGATAGAGTTTAAGTTTTCTGCGAAATACGAGCTAAAAAGACTAAGAGTCTGGACTCTTGGTTGTGGCGGAAAGCCTTATGTTTACAAAAAGAAAAGATTAAAGCCTCTTATTTCTACTCAAGCGTGGAAAGACCGTACTGCAGTTGCGTATTTTGCGAATATGAACAAGATAGATCAAAAACTGCAAGCAAGAGAGGCTCCCCAGTGGCTTGATGTGGTTACTGAGTTTACTTATCCTAAAGTATATAGTACACTAAAGTGGCCCGAAGAGCAGACAACAGATACTATAGCAAGTTGTATACAAGACAAGATAGCTACCGAAGGGCTCAACCTAGGACAAGAAATATTAGATGAGTTCTTCAGCATTGGTGACGCATTGGCTTACCAATTCAACAAAGACGTCTGTTCGCAGACCTTTGACACCTTCCAGAAAAAGAATATAAAAATGGGTGTTGTAATAGACCCAAACGACTTTGATCCGGAAACTGGAATGCTCGGTCGCCCAAAAAAGCTAATGGAGATGGCTACAGAACAAGCGTTCCAGCAGATGAGCGACGACGAACAAATCTTCGTGATGATTTGCGCAAACTTTCTATCAGGATTTAGCGGTATATCTATTCCCGGATCCGAAGATATTTTAGATAATTTGTTCGCTGATGGATTAGACAGACTAAAAATCTGCGGCTTGTTCGATTTGGTAATGGAAGCGATAGGATGTCTTCTTTCTGGACTTAGTCTTGAAGCTTCCTTATCTAGTATTATTGCTGCGGCTCTCCGAGGTATGTCTATAGAAAATCTTGGAGACTTCTTTATTGGTCTACCTCCCGAAAGACAAGCAGACATGGAGAAATTAGTAAACAAAAAGCTCGCGGAACAAGACATCCTGAAAAATGCATCTGGTGCCGCACTTGACGGCGGAATGGCAGTAGCCTCAGATGTAACATCTGGAAAATTAAAGTATACTCCACCTTGGAAGAGAGCCCCGACAAACACTTCAGGGTCTCCAGAAGGCGACCCAGAGACGTTAAACAAGAGTAAACGCCCTGCCTTTTCCAAAGCACCTGGATACGACTCAGCAACAGGATCTTCAGAACTAACAAGAAGAACACTGGCGCAGCAATTCGATGTGCAAGGTAATGCTGAAAATGAATTAAGCGATAACGTTATAATAGAAGCATATATTAAGGCTCTCATTGAAGTGTATGCTGACGATTTATTGTCAGTAACTGATATGCTCAATAAATATCCAGGCGCCCAAATGGTTGCTAAGATGATCATGATGCTCGATTGCCCAAGACCGCCGATTTTGCAGCCAAACATTTTAGACTTTATTAAAGATATTGATATACCATGGTGTCGCTCTCTCCGTGATATGAAGATGCCAAAGCTTTTTAATCCATTTGGATGGATCCCTAAGCTATCTGACCTCCCTTGGATCATATTCCAACTTTTAAAGATTGTGTTACAAAAAATACTTATTATGATTATCGTTAAGATAATGATCAAAATTTGTGAGCTACTGGGTTCTGCGATATGTAAAGCGCTTGAAGCATTGGGATCACTCGTCGGCTCCATAGCTGGGTTATTAGACGGTAGCACGACGTTTAGAGACATTGTCAAAGATGCAATTTGTGGAGAAGACTCTGCTAGTGACAGTCAAATAGACGACACAATCGCCGATATGTTCGAAAAACTTGGCGTCGGTGGTGCCGCGCTAGCGGATAAAGATGCTGTAGTATCGTTTGCTGGCGACTTGTCTTCTGCAGTTACTCGCAGCGAGATGATGAATGCTTTTCTGGGTGATATGTCTGCCGAAATGGCAGCTGCCGCTTATAATTTGGTTCAATATGAATACCCGCAGTTTTCAGAAGCATTTCCAACTCAAGCATCGATTGGTGACTTTATGGCCAATTGCGGAACATTGATGCCAGAAGACGTGAAACAAGGAATGAGAGACTTTATGGCAGATTTGCCAGAAGATGATGATTTACCGGCAAACCCAACGTTATGTGCAACCCCTGATCAGTTAGATAAATTTAAAGAAATGCGCTGCGCTTTGCTTGAGGGTAGGGCAACTCCGGAACAGTGTGACACCATGTTTGACAACTTGCAGGATGACTTACAAGATGATTTAGAAAGTCTCGCTACTGTAATGCAACAAGGGTTTGTTGATCCGGAGGCAATTGGCATGCCGCCGATGGTATCGCAACCCGGTTGTGATGATGGTTTGGTTCCATTTGAATCACCACAACAACAAGCTGCAGCATCAACAAGTCTTGCTGGTAGTTTAAAATCTCTTAAGAAAGATTATGCAGAAGACATAATAGGCAATGGTGGTGCATTTGGATTTGGCGAATGGGGACTGCTCAACATGGTGTTGTCTGATACAATGGGTCAACCACTTACGGCTCACTGGAGAAAAAGCGCTATAAACCCCAGATATGTCGACTTTGTCACAGACACAACAGAAGACGCACCAAGCGGCAACGACAGATTCTTATTTTTCTGGTCTGATCCGTCTGTGACAGAACTACAAAGAGGTGCCTTTCCAGAAAAAGTTGCATCATATTTGCAACAAGAGATCCTGTTAGCTGATACGACAGTTGAATTAAACAACACTTGGAAAGATTCAAGCACCACTGTTAAAAGTTTTAGTGAATTAGGTTTCAATGGTTTATTCGGAGGAGTGGATATAGACAGAATATCAATTCCCGATATGGGCTTTAATGTATCGCTTAGAACAAGTTTGGGCACTGAGACTATGAGAGTTATTCGCAATGGTCGCAAAGCAGATGAGGATATAAAACTTAAATTTAGAGATAATAATAAAGGTCGCCGTAGTGGTGAGGAAGCAACAAGTTTCGCATACGGTTTTGACATAGACGCATATTTCGGTGACTTAATGGAAACCGGTGGAGTAATATCGAACATAGGAACTGCGTTTGATCCACTTGACACAACAAGAATAAACATTAATAACATATTTAATTTAAAAGCAATGTATCGTGCGGATCTAAGAGCTATGATGACCGGCGACCAATGGGATGCATACAAAGAATCCAAAACAAGTTCTGGTGGAGATCCTCTCCTGTATGAAAGGCTTTATGAGTTTGTCGCAGTTGACAATACTTTTGGAGAAATAGACCCGCAGCAATATCCGCACTTCGCAGAATGTTATGCTTCACAATCACCACACAATCCTTCGGTCTCCCTTCTTCTAGATATTATTAACAATAACTCTGCAACAAATTCTTCTCCGTCTAGCGAAACTTTAAAACAGCATATTAGCAAAGTAGTTAGTCAATTATTCACAAACTTTAAAACAGAAATAGCAATGAACGACTATGCTTTTAAGTATGGCGCCAAATATGACACACTGGTTGAGGAAGATGCTGAATATGTTGTAGCAAAAGACCAAACTCTCTCAGCAGCAGGCACCCCATATGAAGAGGCTGAAATTGAAGATGATGATGGAGAAAGAAGGACCATAAGAAATTCTGATATGATTATGGGTGTTAGCAGGGACCAACTGGAAAGAGGAGATGACGCGCGCGTTTACTACCTCCACCCAGCCACTTATGGCGGGTCTTATACAAATCCTGGAGTCTACATAAAACCTTTACAACACGAAGGATATCTGGGAATGGTCAATATAATGTTCCCCGAGTTTACTCCATGTAAACCGCATAATACAGACTTGGTAGATTTTGGCTCTATCGCAAAAGAAATATCAGATACGTATAATGAAATTCCAGAAGATCAAAGACTGCAATCAGATCCAGATTGTGTAACAGAGGTGCCATACAACAGAATATTGACCCGCGCCGGCAAAGCAGGAATCCAAGGGTTGATAAAATCCGCGTGTAGAATTTATGCTAGTGTACATTACTTGAAGACATACGCAACATTTTCAATATTCAAACCAGATTTTGAGAATGTGTTTAGTACAATATATCCACAATATATAGTTGAGAATATGGAGAGATCTTTTAGAGATGCTCAAGGCGCCGGCTGGGAGTTCTTCAACACCTTTAAAGATGACGAATTTTGGTATGCTTTTCTAGAGCAGGCAGTACAAACTTATGGCAGATTGGTCGACGCTGGTACAATTGTAGATCCACCGGAAGCAGTCTTACAAGCTTTATTTAGAATTAATGACGCTCAAGAAAATTATAAATATCCAAGAATCACTGATAAAAGAAACGACGTCAAAATTGCAAATGTTTTAGATGAAACACAAGCACCATACCGTTGGCCGCTTAAAACAAGAGGTCTGAGGACATACAGGGACGAAAAGAATTTCGAAGCAGTTCAAGCAACGGAAGAAGACGCGAAAATTGTTTTAAAAGAATTTGTATTAGAAGAATTGAAATTCCTTAGTGATAGATTCCTAACAAACATGGCACACGCCGGCGTAGAACCAAAAATTAATGACATATTTTATTATATCTTGTCAAACATGACCCAAGGTGGCGAAACGTTGGATCTAGATAAGAAAATCGTTGAAGAGCCAATTGGTCTTCCTACCGAGGGCGAGGAGCACTATACAGCCGGCGGCGAATTATCAATGCCAGAAGGCGGTGAATATGTCGGATATTACCACAATCATACTGATCAAGATGGAAACGTAATATATATGGTTGGAGAGTTTCATTCTGATGCGGATCACGAAACCTTAACGCCGTTCGCAAATAAATTAGTTGTACCTATCGGAGACATAAACGAATACGCAGCAGGGGCAGGTTACATAGGTTCGGAAACAAAACCGTTTGTAATCGAGAAGTATATTTCCCTCAATGGAATAAAAATGAACCCCACATCTGCTATTGCAAGAATTAAAGAAAGTGACCCGATGCTGAATATTTCAGATGTTTATCCGGGAGACATGAAATTAGTATACCCACTTGGACAAGACGGCGAACAAAACACAACACTGCCACCTATTGGTACCACTGGGCAATTAGGAGCTAGATACGGATTAATGTTTTCTGTAATGATCTCGAACACAAAATATATTTTAGTGACAACAGAAATGGATATGCTAGATCTGCCAACTGCTGCAGCACCACCGATTGAAGCTAATAGCAAGCTATTACTTTGTATGATCAACCAACTTAGAGACGTTCCAGAGATGCAATATGTATTAAATGGAGTGTATTCCGCCAAAAAGGTACCTTCGATTTTGGCAATTTATAACGATATGGGTTTTCTGCCATCTATTGGGGAACAGACCGTCGGAGACGGCGAATCTCACCCGACTCTCTTTGGACTTCTCGGCGGCGCCGTACCTTCTTTCGAATCTAAGCCCGGAATAAAAGTTACATTCCCAAGAGCACCCGAAAATTGGGATGCCGATTATTCGGAATCCAATGCACTTTGGGCATCGTATAGCGACAGGCAGGTTTTTACACCATTTAATTTAGATTGGGATGATTGGGATCAATCAGTGCTTAAAAGCTCAAAAAGTAGAATTAAAAAATTATTTAAGAGCCACTATTATAACAGGAAGTTTAATTTTGAGCCTGACGACGGCGAGTCAACAGATTACGCTGCACTGGTCGTTAAAAATCTAAAAGCTTCACTACAGCCCGCGAAGGGCGCTCGAATATTACCCTGGTTTAGAAGAAGTAAATTACGCGATAATCCATTTAATGCTAATGGAGAATTGTGTAAAAAACCAGAAAATTAAATTAACGAGATAATTATAACAGGTTACAACTATGGCACTTGGCGTATCACTACCGATTAACAGAGATTCCTCCGACGGATTTGCTATGAATTATGGCATTTCGGAGACTCTAAAACAAAATTTTATTATGTTGTTGTTAACCAATCCCGGAGAAAGGGTAATGGAACCAGCATTTGGCGTAGGAATTAAAACATTTTTATTTACCAACAAAGCATCAGACTATAGACCAGCAATTATAGCTAAAATAAATCAACAAGTAAAGAGATATATGCCAGCTATTATTGTTGGCGCTGTTGATTTTGCTGATGTACGGCAAAGCCCAAATACTATATCTATAAGAATAACATATTCGATCCCCGATATGGGAATAAAAGATTTGCTCGAACTTACTATTTAATATGAGGAAATAAAATGGCAGAAGACCAGAAAAAATTTATCCCCATAAATTACACCAACCGAGAATTCACAGAAATTCGGCAAGATCTCTTAGAGATGGCCGAACGATTTTACCCGGACACATTTCAAGATTTTAGTGAAGCTTCATTCGGGGCTATGATGCTAGATGCTGTTGCTTATGTGGGCGACCAGCTTAATTTTTACATAGATTACAATATAAATGAGTCATTTTTAGATACTTCTTTTCAATATAGCAATGTGGTACGACACGGAAGAGCACTCGGTTATAAAGCATCCGGTCGCGCCTCAACTTTTGGAGAAGTTAACCTTTTTGTTCAAATTCCCGCGTCGTCTTCCGGATTGGGTCCAGATACACGTTATATCCCAATTTTAAAAAGAGGGACCAGATTTACCTCTAAGAATGGCTTGTCATTCATGCTGATAGAGAACGTAGACTTTAATGAGCCTTCAAATCCGATTGTGGTCTCGCAGGTCAACAACACTACGGGCGCCCCAACTTATTACGCTATTCGTGCTGCCGGTAGAGTTGTATCAGGAAAGCTAGGGCAGCAAACAGTTAAAGTTGGTTCTTTTGAAAGATTTAAAAAAGTACGCTTGAATAATCGAAATATTGTGGAAATTATATCAGTATTCGATGCTGAAGGTAATCAATATTACGAGGTCGAGTACTTGGCTCAAGATATGATCTATAAAGAATTACCAAATGAAAACTTTAAAAATGATAACGTAGCCTCAATATTAAAGCCAATGCTGGTATCGAGAAAATTCGTATCAGAACACAGCAGAAATGGTTATTTTTTACAATTTGGATCCGGTGATGCCAATCAAACAAATGTGGTCGCTTCGCCGCAATCTGTCGCAATAGACGTTTTCGGTAAAGATTATGTTACCAATACCTCTTTTGATCCAACCAGATTGTCACAAAATATTAGCTATGGGATTGTTCCAGCCAATACTTCTCTGTTTGTTGTTTATCGGACTACAAACAATAGCAACTCCAACGTATCAGCAGGTTCTGTAAGTACAGTATCTAGCCCTATTGTAGAATTTGAAGACAGGGCGGTCTTGTCTAATACAGAGGTAAATACTCTAATAAGCAGTTTAGAAGTTTCTAATTCAAAACCAATCACCGGAGATGTAACAAGTCCCTCGACTTCCGAAATTAAAAGAAGAATTTATGATACGTTCCCGACTCAAAATCGGGCAGTCACGCAAGCGGACTATGAAAATATAGCTTATAGAATGCCAGGAAAATATGGTTCGATTAAAAGATGTGTCGTAATCAAAGATCAAGATTCTATGAAAAGAAATCTGAATATGTATGTTATATCTGAAGACAGTTTTGGTAAATTAACAAATTCGAATAACACAATAAAGAAAAATCTGCAAACTTGGTTAAATAACTATCGCATGGTTAATGATACAATCGATATTTTAGATCCTTACATAGTTAATTTAGGAATCGATTTTGTAATAAAACTTAAGCCTGGACAACAGCGCGCCGAGGTGCAAGCACAGGCAGTATCAAAAATCAAAAACCTGTTTGCTGAGGGATTCTTTATTAGTGAATCGATGTATATCAGCAGCGTCTATACCGCCTTAAAAGATATTGATTCAGTTTTAGATGTTGTCAGCGTAAAAATAAATAACAAAACTGGTGGGCAATATTCTCCGACAACTTTTGTGATAAATAAAAACATGTCACCGGATGGTAGTCAACTTTTATGCCCAGCTAACGCAATTTTTGAAATAAAGTATCCAGAAGTAGATATCAGAGGTAAGATTAGATAATGGGTCTCTTAAGGTATACAGCTTCGGCTGATAATACAATTGTTAGTGCTTATAAGCCTGCGCTCAATAAACGAGCGACTGGCTCAAACGCTGGTATGGCGGATGTGTTAGAAGTATTTTCAATTTACGGTCGTATAACGTCAGCGTCGCAAGAATTATCGAGAGCAATTATTAAGTTTCCAACAACTGGTATTGCCGCTGATCGCACTGCCGGCACAATTCCGGCGAGCGGCAGTGTAAGTTTTTATCTAAAAATGTTTAATGCACCTCACTCTAAAACGGTACCAATCGAATATAAATTAAATATTGCCGCCATAAGTCAAGACTGGGAAGAGGGGATTGGACTAGATTTAGAAAACTATGCTGATGACACCAGCGGACAGATAGGCTCAAACTGGATACAGAGAAAGAAGGGCGCTAGCTGGTTCGATCGTGGAGGAACCTATAGGGAACACTCAGATTATTTATATACCACGCATTTATCCGGTGGATTAGAAGACATCGATGTTAACATAACACCACTTGTTGAACGATGGTTGGCTGGAGATCAGACAAACTATGGTGTAGGTATCCGCTTGAGTGCGTCTTACGAAGCTTCTGCATCAGAGACATACGGAAGAACAGATACTTCAGTTGTAACGAATTCTCTTGGAGCCAAAGATTCTTATTACACCAAGAGATTTTTTGGAAGAGGCACACAATATTTCTTTAAGAGGCCGGTGATTGAAGCCCGCTGGGATTCCTCTGTTAAAGATGATAGAGCAAATGTTTATTTCAGCAGTTCTCGCGCACCTGCAGTAGACAACTTAAACAAGATTTATTTTTATAATATTATACGAGGACGCCTTGCTAATCTTCCTGGAATTCCTTCTGGCGGAGATGTGTGTGTTAGCTTGTTCTCGGGCTCAGTCGATAATACTGGACCTTCGGGATCAGCAATATTCTTAAATAATACCAGTACCGCGAAAACAGTTGTTACGGGAGGCTGGGTTTCAACCGGTATTTACTCATGTTCAGTGTGCTTTACTTCGTCAGAAAATCTTGATACACTTTATGATGTATGGTTTAGCGGTTCTAACACAGTTGTTAACGCGACCGGATCAACCAAACAATATTTCACAGGCACACTGACACCCGTTGACTTCAACACAGCCGGCGGCGTTACATCAAATGAGCCAACCTATTATCTTAACATCTCAAACCTCAAGAATGGGTATTCTGGCAAGGAAAAAGCAAGACTTAACCTTTATGTCCGAGAGAAAAATTGGAGCCCTACAATCTATAATGTGGCGAACAATGATATAGAATCTGTCGGCATCCGCAGCGCTTCATATGGGGTGATGCGTATAATTGATGACCAAATGGTTGTTCCTTATGGAACCGGAAGTGATTTACACACAGCGCTGTCGTACAATGTTTCTGGCAATTATTTTGATTTTGATATGAGCCTTCTTGAAAAAGGTTACTCTTACGCCTTTAAATTTGTGTTTTATGATGATAGACTTAATTCATGGGTCGAACAAGATAAGGCTTTTAAATTTAGGGTGAAAGAGAGCTAAAATGAGCATTAAAAAACTTTTTGACGCATCAAACAAGACAACACAATATAGCGATTATGAAACCGAGAAAGGTGCATATGCGTCAGTTGAGTCGTCAGATAATGCAATTAATATAATAGAAGAGCAACGAACCTTTGTTCCAGACATTGACTATTCAAATCCAGAAAAATTTGTATTCTACGGATCAGCATATCTTTATTACAAGTCTGGGTTCGACCATGTCTCAGATTTTTATCCTTATGATGGTTCATTAGCAGAACAAAACGCATTCTACAATAAGTTGCTGCCAGTAGAAAAGTACATCTTTAATAAGAAATACCCCAGATCTACTGGTTACGCTGTAATATCGGCAAATCCAAATTCAGTTGGAGAAGTGGGTTGGGGAACACAGACTTCAACGGCCGACGGATATGGCTTACCAAGTAAATTAGAATACATAACTTTCAAGGGTGGTCCTCATACTGGCTCACAGGGCACCTCCTTAAAAGATCAATCCCCGGACGAGCACTCCTCTAAGATAGATCGCAGTAACATCTATGATGAGAGTATCTATGAGACTGCCGGATTACCCACAGACTACGGTAAGGGCACTCGACAGTCTAATCTACACGCAGATTTTGATACCGGGGTCACGGTTGAATTTTGGCTGAATACTGGATCAATTAGTACTTCACTGACAGAGAAACAAGTACTCTTTGATTGGTGGAACCAAGAAGCAGCATCTAGCAATAGTTACGGTCGGATCCTGGTGGAGTTGACCAGTTCAACTAACAGAAACGGCGCTGTACAAAAGCCTTTTATTGTCACTGTGATGTCTGGCACTACTACAACAAGAAACTTTATTAGTCTTGGAAGTAGTAAACTGCATTACGAAATGTCAGATTGGAAACACTACGCAATCTCCATGATCAACAGCGGCTCACTTTTTAAAACAAAATTATATGTTAACGGAAATTTAGATGATGAGGTTAGAAGGGCATATGACCTTACAGCACCGATTCATTCTTACAATTCATCCACTGTAACTTCTTCATACAGTTCTCAGGAAAACTTGCAAGCTTGGTGGAGACTGAATGATGCTGATCCAGAGCTTGGTTCGACCGATAGTAGTGGGAAGGGGCGCTCGTCAGGGGTTGCGCCCAACCCAGCCTCAAAATCAACTTTAACTCCAAATAAATTTATTGCCGGTAGCAGCACTAATTTTGATGGTGTCAATGACGAGATACTACTGACTTCGGTTTCGGACACTACTTGGCAGTCGCTGATAGGACAGAATGCAGATAATCCAGTAATGACTTTCTCCGCCTGGGTTCGAAGAACTGGCGCCGGTGTCGGTAGTGTTCTCAATATGATCTTAGCTTTTGGTGGCGATGATCTATTGTTTTATACTGACGCAAATGAAAGGATTAATTTTTCGGCTAAATGGAACGGTGCTGAAGTCCTTTGGCGTACTGCTACTAGTGCAATCACCGCAGACGAATGGAACCACGTTGTGGTAACATATGACGCGAACAGCTCCAGCAATGATCCGAAAATTTATATAAACGGTGTTGAGGTATCGGTAAGTTTAGCTAGTGGTACCCGGACCGGAGCATATGCGGGGCTTACTGGAGCTTCTTATATTGGAAATGGTAGCGCTGCAAGCAAGGACTTTGTGGGACAGCTAGCTGATGTAGCTGTTTGGAATAAAATACTGGCTAAAGCTGAAATAAAAGCAATTTACAGTGCTACCAATATGCCATCTAAAACGACAGCCGAGATAGCCGATCTAAATAATAAATCTGCAATCGGTCGACTCGGAGCCTTACAGACAGCCCCAGTTGGAACTTCGGCCGCCGTCGGTGCAGGCAAGCTTTCCGGCTCCATAGATGAATTTAGGTTTTGGAAGATAGAGCGTAATGCTGCCCAAATTGCGGAAAACTATTTTGATAGAGTTGGCGGAGGTTCGAACACAGACATATCGAACACTACATTGGGTGTCTATTTTAAATTTAATGAAGGAATTACCGGCGTCACCGCGACTGATAGCATAGTGTCAGATTATTCCGGACGAATATCCAACGGAGCCTGGACAGGATATATAGCCAATTCTAGAAATACAGGTTCGGCTATTTTATCAGCTTCTGCTGCTGTCTTAGAATATGAAGATCCAATTATAAGGTCAAATCACCCGGACTATATATCCGTCCGACAAGACTTATTAGATGTTGGTAAATTTTACGACTCGACTAATCATTCAGCATTTGTAAACCATGCACCAAGTTGGGTTCTTGAGGCTCATGAAGATACAGAAAACAACAATCTTGACGTTATTTCTCATATTGTGGGCTCATATTTTGACAATGTTCACTTGCTAACTAAAGAACTGCCAAAGTTTAAACAAGTAAATTACGTTAGCGAAACAGACACCCCGGTTCCTTTTGCGAATCACTTACCACAATCTTTAGGATTATATGTACCAGATATTTTTGTTGATGCATCAGTCCAAGAACAGCTATTAAACAGAAACGATACAAGACTATTCCAAAACAGCCTATTTGAGACAAAAAACTTAATTTATCAAAACTTATATAACAACCTCGCCAATATTTATAAAGCCAAGGGTACCGAAAACGCATTTAAAAACGTTCTTAGGTGTTTCAATATTGACGATGATCTTGTACAATTAAAAATTTACTCTGATAATAATATCTACGAGGTTAAAAATAACTTAAGACAGATAGTCTCGGTTAATAAATCTGCAAACTTCAATAAAGCGTCCCAAACCAGTGCAGTTGTTTACCAGAGAAGTGCCTCAACTAATCAAGATTCGAGAGGATTTATTTCAGGTTCATCGATTCAAGGCTACACCGGAGGCGCTTACGAAAAAAACTACGGATTTACAGCCGAAGCCGATGTTATCTTTCCTAAGTTTTTTAGTACCAAAGATCGAGTCGACCGTTCCTTTAAAGAAGTGTCGTTATTCGGCGCTGTACAGTTAGCACATCCGGTTAATCCGGCTCACCAAAAAGGCACGAACACTTCCACTCCACGTACTGGTTCGATAAGTCGTTTAGCAAACTTTCAAGTCTCTGCTATCCGTGACGAAGCAAAGTCAAAAAATGTATATTTCAAACTAGAGTCGTCAGGCTCAGCAAACCCTTTCCCAACATTAACAAGTAGTCTTTTCAAGGGTGTCTATGATAATAATAGATGGAACCTTTCTGTCCGTTTAAAGCCCAAGTCTATTGGGTTAACAGGTTTTGTAAGTGGTTCGAGTTTAAGTTATGATTTAATTTTTAGAGGAGTTAATTCCACTCTTGGTGTTGTTGCAAATTCTTTTGAAATCAGTAGTTCAATATCCGCGACGTCCGGTTCAAACTTCCTGACAAACCATAAAAGACTTTATGCAGGCGCTTTCAGAAACAACCTGACAGGTACTGTAGTTTACAGTTCGGATGTAAAAGTTTCAAATGTTAAATACTGGGCGAAACACATTGAAAACTCAGATCTAGAGCTTCATCTGCAGGATATCAATAACTCGGGAGTATCTGGTTCTTATAAAAATATCTCTGCCCTCGATACTTCGACTAACATGGTCGACAATTTAAACAACGGTACTCTGATTTTAGAATGGAACTTTGATGCACTCACGGGTTCGGATGCGTCAGGCAATTTTGTAACTCAAGACTTTAGCTCTGGCTCCTCAGTTATTAGGGAAAATTATGGATGGCTTGGTAAACTTGCCGGATATCAGTACAGTGGCTATGGAAATTTCTTTGATGCTTCCTCGACTAATGTGATAGACAGAGAAAGAGTTAATTCTTTTAAGTTTGTAGATCCTGAAGAAGTTGTTTCTTCTGAAATGATCAGTATTTTGAATGATGATGACGAACTTTTAGGCTTCGAACAGACAATTCCAAACTATGTGATTACAGCAGAGAAAAGCATGTATCGTGCAATCTCTGAAGAGATGTTGATCTTTTTCTCTGGAATCGTAGACTTTAACAACACAATAGGCGCCCCTGTTAATAGATATCGCGGTCGCTACAAAGATTTAGAAAAATTGCGTGAAGCCTTTTTCCGTCGCGTAAAAGATACAAAGGATATTGAAAAATTCATCAATTATTACAAGTGGTTTGACACGGCAATAACTGAGATATTTTCTCAATTAGTGCCGGCTTCCGCTAATTTTATAGAAGGTGTTACTAATTTGGTTGAGAGTCACGTTCTAGAAAGAAACAAGTATAGAACGCCATTCCCAACTTTGGAAGCAAAACAGCCCGAACCAGAAGCAGCTATGTTTGGTATTGGCGAAAAGAATTATCCATATGAAACTGGATTTACAACGCTACCAACTTCTCCACGTAAAACTGATAAACAAGTTGATTATTGGAACAAACGCGCTGAACGCTCCGCGGTTGAAATTAGTTCGGGCGATGCAAATATTGATAACCAGAGAGAGAAATTCAGAGAGGTTATCAACTCAAGACCGGTCTTGTCTTCTAGTAGAGATAACATAATTGTCAGTAATGCTTCTACCAAATACACACCAAATAAATTTGCAAACAAGAATTTCCAACAAACGAATGTTTTTTCATCTGATGTACCTAACGCAAGAACTTATAGAGGTGGTACAAACTTTTCTTTAGATAAAAATATTGAATTCTCAAAAGCAGCGTTATATCCCGGCGGACCAGTTAATCAAAAAGGCGGAGTCTTTGTTCCTCAAAACATACTGCTGTCTTTTAACGACGATTTCCTAGCGATCACTGACTTTAAAGATCCCAGTAAGACTCCTGCTAAGAAAATTAAAAGAGTAGTTCCTGTTGATTACGGTCGACACCATGACGACAAAGACGGCTATTACCATGTTAAATCGAGTAAAGCGTTTCCGTTTAATATAATTAGCTCCTCTTTAAACAGTGGATATCAGTCTGATGTCCAAGCTGGTCTTGGGCTTAATGTAGAAATCACGAACTTACACAACGATGTATATGGCGAGGATCAAGAAAAGCCATTACAAGGAATTTTTACGGAACATAATGTCGGAGGAAATCAACACAGGCATACTCCCTTAAATACAGGTACAGATAATAATAACAATCGCCCTGAAGCGTGGAGAATTTTGCTGGGTGCGTGTGCAGCCAGTGTTTCCGGAGCCATCGGTATGGTCGGTGCAGACTATCCGATGTCACCAGATTATGTCGCGCCTCCAGGCGCAAACCAGCCATACCCTCACGCTGATTACCCGAGAGCAACACACTATCGTGATATGGTCGCAAAAAGACCTTTTAACTTTAAGAATATTAGGATTACGGGTTCGACAAATCTCGGTAACTATACAAACACATACGAAATTGTTAGCACGTTTGGAGCCCACTCCAACCCAAGGCAGTTTATTGAAAATCTACCAGTGCTTCCGACTAATGTATTTCAAGGCGCCGCGACAAGCTCAACATCAGTACGTACGTTCTTAGACACAAAACCAACAAGAGATTATGATACAGTTGACCGAGAACATTTCAACTTTGTTAACGAATACAACGTTGGATATTTAACCGGCACAGCTAACAAATCTGTCATTAAAACAAAATTCTCGGCCCCTGGTGGCATTGAGGTAATGACACCCGGATACACCGACTTTAGAGCAGATGAGTTCTCGGTTTATAACGCCTTGAACTATAAGAATCTTTCAGTCCTCAAGCCCTCTCAAGGTCCCAGTGGGACTGTCTCTGAAACATACGGAATCAGAGTCAGCGATATACACAATCTAGACTTTGGGCTCCGTTCACACCTCGCACGCCATACCGCTCGGTTCGGTCGCGACTCGAATCTTGTATTAAACCCCGGGGCAGCATACACAGAATTACCTGGAATGCACAAAGTACATCGCAATAATTTACAGAGAGATAAGGTGCTTACCGAAACTGTAGTTGGGGTTCGAACCGGACCACGCCTGATCAATGATAAATCTCTTTACTGGGGCACAGACGCCAGCCGCGGCATGCAATTAATTAATGCAGACTCAGCCTCGGCAAGCACTTTTTTAACGTCTTCAAGAGCCAGTGGGTTCAGTTACGCAGCATGGATTAGATTTAGTCCTGACTTTAATCAAGGACACCTGTACAATATCGGAAGAGCGGCCGCCGGCAGCGATGCATTTTTTGAAATAAAGAAAAATTATGTTTCCTCTGCTCATCGTTTGGAACTTTTTGCACGAACAAGAGCAACAAATGCCCACGCCGGCAGCGCTACAATAGCCAAATATCACATAACATCTAGTGTTCTCGACGATGGAAACTGGCATCACCTTGCAGTCGTTTGTCCAACATCAAGCACCAATGGCGCCGGATACATTGGCACAGATGTCGCCATGTATATCGATGGCGCCGCTCTAAACGTCACCACAGCTTCTGCCCCTAACGCTAGGTTTGACCAGAAGATGGTAACCAGCACATATCAAGTTCGCTCAAAAGTAAAAAGAGATGGACAAACAGCATTGGTCATAGGCGGGCAATCAGATGGTACCGGCACCGGAGGTGGCACCAGTATATTCACCGGCTCTATGGATCAAGTTACTTTATGGGTTGGCTCTTTAAGAGCTTCAGACGTTGCTGCTTTATATAATGGCGGAACTCCCTGTGATGTTACTTCCTCGGCTCCATACGTTAGCTCAAGTGCTACACTATACGCTTGGTATAAAATGGGCGGCGCAGAAAGAGATGATAAACTCAACACCTCAAACACTGGTGTATTTGTTAGTGGATCGAATGTAGTTTGGGACTGGAAGCCAGAAAACTCTAGAAACCTGTTTCCGATGTCGGCTATTAATACAAATTTCAGCACGCTAACTATGTCAAATGCATACAGGAATGAAATTCCAGCACCATTGGCTGGCTGTGTTCCTCCAATATCTAGATACGAAACCCAGCGCACGTTTAGGTCTAGCTCACTACGTGATAACTTCTTTGTTAAACATCAGATTCCACGTTCTTCGAGACAATATGCCTGGATTACTGCATCTTTGGTCTCCACCAATGGACATGTTGGGTTCACTCCTACAGATTTCAAGGTCTCAAGCTCAGCTGGATATATCGATGCATACAACTTTATTACTGCAAGCCAAGTTGGTAGCTTAAGATCTGCAGGAGTGCGAAGATTTGGACTAACAGTTGGCACCGAGTATTTGCCACAAGTTAGCGACTTAAACTTAAATATTTATGAGCCGCTTACCTCATCTACTAACACTTTGGGGCAAGGGACAGCTCATATCATTGATTATATCAACAATGCCGATGCACTCGTAAAAGCTGCTTCGGTGTCATTTTCTCCTAACGCTTTCAACAATCTTATGTTTAAGCGCGGAAACCAATACGGCTTCCCGTCTTGGAAACAAACGCGACAAGCACAACATCCGATTATCAGAGAGCAGAGAAAAGAAAACAAACTGCAGATTATGATTAATCAGGCGCCAAGAACCTATAACATGCAGCCAGTATCTTTCCGACAAAAAGTACAAGAAATAGGTGTCCAAAGCGTGACTGGGCAAAGACACAAGCTAAAAACCACTCATCAATCTGAATACTTTGCTACAACAGAGTTAAATAATAGATTACTGTCCAATACTGTTAGTGACAGAATCACGCCCTTACAAACTGTTATTGTAGCGTCATACCAGACCCCTTCAATTAGAAATATTGATTATATTAAGTATTCTGAAGCCTCGTATCCCGCATCAAGAAATGAGTTTGTTAGCCATTCTACACAGCGACTCAACTATTCAAATGATTACTGGCACAGCAACCGAGAACAAAGAAACATATTGGGTGCTGACCTTTATACCGGCACTTACTTCACTCAAGTCACTGGCGCTTACGTCCGAACAAGTGCACTTGGATATAAAGTTTCTGCGAGCGCCTGGGCTTTGGACGCACCAACACACTTCTTAACCAGAAGAGGACCCTCGGCTGAAAATAAAAATACTGCACAAATCATAGCTCGATGGGGCGAGGCGCCTCAACGTAATTACGATTGGCTTGGGACCGGATCCGCCGGCGAACTTCAAAATGACTGGCAATCATTCTTTATCGAATCTAATAAATATCCTGGCGCTCCCACTGGTTTGGGTACTTTTTTTGCAAGAGATGTATATCGAGCTTACAATGCTGTAGCATCACCTTTGTACGCAAGAAAGCATCTACTTAGTTCACCGTTATCGGTCATTAATCCAAACTCAATAACCAATATATTATCCGGACGTAATGGCGTTGCACCAAACTCGCAAGCTGCTAGATTGGGATTTAGTCAGGCTGCTGGACCTGCAGCCACGCCATGGCTTATCGCCTCCGCCTCCGAGATATTTGCAGGAGAGGCTCTATGGGAAGCCAATAAGAATGCGGTGATAATTTCAGATGTTCTACCCAACTATAAGGATCAGGGACGGACTCGGTACCGCGGCAAGTTTACTCCTACAGCGCCGGCGTACGACTCATATGCTAAGTTTGTTGAATCAATTAGGCTGCAATCTAGAGGCAGATCAATAGTACCAGAGTACAGGATCAGTAGGAACTTACCGGACTACTTGAGTTACGGCAGTCCATTTTCTGAAGGCAAACAAGATTATTTTGATATCCCAGGATCTTCAATTAATAGTTCGCAGCAAGGCTTCTACACCGATTACTCGAACTCAGATTTCCTGAAATATTTTGCAGAAGTAGGAAGTAATTCTGGACTTAATCCGGCAGAAATAAGATTAGTGTGCTCCGCATCTATAAAATTCCATCCATACAAGGGATTCTTCCCCTCTCAAAGAACAATGGATTTAGTGTCCGAATTTAAAAACTCTTACGAAAACCACGCAAGAACTAAAGTTAAAATTGCTGCAGCTGCCGGCTCCAACGCTTATGCTGGAAAAAATGTATTTAATGTAGTACCCGGCGGGTTTAGACCAGTAATGCAAACATACTTTGCGCCCGGTATCTTATATAACACAATTAAGTCCGGAATAGCTGTAGACTATCCTATTTTATACAATAGATACAAAATGCTGGTTGGAAGCCATTATATAAATACATCATACACGGCATCAACAGGCGACTATGCAACCACAACCACAAACTGTGGTCCGCACGTGCCGATTATGTCAGATTATATGATCAATACAAGAACTGAAGAATTTATGACTGCCAGTTCATCTGGAAGTTTAGAAAAAGGTGTAGTGCCGGCAAACAGACTTGATCGTGGGTATGGATCGTTTTGGGATCAAAGAGTCCCATTTGAAGCAATTATCGAACCCAATATGATGGCCAATACACAGTTTGCTGACTGTGAAGCTCACCCTTCGGCTACTATAAACGCAGTGGCATCCTATGAAGCAAGTTCGGATCCAACTTATACCTTGATGGCTAAAAACTTCTTTGGAGGGGTGGCTGATTTTTACTTAAAGAACTCGGAGTTTACTTCGTTAAAATCAGAAACTGTGTACAAAGACGACTACCGATTTGAAACCGGTTCTGTTTTCATGGCTAGAGTAAAAATGCGTCGTTCGGTGACCGGCTCAAGAGATTATAGTTTCGAAAGTGGCTCCTTCATGCCTGAGTCATACACTCAAGGCGGTGGAACAGCGCTGTTGCCTAGACTATCTACCGGTCCCACTGACACTGCTGCAATTATGTATGACCAAGGCTCTTATTTCGAGTTGCCGCAGGATCCAATGTTTGCGCCGAACTTTAATGAAACATTTACAATGTATAGTCGACCTACCGCGTTTGGTCCGCCGGTCGCTGGTCATGCTGGAAACGTAACATCTAGTCACAGCTATTTCCCGACTACGTCACAGGGTCTTACCCCAATCTCAGCATACACTAGCAGTGCACACAGATCTGGTTCTGGAGACACATATCAGATTATGGACTCTGTTAAAGGATATAACTGGTCCTTCACTCCGCCATACTATCACGGTGAATCGTGGGCAGATTTAATATTCCGACCTAAAGGCGACGTCGCTTACGATCTTGAAAGAATCTTAGCTGAGACAACGGTTAACTATTGGAGAGTGGATCCTGGACCGAAATTAAAAGGCTATGGTATTACCTATTCTGCTAATCATATTTCATCTCAAGTCGGCGCCTCTGGTTCAATCGGGAGCAACACAAGTTACCGTCCTAAATATGGATATATAGCAAATCAAGAATACACAAGTCTTATCCATGATCCAAAATATAAAGGTCAGGGAGAAGTAGTGAGTACAGCCCCGTACGCTGGATCCAGCATTAACGGCAATTCAATGCAACTTAGTGCGAGCCTCAACTTATTTGGTGTTGAAAGGGTGTTTAAAGAAACTACCGGCACTTCGGCAAATTCGGCAAACAACGTAAATGGTCTAAAAAATGATGTTGCAGCCGAACAAACCAATGAAGTTGTTGGTAAGCGATGGATCATTAGTACAAAATTTGAAACCCCAATGCTCAACTTTAACGACAAGTATCAGCAGATGCCGGTTAGCTCTTCTGTTGATCGAACGAAAGGTAATATTTTATTAAATTATCGAACATCTACTAAGACGTTGCCAACATTTGGAAGCGCTTCTGCTCCTAACGGAATGTGGCATCAATTCGGCGAAATCCCGCGTGATAAGAAAACAGGGGTGTTTGTCGAAATCGATGACATGCCTAAAAACTGGCTTAGAAACCATTACCAAGTAAGGTTGTCTGGTAGTATTTATAACGATGGTATTCCTGATTACGCCGGCACATTAGCGAAAGAAGGGCAAGTCGGTTCTCTTCGCGATCTGTGCGGGTTTAAGAAAACCAAAACAAACTCTAGAATTGGAGAACTGAAGGACTCTCATACTATAAACGAAGCTATCGTCGCGATTCCCTATGTGATTGAATCTACGAGCGAAAATTTAAAAGATTCGCAAACATTCAGCAACTTTAATGGAAAATATTTGTTTAGACTGCCTGCCGCCGGCGAGGCAATCGCACCGGGCGCTGCAGCAGCCATCAACAAACAAACGCAAACAATGAATAAATACATTTTGCCTCCGCAGTTCGACTTTATTAACTATCCTGATAATGCTGCTCCGGTAGTAATGTATTTCTTTGAATTTAGTTATACCTTTGATAAAGATGACTTGTCGTATATGTGGCAAAATTTAATGCCGAGAAACCACGAGAAAGGATTCTTCAAAACAGCAGTCGCGGAGCACAGATTGGCTGCTGGTTTCCCCTTGGAAGCTAACGACATTTTAAATAATACGAATATGAGATGGATGGTCTTTAAAGTGAAACAACGCTCCCAGGCAGATTATTATGACTATGTTAATCGCCAAGCCGGCTCTTCGGAAACAATCAGCAGGGATGATGATAGTCCGATGCAATTTAATTGGCCGTATGATTTCTGTTCTATAATCGAGTCAATTAATATGGATACAGAGGTGCTCTTTAATAACAGACCCGAAAACTCGGGTAAAAATACCTCGTTAAATTACGGTGGTTCAATTAGTTCTGAAGCTAGTCTACCCGCTAATACAACCACATACTCAGCAGCGCAAAATCAGAGTTTAGCTACAATGCCAAGCGGACAGAATCAAATGTCTTCAACGTCAACGCAAACCACTGGGATGCCACCGAATGCCCCCAGTGGTAACAATATAGGAAATTACTGATGGCTAAATTTATAAACAAAAAAGAACAAGTTTTTGATATACAATTGACACCGTACGGACGACATTTAATGTCCTTGGGAACATTCCAGCCAAGTTACTATGCTTTCTTTGATGACAATATCATCTATGATGGGAATTATGCAGGAATAACTGAGACTCAAAACGAAATAGGACAGAGAATTAAAAAAGATACCCAGTATATGGAGGGTCTGGTGTTGTTCGAGAATGTTGAAGATGTCTTGACCAATACAAACCCGCCAATCACACAAGAAGGCTCTGATATAAGTTATTTTGAAGTTGATGTCAACCCAATGCAGATAACTCCTAGAAAAGATTCTTATCGTTACACATCTATGATTGGAGACGCTTATTTGGACGGAGAACAGCAAATTGCACCCGGATGGAAAGTGGTAACATTGAATGGAAAAATCACGGGCACTTCCCCCGAAGACACAAAAAATGATATTAAAATACCACAAGTACACATCGAATTAAATTACGAAAAAACAATAACAGACGCAGATTTTGGCACTGAGCTAAGAGAAGAACATCTCAGAAAAGCAATCTCTCGAACTAGACCGTTCGGCGATAATAAATTAATTCAACTGGTTAGCGATGACCTACTGGTTTACGTCGAAGAACTAAATACAGATATGCTTACTGAGAATTTTGATATTGAAATTTTTGAGATTGAAGATGATGCAGCTAGCCTAGGCGGCTCACATCTTGAAAGGAGAGATGCGTTTAGAAGAAAATATTTCAAAGAAGACCACCAAAGGATTATGGGTTCTTTAATAACTCCAGAATCTTTAAATGCTTTTGATCCGGTTGATGATGATATAAGAAATATCGATTTAAATTATACAACCTCTAGCGTCGGATATTATTTTGACGTGCTTAAGGATTATCAAATTGATCCTGAAATTGCATGCAAAAATGCAGAGGTCTTTAATAGAGAGAGTTATTACATTGATTTAGATTTTGACTGTAAAAGAGCCGACGGAGATTCGAATATCTACGTAGATCTCTACGGTCCAGTAACGGAGCCAGAAATATGTCCATAAAAGATTTTATTGAAACAATGGGGATGGACGCCACAAGTGAACCCCTCCCTACACCCTATATTGAGAGTGTGGAAATATATGACAACTATATGGACGTGAAGCTATCAGTATATGTGCACATCCCGAAACAAGATTATGGCTTTGATCAAGGAGCGGAATTTCTTGAAACTTATGATGATATACGAATAATAGTGCAAACCATATATGATAGGAATTCAAATACAGACTTTTGTGGTATCGCGCCTTATGAAACTAGCAATAATTTTCAAAAAATATCGAGGAATGCATGGACGCAATTTACAAAGAACGGCATTTCACCTATTAGAAGTTTTTTCCCAATGTATAGTGACGACGCCTATGACGCCGTCGGTCCTTCTGAATTCCCGGAAATAGTGACCAATTTTGTGTTTAACCCAGATAATGTAGATTTTACGGACTTATTTGCTTATGTTCACAGCGGACCCGGTTATTACATGTTCGAGTATTATAAGCTACCTTCAGGTGAATTCGCCGACTACAACAAGATAGTAGCATATGCCAAGGAACTTTGCAGAGAAACAAGGACAGATTGTGCAGACACTGACTTTGTTGATGTACCAGGCCCCGTTTCAGGTCTTGACCTTGATGCAGAATTAAAGGTGATTTACATAGATCTGATCAATCAAGCAATCTTAAAAAACCATTATGATTTAATTATTCAGTTATTCGGGCACATTACTTTTAATGCCGTAGACGACCCAGAACCAATTAACGTCCCCGGTTTAATACCAAATATGCAAATAGTTAAATTGCATGCCGATATCGTACCAATTTATGCGCATTTCCGCGATGTCAGCAGTAACGTGACCGATATATTGGAAAGAGAAGACGGGTCAGCAATTCTAAAACTCTCACTTGACCAAAAGATCCCGTCCGAGGCAATTACGCCAGCAGTATACAACAGACAAAAAAACATTGGCATTAAAAAAATGGGATTAGCTGCATTTTGCGCTCCGTGGGGAGATTTACTCGGTCAGAACAGAGCCGAGATTCTGCCACAAATCGTTGAATCGGTGATTACACAAAATACGGATCTGATTTTTTGGGAAAACAGCATCTCTAAAATCAATCATGTGTTAGTTATTGAAAATGATGAGGTGACGCATGAGCCCACAGTGGTTTATAGAGATTCTAACGATGTTATTTACCAGACAGCGATGAGATCATTAGATGGTGCTTATTACGACCCGATAAATACTCCATTTGCAGATGTAGTGTCAAGTATGACATCGATCCCAACGTCCATGGAAGTCTCGGCAGACACAGAAGCTTCTTTTCAGTATGCACTATTTCAAGGAGTAAACAGTCCCATAGAAATACTACCGCTGCTAAACAAATACAGAAAAGCATTTCCTGATAAAAGCACAGTTACTCCCGCGGGGTTGTTTTACAATGCATTTGCTGAAAACTTATATAACACAAACACAGCACTGCAACGAGGAACGAAACTGTTCAAGGGGCTAATAAGAAATCCAGTAGTAAAAGATTTCAGAACCCATCAGCACGGTTCGCAATCCCCGGGATCCCATGTTGGCTCAGATTATGAAGCGGCATATCAAGATATATTTAAATTAGAGAATGCTTTGTGGAGCAGGTATACAGAAGTGACGGGAGACGATGGTCAAGAATACTCAGAGATGACTGAGGGCACTGTAATCGTAGGTGGAGATTGGGAAACGACGAACTGGATGCGCTCTGGGGGTCAATTCAATTACAACTTCATAGATCATGGGTTTATGTTTTTTAATTATGAAAGAGCATTAAAGACAACCAGTGTCGCATCTAAATATTTAGATATCCCAATGTACGAAAAATATTTTGGTTCTGTTCTATTTAACGAATTGTTTCAAATGAAAAAATGCTATCTTAAGGCATACTGGGGTGATCCCGATGACGTGCATACCAGCTACGGCGCCGATTCAGTTTCTCCAATCGGAACTATGGTTCTAACTTTCCCCAGTCTTAGCGACCAGTGGGTGAATCAAACTACTAATTTTTATCAGACTGACTTGGAGACCCGCGGGAATAGCCCCATACACCCCGATGGGCTTGACGCTGCCGTTAATGTCGATAAATTCGATGTTGTTGTAGAGAATCAGCTTGGTTACATGGATACCGATGCGCACCCAGATCTCAAATTCGGTTTTGATCTCAATAAGGATTACATTGGTACGGAATCACTCGCCGCCAGCGGCGAATTATTGTTAACTAATAATTATGGCGGCGCTGATGCCATGACCAAAAGTAAAGAATATTCTTTTCTTGCACTCAGAGGCTTTAGTCCAATCACAACAAAAGAGGGAATAAACCCTTACCATGTTGGCGAAACATTTTATGACAAACTCCCATTAAATTATAGATTGGCGTGCATAGAATTTCAGAAATGTGATGCGTTTGCTGCAGATGAAGCCAAAGAAAGTTTGAATTTTTTCGGCGATGTGTTAGAAGAAGTAGACGAATCTACACGCGGCGGAGCTTTTGTTGCCGCAATATTGGTGGAAGACAGAACTCACCAAGTAGTGGTGGATCTAAAAAGCGCATTGGACGCTTCAATAGCTGTTTTTGAAGAATATCGCAACGCCGCTCTTGATACCTGCTCGTTCAATGAATCTACCGGTTTTTTTAATCAATTTTTTATTGACACTGTGTTGACTATTTGGCCCGATAACCACAGTGCTCCATATTTCAGAGCTATTGTAGAATTGGTGATTTTTGAGGATATTTTCTATAGCACATTTGGCGGTGATGAAGTAAGTGCCCTTGAAGAGATAAAGAAATTAGTACAAAATGTTTCCCCGAATACTGGTACGGTATCTGGAATAAACGTTGTTTACGAACGACTTTTATCTCTTCAAGAAATAGTAGATAGTATAGTTGATGAGTACGGATTGGAGGTTAGCGCCGCGGGACATATTTACGGTTCTGATCCCTACTTTGATGAAGACTATGATTCGGTAGAAGTTAAATTTTCTGATAATTACAACTCTCCAGATCGCAAGTATGTGTCAACCGATGCCGGAGGCGACATGCCCGCCGGTACCGGCACGGGTACCCCGGCATTCCGACCAGACGCGGGATATGACAATTATCCTCTGTATCCCCTCACCATGACGGGAGCAAATTCACAATATGTGATTGTTGTGCCTGATGAAGATTTGGTAGAGGATCTGGATGTAACTGACGGGTTAAATACGATAGTTGAAGGTCTTATTGAAGACTATGAGCTTTCGTTAGATATTGAACAGGCGCTTGTTGATGCGGCAATGCAAGCATTTGCGGAAATGGAAATGCGCCTTGGTTTAGATTCCTGGCGTGGACACCTGATGGACAATATCGATATTTTAGAAAATCTTGCATGGACAGTCGGCAGCACCTTCCCCGATGCACAGGATTATCTTAATGGATTCAACGATTCATACATGGACGCATTTGGAAACTCGGGAGCAGACGCAGCATACAATACAGTATATATGACAGAAAATTTTTCCACAGTTGCTAATGTAATGGGCGGCTTGATGAGCTACCTGAACAGTGCGTCTCCTGCAGAATTAGTCACTTTGGTTCCAATGAATGTTGCTAGCATGTTCGGCGCTGGCTCTTTTTCCATGGCCGCGACGGTCAATGATTATCTGAGCGGCGGTAGCGCAGGCTTACAACAAATACAAGGCTTTGCTGAGATATCTATGATGACAGGATTCGAGATGAATAATTTTTTCTTATAGTAATAAATTACGCGTAGCCTATATTTAGTAGAGAAGGAAACAAAATGGCATATTCAATAAAAGCATCTAATTTTAATGGACAGGAGATCGCACAAAGTGCTCGTCGTGTTCCAAAAATAAGAAATCTAAATGGAATCCCAACACATGCGAGTGGCACTGGGCGGCAAATAAATTCTTTGGTTGCACTTCTATTAAAAAATGGATATATGTCTCAAGATTCTGGCGGTTCTGCTACGTATTCCGATATAGCTACCTTATGCCTGTCCGCTATGGCAATCACAGTTGAAACAATAGAACCTGAAGAGCGAGTTAAATCACTTAAGCAAATAGATAAAAAACCTCAAAACGAGGCAGATAAAAATAACGAAGCCCAAAGAAAAAACTATACTGATGATAGTTTCCCCAACCCGAATGATCCATATTATGAAATGGATCAAATCGCACCAGAGTATATCTCAGAGGGAAATAAGTATGTTAATAAAGCTAAAGTCGACAATAGAGCGATTACGGATCTTGTTAATAAAATAGGTATAATGAACTCAAATCTTTCTCATAATTTTAAACTCAAACAACTTGTGGAGAACAAATAAATGGGTGATCTGGCAAAAATGTTCACCGGCGACGGTGGCTTTGGTGGCTCCGCGGAAGAGAAAGGTCTGAAGTCCGACGGTACCGTCTCCGTCCAGAACACCGGCGGAAAAAGCGCCCGCGCGTACGCCGGCAAAAGTGCAGTCGGAAACCCGTCCGGAAAAAGCGTAATGACCATCCCGGGAGGCGACAGTACCGATACCACACCCGGAGGAATAAAGTTGCAGGACGTCGACGTTTCTGAAGAACATCTCGACCGCGGCGGGTTTTACGACCTCATCAACCCAGCCGCTGCAGCGGGAGACGTCCGCGCTTCTGAGGATACGACATATTCTAAAACATATTTATTTTATTCTGGATCAATCATTGATAAGACTTCTTTTCATCAACGTGGGTATCAAGACGATTTTATATGGGCTGACCACGTGTACACTTATGCAAATCAAACGACTACCTACAGCACTACTCAAGTATACACCATAGTTGGACAAACTAGTCACACAGTTGTCGGTCTGGGTTCCCCACCCGTAGAAAACACATCGACCGTATACGAATATGAGTGGATCACCACTGAAGACCCATCAGGCGTTGACGTAGTCCAAAATATGTTCGACATATATGTACAACCTTCGACCATAGGTATTATGTCTGAAGTAGACAAATATGTTCCGCCCGTCGCAACGCCTGTAGGCGATTGGGACGGAAGCGAATCGCATACAATTGAAGAAGAATACACAGATAATCCAATGTTGGAGTTTTCACACACTACATTAATAGATTCCGAAACCGGCAACAGTGTTGAAACGGTCCAGACAACCATTGGACAAGCCGAAACCATGTTTCTCAATGATCATCTCGGCGACTCGCTTGTAATGACTGGTGTGACCCCCGCAGAGTTTCTAGACCAGCAAATAGATAAATACGCACTGACTATTTATAACTCATCATTAGTAACCAGAAACACATATACGACAACTGATCCTGCTCATATAAGACAAGCAAATTTAAGAGAAATTGCCACCATTGAGACTATGTTATCATCATCCATCAACACTAATTTATCGGATGGGGTCACCACAACAGAAGCGGAACTCACAGACCTTGGCTCCAGCGGATTCACCACAACGGAATATGAATACTAATGAAAATAAACATAGAAATGCGTGATACTAATCTGGTCACCGGTTCAAACGACAAACTCAGAACAGCGCTCGGAGGATACTATCAAATTCAGAATCCTCATCTTGATTTCACGGGTCTTCAACGTACACTACAATACCTGTCGCCCGATCTTAGAGTTGTGTTTGCGCATGATTTAGACGCCGCAGAACCAGTTATAGAAGGTACACAAACAGCTATGATTGAAGCTGTAGTGGCAGATACTGATTTAGCACTAACTGCCTCGGCAGAATCAATGTTTCCATACTATACTATACCCATATCTATAATTGGCGTTGGACCCAGCGCCACGCCGACAGAACCGCATGACATGAGAGATGACGCGGCTATTTTAAATTCTGATGACAAATGGAAAACTTACATTTTAGGAGGAACATTTAGCGAAGTGTCGTATCCCGGCATATATGTTGCCGGAACCTTTGATGTTAATAATTTCTCGTACGAGATGCCATATGATCTATTGTACGCAAAAACAATTGATGAAGAAAATCATGGCTTATATCAAGCGATAGAATCAAAATCTGTATACAATATGTACTTGCCAGAATATCAAACTTTTAATGCTGCTAATCTTGAGACAGATACGTTAAATATATATGATCTATTGTATTGCTCTACATACAGTCAATATGACGCGTTTGCTGATGTCAAAGAAAAAATAACTTTAGGTGGGATATACAATCACGACACAGACTCAGTTTTAGATTCAGTGGAAAATATTGTTCCAGCACTGATTAAAACGACCAGCGAAATTGTACCCACTTCACCCACGGACACCAGAAAATATATTGACTCGTATCAGATTGCGCGCGAATACTATTACAGCATCGCCAGCAGCGGCTCCTTTGCTGGGGCAGGTATACAGAGCACCGAAGTGTTATTTAATAAAAAAGCAATCGAAGATCTGTTTCCGACGGCTCATGACAATGCTGAGTCACTCGGCGCCTTTTATCCGTTCTATAATAAAATTGGACTTCCCGCATTTGATGCTGGTCCTTTAAACGCATTAATTGTTCAAGTAGGCTTTAGTGATTTGCTCTTAAGAACAATAAGTGATGGATTTGTATCAGACGCATATACTGTCAGCAATAATAATTTTGTAGAAGCAGTTAAAATAAACTCACTTAATAGCGAAGGGGAGCTATATGAAGAGCTAGCAGTAAACAACAAGTCTCTTAGGTATATCGATTTTAAAAATGTTTTAGCCCGTATGGTTAACGGGGATTTCCCCCGGAATACCAGGGTTTGTCGATTTATTGGAGGAGCTAATTATGAAAATCGAGCAGCCACTGAACCCGCCGGCTCACTGGCACATCTTAATAAGAAAAATGCTCAAAGCATGTTAGCTGGGGTACAAAGAGGATTGTTGTCTACAGAGCCTACCGGTGAATTTGAATCTGAGATTACACCAGATAATTATATGCCGTGGGCAAATATGAATAACTTTGGAATTAACAACTTTCTATCTATATCTGATGGAGAACTCAACAACAGGGCCGAATGCGTAGCTCTTAGAATTAATAAAAAAAGTGTTACGTCTAATGAAGAGTTTAATTTTATAATACAAAATCAGCCGCCTAACGCAAGCCCGGAAGGGCACTTCTCTGCAGATTCTATTCAAAGCAAGGAATGGAGTTACTACGACACACAAGTTAAATACGGAGAAACGTACCAGTATACCACGTATGCATACTATGTGGTTGTTGGCTACCAATACAAATATTCTGACTTGGCACTTAGCAGAAGAATCAGCGAATATGGGCAATATATTGGCTCCGAGCTTCATTCCGATCCAGAAGATGAAAATTCTTTTACGTGCATTGAGTTTTATAATCCAGCCACAGGAGAGGCTGTGCCGTCACCCATGAAAACCTCAGAAAGCTCAAATTTAGAACCCCTCAGACTGAATTTACTTAACGACTCAACATACGCTACAGCAGCACAGGAGCTAGCGGCCAACACAAACATAAATTATGCTGATTTTAATATTAGCATAGAGCCAACTATTAAAATTTTTGAAGTAGCAACTTCTACATCCAATCTAACGGTTTTGGACAATCCACCCCCCAAGGCAGATGTTCAGCCATATCAAGTTAAAGATCAGAGCCAGCGAATAGGATTTTTTATTAAAATGGAAAACCCTCCAGTCAGAGAGGATCGTGCTCGCAGCAGCACGTATCCCACACCAACAAATGATATCGAGAATGTGAATTTCGCGAGATACTTGACGTCTCAGAACATGTTAATCACAGATAAACTTAAATTTGGCACTGTATCAAGACCAGCAATCTTAGAAATATACCGCTTAAACGCTAAACCCCGATCTATGTCAGATTTTAGTGGAAACATGGTAGGCACTAAGAGTTTATTAATCAGCGATAAGAATAATGAAAGTAGTCGAACATACATCACTACCACCTGTTTTCATGAAGAAAAAATAGCAACAGGGCACAAATTTTACTATGCTTTTAGGTTTTTAAACGAAAATAATGTACCGTCGCCTTGGAGTCAAATCATCGAAGCCGAATTAATTGACGATGGGGGCTACAAATATGCTAATTTTAGTAATATAATGGAAAGTGAATTAAGTGCAGGAACTCAATATGATAACCCAAATACTCAATTCAAAAAGCTACTTATGATGCGACCAGCAATCCCTCAGATAGATTTCAATTCAGAACAATTGGATTATAGCGAAGATTCGATTGATCAGTTCGACGGCGCAAAACTAGCTACTGAGCTTAGTGATAATCTTTGGAATAAGAAATACAAAATTAGATTAACTTCTAGAAAGACAGGTAAAAAAATAGATTTAAACGTAAATTATAAGCTGGTAGAAGGTTAATAAGAAATGGGATTTCAAAACAAAGCAGGTAGTATTATTTTGGACGCAACATTGACAGATGTTGGTCGAAGGCACGCCTCACAAGGTAAATTAAAAATTACTAAATTTTCTTTAGGCGATGATGAAATTGATTATTCTTTGGGAAACAGAAGTTCTGGAGAGTTTTTGTTAGACAATCCCCCTCCGACTTTAGAAGCGGTTGCAACTAATACTTCAGCAATTATTTATGGGCTGATAGATTACAATAGAAGCGATATATTGCTGTTGCCATACCACAAATTAAATGTACATTTAAATAATGCTGTCAGCGAATATAATAATATTATTTATCTCTCGGTAAATGATGAAACTACAAAAAAAATATCCACAGCCTTTGATAGCAAAGTATATCTTCTTAAAAGTGATCAGGTAATTGAAAATTTTTTACTTTTTGAATCCGGCATAGAATATAATACTACTGCAGGAAATAAAGAAACTCAAGAGCGATTTATTCACAATTTAGACCTACACGATAAATACTACTTTGTTTATCTAGATTCGAGATTTTTTGAAGGTTTATTGACAACATCACCAACAGCTACCCAAGTTAGCATGGACGCAGCTGGAAACGAAAAATCTGACTTCCAAGCTTTATCACAAGTTAAAAGTATCTCTTTAGATGCCCCAGTAGCTAATTATGATACATATTACTGTGCATCAGTTATGAATAATATCTATGATCGTATAGACGGGATCACTATATCTGCATTTAATGGACCTCGTAGCTGTTTTTTACCGTTAAATTTTATAGTGAACCAGAAAATGAAATCTAAATCAAATGGCACCGCCGACGTTAGGTATACTAAGTTTGGCGAAACTGCGCAAAATGTATTTTCAGACGGAAACTTATATGATTATGTTGATACCAACATTATGATTGAGGGAACATCTACTGTTCGCACCCACCAAGCTAGAATTAGAATTATACGCTTTTCTGGAACATAAGAATCAATAATTGGAATAGAAATAAAATATTAACTATTTATATCAGGAGAAACAAATAAATGGCTTTTTTAGATAACTCGGGAGATATTATTCTCGACGCTGTCCTGACCGACATCGGTAGAAGATTGATGTCTTCTGGCAACGGAATTACTATTAGTAAATTTGCACTCGGCGACGACGAGATTAACTACGGATCATACGATAAAGGACACCCCAGTGGCTCAGCTTACTATGACTTGGAAGTGTTACAGACACCCGTTTTTGAAGCAACCACACAAATTAATGCAAATATCAATTATGGGCTTCTTACATTTAGCAACCCAAATCTATTGTACATGCCATCATTTGTTCAAAACACAAAAGATAATGGAGCTGGATTCGCTAGCCCGCACCAGAAATTATATTATATTGCGGTTAACACAGAAACTGTTGATGCTATGGCAAAGAGCACTCTCGTTTTTGCAAACAATCATGAAAAAATCATTCAAGCCGACTCCAATACGCATAGAGCAATTGCTTATGAGTTGGGAATTGACTCATCTGAGATTGCCAAGAATTCGAGCACAAAAAGACAATTTATAGACAATGCAGGAATAAAAGACCAATCTTACTCGGCTGTGGTCAATAACTTGTTTATTAGTGGTTTGCATTCACTGATGCCCCGCGCCTCAAGCTACACAAACGACCTTAGCGACAATAAATTATCATCATTCCCCTCACCAGCAGACATGCGTAGAGTTGGGAGATCCACCACTTCTAAGAATAGAGCCAACCACTTGGAGTATTCGATTAGAGGCGTCGCCGCCAACATATTTGAGCCGAATAGTGCTTCGACTACAGCCAGTACGTATAGCGTGATCGCGGGGCCTTCAAACTCAATTGTAATGTTAAATGTTTCAGTTGCAGCCGGCTTAGATCACACTAAGTCAGGAGTTAGAGATAGAAAATACACTCAATACGGTAAAACAAGTCAGACAACTCAAGCAACTTTTGGGGCGGCATCAAGCGATGGAAATACCTACGATTATATTGATACTACGATACTGTTAGCGGCAAACACTTCAGGTGCCCAGATTTCAATACCAATCAGGCTCGTTAGACGCGCATCATAATTTAAATTTAGGAGTTATATAATGACAGTCAGAAATTACGAATCAATCGATTCAGCAAACGATGTTACCAACACTACAACAATGCTGCACGAAGCAATACCTTTGACGGGTACAATTGTAAGTGGTACATATGGGGTATACAGAAGCGAAAGAAACATCAAGAACTACACACATGGACAGTTTCAAAGTGTGTACGATTATCCTTTCTTGAGTTCTTCTGCTAACCACATATTTGACATTACATTGGGATACGACGAAAAGTCCCCTCTTTCGGGTTCTGCTAGCGTTCAGAACACCAAAAAAATAAACATGTACAATCAGTTTGCACAAGTGCTTTTAGGGTATACCTCGTCCACTGGTGATGGCATTAGAAAATTCGAGCGTGATTTGACACTTGACGGAGCAGGATACATGAAAGAATGCTTCTTCTTAAGCTTTTCGAGACTACTCACAAAAGACCAGATCAAGAAAGGAACATTCTCATTAGTCCTTGGTACTGGATCATATGCCACATCATTTGCAAAGCAGCTTACACTTTCTGATCGCAGCGCCTCTGTTACCGGAGACGGTACTTTAAACACTGATGGTGGAGACTACGGTATATTATATGGCGGACCTGGATACCCGGATGGGCTCGGCGCGATATTCTATCAAGCAGGTGTTGCGGTCATAACTGCCTCTGTTTTTAATAATCAGCAGGGTGAATTTAACAAAGAAGCTGCTCTCCCAACCAGAGATATTGATCAGTCACTTACTGGTTCAACTATTAGTTCATCTTGTGATGCATTTAGACGCCGAGTCAAAAACCTGTCATTCAATAATACTACGCAGATTAATTCAAGAATTTTCTTCTGCAGAGTTCCACACAACAAATTTAACTATAGTGCTAACCCAACGTATGTGAGCGCTAGCAAGATAGTGGTCAAAAACCAATCCACTGACAATCCAGTTTCTTACATTACTACGGTCGGTCTGTACAACGACGCTAATCAATTAGTAGCAGTCGCAAAGCTGTCCGAACCACTTAAGAAAGATCCTACAAACGATATTACACTGCGCGTCCGATTGGATTACTAATATGTCGTTCAAAAAGTTCGACAAGAATGATATTCTAAGAAACACTATGAGGGCTTATCCTCATAGTGATTTTCTTATTTATGATAGTAATGTTTATTATAACCAAAGACCTGACCAAATCGGTACAAGAAACGCTAGAGTTAGAAATGTCGCAAATGGTTTTATAAGTTTATACGAACTTAATATTGACAGACCAGAGGTAGCTACTGGTCGGTATATCGGACCTGAAGCGGATCCCGAACCCGGTGAAGTAGATACTAGAGTTCCCAATAACGGCAGAATCTACCCATGGATATCAAAAGATTCTGCCGGCGCAAGCTTTAAAACAGTTGGGGCTCTTAGTTATAATAACGAGTTTAGATATGGAGATATATTAAGATCAAAGTACCCCCTCTCTGCATCAATTACGAGAGAGTATATTGCAACTCCGTCTTCTTCATTAGCAACCGGCGCCCCCACCCCACACGGCATCGGCGAGTACAACACAAGCTATATGGCAATTAAAAATGCTCTAAACCATTATCGTATACGAAGCGAGCATTATGCTGTTTCATCGAATGGTTCTGTTGGAGACTGGAATAAGAATACTCAAGAGTTAAATATGATCCATATACCATCAATATTTTATGGTACAAAGATTAAGCCTGGAAGCGTGAGGTTAGAGTGGTACTACACCGGTTCATTAGTATCAGTTGTGGCAGACACAAAGCAAAATGGAGAATTGCGTCAGTTCTCCTCATCGGTTCACAGTACATACGATAACAAAGTGGCCGGTGTTGTTTTGTATGAAGAAGGCATTATATTACTGACAGGCTCGTGGGATCTCAACGAAGAAACCATGAGAGTGGGAACTGCTCCGACAGGACTTAAGAAACCGAAATGGATTTATTTTGGCGCCGGCGCAAATGACGGAAACACTCGGGCAGCATCCGCCGCTTCGTTTGGAAACGGTTCATACAAACTTTCTTTCAAGGGAGTTACCGAGACTCAAGTATTAACAATGTTTGCCAAGGCGAAGAAGGGAGAAGTAAACTATTCTAATAACCCCTCGTTTTTGCAGTTTGGACAAACTAAAATATTTTCCACTGGCTCGTCGGTTTATGAAGAAAGCTCGGACTTAAAACTTGTAAACTTCGTCAGTTCCAGTTACACAGAGTATAACGCACCGTTCAAAAGGCAAGTTTATATTTCCAAAGTTGGAATTTATGACAAGAACAAAAACCTTATTGGTGTCGCGACTTTAGGATCCCCTGTGTTAAAACAAGACGATCAAGAAATTGCATTCAAACTAAAATTAGATATATGAAAATTCCAATTACCATAGTGGCGCCCCGGTTCACACGCGCTATTTCCTGGGTTATAGACGTGTGGGCAATAACTTTGTATCCGTTTATAATATCTCGCGACGAGATGTCCGCAGACACTCTTCAGCATGAAACTATACATATTCTTCAACAAAAAGAACTTTTTGTGGTATTCTTTTATATATTGTATGTATGGGATTGGCTTGTCGGATTAATAAAATATCGTGACAGACAAAAAGCTTATTTTCAAATTAGATTTGAGCAAGAAGCTTATGACCAAATGTATAAAGAAAACTACTTAACGGAAAGAAAAAAGTTTAGTTGGCGAAACTACAAGGTTTAAAATGATTATCGGATTTGACGTCAGCACCAGTATAACTGGTGTTGCAATCGTAGCTGAAGGTGAATTGGTTTATTACGATTCAATTGATCTTCGTAAATATAAAGACGTGTTTGACAAGACAGCCGCGTTCAAAGAGAAGCTATTGGATATATACGAAATGTATCAATTGGATAACGAATATAGATGGGGGGATTCAGACTACCCTATAGAACATATCTATATAGAGCAATCTCTCCATATGTTTATGGGTGGCAAATCTTCGGCCAAGACCTTATCAACCCTAACAAGGTTTAACGGTATCGCATCATGGCTTATATATGAATTGTTTGAAATTAAACCAAAATTCATCGGCGCCACCTCTGCCCGCAAGCAAGCCGGGATTAAAGTTCCAAGAGGACAAAAGGCAAAACAAGTCGTACTGAAACATTTGCTTGACAACGAGCCGGCATTTAAGGTAGAATATACCAAACACGGAAACCCCAAGCCAGACTCATATGATAAAGCTGACGCAATTGTTGTTGCCAAAGCAGGATGGAGATTAGAAAATGTGGAAATGGATTAAGCACAGAGTAAGCCACAAGCTTGGTCATGTAAGCATAAATTCTCTCAAGAAGACTATGAAAGAGCATGGGTTAGCTTTAGTTATTATAATTGTGGCTTGGGAAATAATAGAGGACGTCCTTTTTCCGCTTTTATTCGCGGGCTTAGGGAAGTACGTACACCCAATATTTTATTCTGGAATTCCGGTAGCGTGGGTGGTGTGCCTTCACTGGTTAGCAGTCCCGATTATGTGGGGCTGGTGGATTAAAATTTCTAAAAAAGATGTTGACAACAATCAACACACATGTTAATATACTTAAGATGATCTTTCATCATACCTAGGAGATAAAATGAAAGTAACAACCGGACAAAATGTAAATGTCCATTATAAAGGTACCCTCACAGATGGGACAGAATTTGATAACTCGCGTGTTCGTGGACAAGCTCTTAATTTTGAGATTGGCTCCGGACGCATGATCAGTGGGTTTAATGATGCTGTGGTGGGTATGTCAGTTGGGGAAACCAAGTCAGTAACATTGACTCCCGAAAACGCTTACGGATATCGTAACGAAAAGGCTATACAAAACGTCCCGCGCACCGCATTTGGTGAAGGTTTCGAATTTGAAATCGGCGGAACAGTACAAGGTAATGGTCCAATGGGTCCATTCTTGGCAAAGATTGTAGAAGTATCAGACGATAACGTCTTGCTCGACATGAATCACCCACTAGCCGGCGAAACACTGAGCTTTGAGATTGAGTTGGTGTCTACAGACAACGGTTCTGTTTCTGTTTCAGGTGGCACTTGGAGTCCCAAGATGAAGAAGTCTGAGCTTCTTGAGTTCGCCCGCGATAAGGGTCTTGACGTCAACACTCGCACAACCAAGGCGCAACTTATTACTGCATTGCAGGGATAATAGCTACTTTGTTATATTTAAGCCCCGCCATCCCGGCGGGGTTTTTTTGCTTGACAGCCTCATTAGTATGTGTTACCTTATACATGAGGGCACATGAACAAGAAAGAAGCAAAGAAGATTTTATATGAAACGCTTGGAAACTACTCAGACAAAGGCAACGAACTACTTTTCGCGTGTCCGGAATGCGGTCACCACAAGCGTAAGTTCTCTGTTAACTTGGATAAAAATGCTTATAAGTGTTGGATTTGTGATTATCGGGGTCGTAATATTAGGCGCGTTGTTAGACGTTTTGGTTCGTATATCCAACTACAGAAATGGGACGCAATTACGAACCGGACAGATCTTGAGAGATTTGCTGACCTCTTTATGGAACCAGAGTCTGGAACAAGCGCGCAGAAACTTGAACTCCCGCCGGAATTCATAAGTCTTTGTCACGACAAGATCCCGGCTACAGGCATGTACGCACTTCGATATTTAAGAGCCCGCGGCATCACTAAAGAAGACATCGTACGATGGAAGATTGGGTACTGCTTTAGCGGAGAATATAGAAATAGGATCATCTTCCCCTCTTTCGATAATGATGGCGATGTGAATTATTTTGTCGGCCGTTCGTATAATGGAGACTCATATAAATATAAGAACCCAAAAGCATCCAAGAATATTGTGTTCAATCATTTGTATGTAGATTGGAATAAAGACCTAACTATAGTAGAGGGAATCTTTGATGCACTGGTCGCAGGAAATGCTGTTCCCATTTTGGGTTCAACACTACGCACAGACTCGGATCTCATCAGAGAGATCGTTAGAAATGACACGCCTGTCTACATTGCCCTCGACCCCGATGCAGCCGACAAAGAACGTCGGGTTATTAAAACATTACTTAAGTATGATATCGAGCTTTACAAAATCGATGTGTCTGGGTACGAAGACGTAGGCTCAATGCCGAAGGCTGTATTCGATGAAAGAAAAAACAATGCTGCATTTATCGACAATGACGACTATTTATTGTTAGATTTATTGTCGGCTGTATAAGGAGAACCCCGTGAAAATCACAAAAGAACAACTTAGAAAAATTATTATGGAAGAGATTACTTCCGAAGGTCACATGGAAATGGACGGCGAAACGATTGTTACCGGACCCGACGGCGACGCATCTGACGAAGCCCGCGGAGCAGCACGTCTTGAGGATGTAATCCAGTATCTTATGAGCCAAGAGCGAGAAGATCTTGCAGAACCTCTTCGCAAGGTTCAAGACATGCTTGACACACTTAGATAAAAAAAACACTTGACAGCCTCTACTGAACAAGATATACTTGTATAGTAGAGGCACATTTGTATCTGGAGGCACCCTTGAAATTTGCACACATTAGTGATACTCACATTAAAAACCTAAAGTATCATTACGAATACCGAATTGTATTCGACCAACTATACCAATCATTGCGAGAGCAAGAAGTAGACTATATTGTTCACTGCGGCGACATCGCCCACACGAAGACACAAATCTCACCTGAGTTTGTCGAGATGTGTTCTGACTTCTTTCGCAGCTTAGCAGAGATTGCGCCAACGTATATCATCTTGGGCAACCACGACGGCAATCTAAAGAATACCAGTCGTCAAGACGCGCTTACACCCATCGTAGATGCGTTAAACCTTCCTGAGCTGCACTTGCTCAAAGAGTCTGGAGAAACGCATCTAAATGATGACTTATGTTTGAACGTTCTATCAGTCTTTGATAGAGACAACTGGGTAAAACCAAGCAACACAGACAAGATTAACATTGCCTTGTATCATGGTTCGATTAGTCGCTGTCAAACTGACACCAACTGGACAATGAGTTTCGGCGAAGACGAGATTACGATCTTTGATGATTTTGATTTTGCAATGCTCGGCGATATTCACAGACGCCAATTCTTAGATGAAGCCGGCCGAATCTGGTACGCAGGTTCGACGGTCCAACAGAATCATGGTGAGACCAACGATAAGGGAATCCTTATTTGGGACATTAAGTCAAAGGATGATTGGGATATTGAACCTGTTGTATTGCAGAACCCCAAACCGTTCTTCACAATCCCACTAACCTTGCGTGGGCGCATGCCAAAGAGGATTGATGTTCCAATGAACGCACGCCTTCGACTGGTGAGCACTAACAATCTGCCGCTCAATGTAATGAAACGAGCAATGGATATTGCTAAGCACAGGTTTAAACCTGAGTCTATCTCGTTTCTAAACCGAGCTAGCGGAGAACGTGGAAATGTAGAAGAAATTACAGATGGATTACGCTCCGAAAACCTGCGAGACCCGAAGATACAAGAGGAGCTTATCTCAGAGTATCTTAAGGACCATCAGGTTCCTTCTGACACTCTAGAAAAAGTTTATGAGCTTAATCGTACTTACAATAAAATTATTGAGGAGAAAGAGGAAGTCTCGCGCAATGTTAATTGGAAGCTGACAAAGTTTGAATTTGATAATCTTTTTAATTATGGTGAAGATAACGTTGTCAATTTTGGTTCTCTTGGCGGTATTGTTGGAATTTTCGGAAAGAACTTTAGCGGTAAAAGCTCCATTATTGATGCTGCTCTTTACACTTTGTTTAATACAACGTCAAAGAACGAGCGCAAGAACCTTAATGTCATTAATCAAAACAGGGAAATCGGCAAGGGCACGCTGACTATTGAATGCAATAATAAGATATACACTATTGAGCGAGAATCTGAAAAATACGTCAAGCGCTTAAAGGGTGAAGAGACCATGGAAGCTAAGACGGATCTCAACTTTGAGGTATATGACCCAGTCACAGAGGAAACTACATCGCTTAACGGCACCACTCGTAACCAAACAGACGCAAATATTCGTAAGCATTTTGGTACGATTGATGATTTCATGGTATCTTCTTTAGCCTCTCAACACGGCGCTTTAGCTTTTATCGATGAGGGCTCTACCCGCCGAAAAGAGATAATTGCAAAGTTTTTGGATCTTGAGATATTTGAAAAGAAATTTAGGATGGCTAAGGAGAATTCTGTTGAAGCTAAAGTTTTAATTAAAAAGCACGAAGACAGAAGTTATGACGAAGAAATAGAAGAAACAAGAGAACTATTGTCACGGCAAATTGAAAAATCAGAAACCAATCAGTCGAACTGCACCAAGCTTAAGACAAAGATTGAAGCCACCAAGACAGCGTTAATGCTCGTAGATGAGCAAATTTCTGCAATCCCAGCAGAGTTAATTGACATTAGAAATGTAAGAGAGCAGCAGAAAAGTAAGTCACGAATGTTGGTTTCGCTAGCAACCACTATTTCTGAGCAAAACAGTTTGGTTAGGCTAAAGCAGATCAAGCTCGATACTCTCAATGAGATTATAGACTCGGTTGATATAGGGAGTTTCATAGAGGATAAAACAAAAATTGATGTTCTTACAAAGAAGATCACATCCTTAAATCGAAACATCGCTGAATCCAACAAGAAGATAAAGATGCTGGAGAACCACGAGTATGATCCAGATTGTCGATTCTGTTCTGAAAACACATTTGTAAAAGATGCTCATAAAGCCGCAGCCTATCGCGAAGAGAACATCGTTGTCCTTGAGGATAAAAAGACGCAATTAAGCAGCTTAAAACCAGAACATGTTAAGAATAGCATAACAAGATATGAATCGGTTACATCAGAGTTGGTGGTAATCGAAAAAGAATTGTCAGAACTAAAGCTGTTTAGAGAAAAAAATAAAAACTCTCAAGCTAAGATAGAACTTGATTTAAAAGATATTACGAATATGATCAAGGAATACGATGAAAACAAAGATGCTATTGAAAACCTTGAAGAACTTATGACTGCTCGCACTAACTTCAGCAATCAAGTGACAATCATGGTAGGTAATCTTGATGCCTGCGAATCTGACACATTAGAGGTTGTCAAAATGGTTGGCTCCTGCGAGCAAAAGATTGAAACATTAGAAGAACAAAAGAAAGAACACATAGACTTGCAGAATTCATATGCAGCATACGACCTGTTCATGCAGGCGATGCACCCGAACGGAATTGCATATGACGTGATTAAGAAGAAAATTCCAGTGATCAACGAAGAGATCGCCAAGGTTCTTGCTAATATTGTAGATTTTGAAATATTCTTTGAAAGCTCTGGCAACAAATTTGACATCTTCATTAAACACCCTCTTTATAGTGAACGCCCAATTGAGATGGCATCCGGCGCAGAAAAAACAATGGCGGCCATGGCAATTCGATTGTCGCTATTGTCTGTTTCTTCTTTGCCAAAGGGCGACTTGTTCATTCTTGATGAACCCGGTACTGCGCTAGACGAAGAAAATATGGAGGGTTTTATTCGGATCTTGGAACTAATTAAAGTGTATTTTAAGAACGTTTTGTTGATCTCCCACCTTGATTCGCTCAAAGACTGTGTTGATATGCAAATCGTGATTGAAAAGAAAGATGGATACGCGAGAGTAAATCAATAGGAGACATTGCCGTGAAAATCAAAAAATCAGAGCTTAAAAAGCTTATCAAAGAAGAGTTAGAAAACACAATGGATGAGGGCTTTATGGATTCTATCAAGGGCGCCCTTGGTATGGGTGCTAAGAGTCCCGCGCCGGCCCCAGAAGAAGAGGAAGAAGAATTTGATGTTCAAGCCGACCGAGCCCGACAAAGAAAGGAAAGGTTAGCTGCGGAAGAAGCCAAATGTAAAGACTTGAACGATCGTTACAATGGCGAGAATTATTTTTGGAGAGGCAATCGCTGCGATCCCTGTGGGAGAAGCTCAACATACATTGGAAAAAGTCAAGATGGCAGTCCCGATTGTCGCGCAGGGTCCTCAAGCAGTGATTATAAATATACCCCCGGCGAAGGTGGATATGGTGGTTTCCGTGGCTATTCAGAAAATCAACTTAAAGAGATCGTAAAGGAAGCTTTACAAGAACTCTACCCGTTTGATGGAGATAAAAGCTAATGAAACTTTTGATGGAAGATTGGCGCAAGTTTTTGAGTGAAGAAAAAAAGTTACAAGAAATCGATAAAGGCACCGTCTATGCGCTGAATGACCCCAACACTCCGTTAGCTACTTACGTTGCAGTACTTAAAAAATATGCAGCTGATCCTGAATTTGATGCGTTAGCTGCGGCAGGACAAACAGATGGTGATCCAGGCGATGAACAAGCAACGGTAAAGCCGGCAGTAGTCAAAGCGGCAAGCTTAGTAGCTACTCAAGCTGAAATTGGTTTTGGTAATAGTCTGGCTGATCAAGTACAAAATAAATATGATGCCACAAAAACTGCCCTTGGTTTAAATGGTACTCCTATCGTTATGAGTTCTAAGTCCGGACCTGTGCCAATTCTTGTTTACAATGGTAAATATGTTTTAGACGGGCATCACCGGTGGTCTCAAATTATGATGGTAAATCCAACGGGTGAAGTTAAGATTGACAACCTCACTGGACCTGCTATTGACAATGAGGAGGAAGCACTTAAAACTATGCAGTTCGCTATAGCTGCGATGGCAGATAAAGTTGTAACAAAGCCCTTTGAAGGTGAAAACTTAATGAGTGCGAATGAACAACAAGTTGCGAGTTTTGTCCTTAAGAATATCACAGATGAAGTATTACAGCTTCTTGTACAAGCTCAAAAGATTCCGAAACCTGACAAACAATTGGCAGCCAAATACATTGCTGGCAATCTTTCTGTTATTAAAAATGCTGCTGGTAAATTTTCAAGAGAGAAGAGCATGCCACAAGCCGGCGATTCTGGGGTATCGCAAGACGCGGTCAACCAAGCACTAGGCACCGGCAAAATTAACTTTGATGCTCCCAAACCTTCTGATGTAAAGAGAGATTAAACTATGTCAGACGGAAACGACGATAAAAACGAATTTGATTTTCTGCCTCCCGCAGAACCACCTCCCGCGTTCGCGCAGGAAAAAGACAGCTATCACGAATCAGTAGACGCTGAGGACTTCGGAATGGTAGAGGACTTCGGATTACAGATGGAATACTCTGATGAAGATTTACTCCCCGAGAACACCGCGCCTTCTTCGATTAACGTAGGCTTTGTCGGTGTCGGCGGTGGAGGCAACAAAATGGCGAATGCGTTTATTGAACTTGGTTTCAATAAAACGTTACTCGTAAATTCAACAGGTAAAGACATTCCAAAGAATGTAGAAGAGGATCACGTTGTCCTCATTCCCGATTCAGACGGGATTGGAAAAAACGTAGAATATGGAAAAGAGGTTTTAAGTCAAAATGGTGCGATTGTTGAAGATGCCCTGCGTATCAAGCTCGGTAAAGTTGATTGGTTATTCGTCCTTGCTGGCGGTGGTGGCGGTACCGGTAGTAGTGTTACCGCTTTGCACCCTGTCTTTGAGCGTTACATGCGCTCTGTGCAGTCGAGTGGCAAGGTCGTTTACATAGTATCTTGGCCGACAGCACAAGAAAATCTTAATCCCACAATCGCTCGTAACGCGCTAACATTGGCTAACGATGTTTCTAAACACGCGCACATCGTTCTTGACAACGAACGAGCCACACGCTTACTGCGCGGCAGAATTGGCATGCTTGGCATGTATCCTGTCGCCAACACACAATTTGCTAAGTCACTTGCCCAAGTGTTAAAACTCTCCACCGAGGATTCACCGATCCAATCTTTCGATAGCAAGGATTTGGAAACATGTCTGGGCAATGACGGTCGTGCCTTCTTAGGCTCAACTATGATAAAAGATCCAAATACCGCTAAGCTTGGATCGGTGATTCTTCACAACTGTATGAATCGTTCTGCGTGTCCACCACCGAAAGGTAAGGCTGCTGCAGGATCGTTGGTGTTGGTTGTATCGGAAGAGATGGTGGCTGACCCTAAAGTCAGTAAGAATATTGAGTCGGCAATCGCTTATGTCGGCGGTCGATGCGAGACACTTTTCTCTGGCGTTTATGTCAGAAAGAATGTGCCCGGTCTGATTGCGATACTAAGTATGAATGGATTAGCAACATGAAACAACTATTTGAAAATTGGAACAGGTATTTGAAAGAAGACGGAGCTAATCGCTTCGCCTATTTTATGGATGATTTTAAAAGAAGATTATCAAAAGCAAGCCCCGAAGAAGGACCGTTTGTATTGAGTTTTATGTCAGGTCTTCTTGGTTTGGGTGATGAACCTGCTCAATGGGCTGAAGGTGAGAGAGAAGAAACCATTAATGATATAACAAGCATACTTGCGAGAGCTAGTGACCCTAACCAGGAGCCAGTCTCTGACGAAGAATTACAACGCATGCGCCTTCCTCGCGACTTTGTATTTTTTACTATGGATAATAAAGCAGCGAGAGGAATAATGAAGTCAATAAGACTGTTGCTTGAATTAACACCCGAAGAACAAAAAGAAGCTTATGAAATACTAAGTATGAATGGATTAGCAACTTAAAAGGAATAATATAATGGCTAGAAGAAAAAACACAAGAAGATTTGATCCTCGTTACTTTATGGATGAGAAGATTGAACTTACCGAGAATCAAAAACAAAGCATTAAAACATTGCTTGAACAAGAGATAGCAAACGGCAACCAGATTAACGAAGGGATGCTACAAGATCTAGCTAAGAAGTTTGGTGTGCCTATCGCATTAGTTGCCGCCATCGCATCAGGTATCGGAGCGGTAAATACTTCTGCTGATGTTTCGCCCGCAACCAACCCAGACACGACTGAGATGCCGGCAGACGCAGGCTTTGACGACAGCTCGTATGACGCGGAAACCGGCAAGTGGAATGTTTCGAATACGATGGATATGTATACAACAACACAATCTGGCGATAGCATTGAAAAAGAGAAGCCAGCAAAGCCTTTTAAGCTGTATCCAGCACCCAAAGGTAGATAAATAAGTATGAATGGATTAGCAACATGAAAATTACAAAACAACAACTTAAACAGATTATCAAGGAAGAGCTTTCTAACACTCTTATTGAATTTGATTTGGATTCTGAACTTGCATCCATTGGAACAGATACAGATTTAGCAGACAAGAAAACCTCGCACCGACAGATTAGAGATCGACTGCTACAAACTTCGATAGCACTTCAGCTTATGTTAGAATTAGCCATGGCGACGCGGGATAAGAAGTCAAAATTTTTCCAGAAAGATATGCCCCATGGTCCAAAACTCGCCCATTTTGATCAAATTAAGAAAGTTGCAGATATCCTAACAACTGTGGCAAAACAAGTAAAAGATTCTGAATCTTTAGAAGAGAGTTATCAGCCTGAGTTAGAATTTGAAAATCAACAAATGAGAGAACTAATAGATGTCATTAAAGGTCTTGGCACTGAGATGAAGCAAGTAGGCTATGGCGGTATGACTCCTGACGAGAGAGAAGTGGATAATTTAATATTAGGAAAACTTAAATTAGACTTTAATGAAATAGTAAAAAAACATGCTGAGTTTATATTTGATCAATTTGCAGAGTTATCCAGTGAAGAATTGGTTCCAGAAAAACTCAGAAGCTATTTAAAGAATGATGGCGGCGGCTATATTTTTAGACCTATGAAGGTCAAAGCAAAAAGAGGATACTAAACATGAATTGGTTAAGAACACTGTGGAACTGGTTTACTACGCCAAATGCAGATGACTGCTACAATGCTACCCCAGTCGAAGTTGAAGAAGAAGTTCGTTCCGCTGGGTCGATCTTTGGAACATTATGTCGTGCTGTCGGCGTTAAACAAAGAGACTTAGACAGCTTAAACGCTGAAGCTCTCTTCAGCGAATGGTATACTGGCGCCATTGATGAAGAAAATATTAGGCAAAGTGTGGAAGAATTCAAAGCGCTACACCCTGCAGTAAATGCCAAATTAGCAGGCAAATTATAAGATGAAACTCACCAAGCCGCAAATAAAAAAGCTTTTGTTGGAAGAATTAGGCGATCCAGATTCAGCTTTACTAAAGGCTATTGGCGATTTAACTCAAAAAATCAATGATCTGGATGTAAGCATTGACTATCTAGCCGGCGCCGTAACAGGAGACAGCCCAGCATCAATAGGGTATGCTCAAAGCGCCCTCGGCAGATTTGGAAGAACCGGAATCTCAAAACCGCGCCCATTGAATGATCCGCAGCGAATGGATGAAATCGTCGATGCAATAGTTCAAGAAATGGCAGAGGTCTTGGGTCCGGACGCAGATGTTGGAGACTATATAGAAGACTTCAAAGATTCCGATGCTCCACAGTTTAAGGGCAAAAACAAAAAGAAGAGAAGAGAAATGGCTATAGCTGCAGCATTGTCCGAGAAAGAAGCTTGACCAGATAAATTAGACTCCGGTGGAGTCACAATAAAAAGAAACAGATGATGTCCTACACAAAAGCAAAGTTAGATAGACTCGTTGAAAAAATGATTTCTCGTAAGTTTCTTGTGTGGTTGACTGCCACAGGGCTCCTCGCGTTTTCTGATTTATCATCAAGCGATTGGGTGATGATATCAGCTATTTATATCGGTGGACAAACCGTCATCGACGGCATAGCTAAACTTAAAGGTGTTTCGTGATAAACCAAAAGATATTACAATTTGCTCTTAAGAATTGGCGAGAACTTCTCGTCATTTTTTGTCTTTCACTTGTTGCCATAAAAACACAAATGGATTATAGAGCGCTTAACAAAGCGTATGAAACTTCGCGCGAAGAAATGGAATTACAAATTAACTCTCTAAGAGATATCCACGCAGAAGAGTTAAGGCAAAGAGAAGAGGCTTTGCAAACCTACCGGGACGCTATAGAGCAGATTCAAGAAAACTATCTGCAATCGCAAACTGAATTAGAGAAAGAAAGAGAAGATAAGACAAGTGAATATGTCAGACAGTTTTCGCAAGATAAGGAGGCACTAAGTGATGAGATTATTGACACTTATGGTTTTGAGCTTGTGGAGTAATACTGCTGTTGCATCCGACGTCGGCCGCTTTACGTTTTTAGGATTTAACGAATGTGCTCCGTTTGAGGGCGTATTATTTGACCCTATTGCGACCGCCACAATCTTATCTGATCGCACATTCATGAACAGCACGTGCGAAATAAAAATAAAGTATGCTCTCGATACACAAGCCGCCGAACATGAGTTAGAATTAGAAAACTTACAAATTCGCCATGTGGCGTTAATAAATGAATATGATATGAGGATACGTTCCATGGAAAGAGAGAGTGACGCCCTTGCAGATGCGTTAAAAAAACAAAGCAACAGAAGTCCGGTTCTGTGGGTAGTCGTTGGGGTTGCCAGCGGGATAGCCATGTCGTACGGAGCTTACAAGGTGTTTAATGAGTAAAAAAGATTTCGATCGTCTTGCAGCATTTGAGAAAGCCATAAAAGAAAAATACGGCTCCGAAGCAATCGCTAACCCCAAAGCAAATTGGGATGAGAATAAAGAAAAAGAGTACCTGCAACAGATGAAAGAGTTTTATAACTCAATGCACAAGAATGCATTTGGGCAAGAAAAAGTAGATGTAAATGGTATAAAGATTTCAAAAAAACTACTTAATAGAGAATCTCTAAATAATTGTCCTGTCTGCGGGTCTTTCCCAAAGAAAACACTGGATGATGTCTGCCTCGTCAAATTTGAATGTTGCAACTCTTGTTACATAAAATATGTCGAGGATAGAGAAGAAAGATGGCTAAAAGGATGGAGACCAAATAATGGCAACAGTTTATGAAATAGTACAAGGGCTTTCACAAGCCGCAGCCAATGCATACGATGGAGCATTGGACGAAAATGGCGAGCCACTTTTGGCTGGACTCAAAAGAGAAGAAGGCAATCCTATTCTTGATAAGCGAGTTATGGATGGATTTAACGTTGGTTTCTATGGCAACATGATGTGTTTGTCTTATATGGCAGAAGTACAAATTAAAGAAGTATATGCTAACGGATTTGAATCAGACGTTGAAAGCCAATTAGCCGAAATAGTCAAGTTTCTTCAGAAAGAGTACAAAAAGATTACTGGAAATTCTATTTCATTGACTACCGAAGGCGAGGTAGATGTCCGCGTTGAAAACTCCTCCCGAGTACGTTCTTGGGTCACTGCAAAAATGCACTACAAGGTCGGTGGACTCAGTGAAGATATGGCAGTTGCAGCTGAAGCGGACACTAAGCCAGAAGCCAAATGGGAAGCTTTTGTTAACCAAGGCGGCTGGAATGGCAAAGGCGGAACACGCCCGGAGAACGATACCCGAAAGAAGGAATCGTAAAATGAAGATCACCAAGGCTCGACTGAGGCAAATCATTAAAGAGGAGCTTGAGTATTCCATGTCGCATGAGGACATAGAACAGATGTCTGACGCGGAATTAATCGATATGGCTCACAAAGATGGTGTCGAAGAATTTCTGGTTTTAGATGGCGAAGGTGACCTTGTCAACCGCGAAGAAGTAATAGCAGCATTGAAAGATGTATGAGTTTCCAATTAGATAAAAAACAACAAGTTAAAGAAATACTTAAGTGCGGCAAAGACCCGGCTTACTTTCTTAAAAACTACGCCCGTATATCTCACCCGATGCACGGGCTAATCCTTTTTAATACCTATGATTTCCAAGACGACCTTTTACAAGATTTTAATGATTATCGCTTTAATGTTATTTTAAAAGCGCGACAGCTTGGTATATCGACCATCACTGCCGGCTACATTACCTGGATGATGCTTTTTCATCGAGATAAAGCGATTCTTGTTATGGCTACCAAATTTGCAACGGCAGGAAACTTGGTCAAGAAAGTCAAGAACATTATGAGAAACCTACCGGAGTGGGTGAAGATTGCACAAATCTCGGTAGACAACAGGACGTCTTTCGAGCTTTCCAACGGTTCATCAATTAAAGCCGCCTCGACATCTGGTGATGCAGGTCGTTCAGAAGCATTGTCTTTGTTAGTTCTCGATGAGGCCGCACATATTGAGGGCTTAGAAGAACTTTGGACCGGTCTATATCCTACTCTGTCCACTGGTGGTCGATGCATCGCTTTGTCCACTCCAAATGGTGTCGGAAACTGGTTTCATAAAACATGCACAGATGCAGCAGCTGCAGCCAACAACTTTAATTTAACCACTCTTATGTGGGACGTACACCCAGATAGAGATAAATCTTGGTACAAAAAAGAAACCAAGAATATGTCGAAAAGACAGATCGCACAAGAGCTTGAGTGTAACTTCAACACATCTGGAGAAACAGTTATAGATTCAGGGTGTATGAACTGGCTTCTTGAGAATGTAAGAGAACCAAAACATAGAACGGGCTTTGACAGAAATTTTTGGATCTGGGAAGACTATGATCCGTCATGCAACTATCTTGCTGTAGCTGATGTCTCTAGAGGCGATGGAGCAGATTACTCGACCTTACATATGGTCAAGTTAGAGACCCTCCAAGTGATAGGCGAATATCAGGGCAAGCCAACGCCAGATATGTATGCAAATTTCTTGAACCAAGTAGGGAGAGAATTTGGAAATGCGATGCTTGTGGTAGAGAACAACAACATCGGTTACACGGTTCTCGACAAACTCGTTGAACATGAGTACCCAAATTTGTATTACTCGGTTAAATCTACACACGAATATATAGAGCAGCACCAAGCGGAATACAGAAACTCTGCAATCGCAGGGTTCACTACTTCGATGAAGACGCGCCCCTTGATAGTCGCGAAATTAGAGGAGTTTATTAGAAACAAACTAATTACCATATATTCTTCTCGTACAATTAACGAGATGAAAACATTTATTTGGAGGAACGGAAAGCCACAGGCGATGAAGGGATACCACGATGACCTTATCATGGCTCTTGCTATTGCATGCTGGGTTAGAGATACAGCCATACAAACGAGCGCCCGGGATCTAAATTACCAGAAAGCATTTTTAAGTTCTATTATAACAACTAAAACTACTATGAATACACAAATTAAAGGACAGCATGGCTACAAAAATGACTCAACATTTGATAAAATGAAAGAGTTCGAAGATTTGTATAATCAACACAAATGGATTATTAAGTGAGAAATTAAATGGCAGACAACAAAAGAAATAGACCCCTCGGTAAAAACCCAGCGAATGAGCAGTCAGAGCTTTTCAAGAGATTAACAAGGCTCTTTTCTGGACCGATTGTTAATTACAGGTCTCAGACCGGTCGCCGCATTAGGCGCCAGCATCTTGATAAATTTTCTTCTAGATTCAAGTCTGCGTCCGGACAACAGTTCAAGAAAGCCCTTTACAATCCTTTAGATACGATTGCTGCAAATGCTATTGGTAATCAAAGACGCTCAGAGCGATATATCGACTTCGATCAAATGGAGTATATGCCAGAAATTGCATCGACCATGGATATCTACGCAGATGAGATGACAACTCATTCCGCTCTTCGTCCGATGTTAAACATCAAATGCCCAAATGAAGAAATACGAGCAGTACTTAAGATACTTTATTCTAATATTTTAAACATTGAATATAACTTATTTGGCTGGGCTCGTACCATGTGCAAGTACGGAGACTTTTTTCTGTATCTAGACATTGATGATAAATACGGAGTAACATCCTGTATCGCTCTTCCTTCATCTGAAGTTGAAAGGTTAGAGGGCATGGACTCAACCAACCCAAATTACGTCCAATATCAGTGGAATTCCGCCGGCATGACTTTTGAAAATTGGCAAGTTGCACATTTCCGTATTTTAGGTAATGACAAATACGCCCCGTACGGTACTTCCATTCTTGAGCCAGCGCGCCGCATTTGGCGCCAATTGGTGCTTATGGAAGATGCGATGATGGCTTATCGAGTTGTTCGTTCTTCTGAGCGTAGGGTATTTAAAATTGATGTTGGCGCAGTACCACCCAATGAAGTCGAACAGTTTATGGAAAAAATTGTAACACAGCTAAAAAGGCACTCAGTAGCCGACCAGAAAACTGGACGTGTAGACTTACGCTATAACCCAATGAGTATCGAAGAAGATTACTTCATTCCTGTGCGCCCGGGCTCTGCCACAGAAATTACAAACTTAGCCGGTGGCACAAACACGACGCAGATTGATGATATTAAATATCTCCGCGACAAGTTGTTTTCAGCACTCAAGATACCCCAAGCATATCTTGCTATGGGTGAGGGTGCCGCCGAAGACAAAACAACATTAGCCCAGAAAGATATTAGGTTCGCGCGGACCATTCAAAGGCTCCAGCGTGTAATCATTGCTGAGTTAACTAAAATCGGTATTATCCATCTTTATACTCTTGGTTTCCGCGGAGATGACTTATTGGCGTTTGAACTGACGTTAAACAATCCCTCGAAAATTGCGGAGCTTCAGGAACTCGAACACTGGAAGCAGAAATTCGATATTGCAGGTTCCGCCACCGAAGGGTTCTTCTCACGTAGGTGGGTATCCGAACACATCTTTGCAATGTCTCATGAAGATTTTGTACGAAATCAGAGAGAAATGTACTTTGACCGCAAACAGGACGCTGCACTACAGGCAGTTGCCGAAGCCGCAGCTGCCGGAGAAACCGGTGGTGGGCTTGGCGGCGATCTTGGTGGTGACCTTGGTGGTGACCTTGGTGGTGATCTTGGCGGCGATCTTGGCGGCGAGGGTGGAGACCTTGGTGGTGACCTTGGAGGCGGACCAGAAGAGATGCCCGCTGGTGATGCTGGCGGCGGAGACGAATCGCCACTTCTAGCAGTCCCGCCTGGGTCCAGAAACGCCCCGCGTCTTACCCCCGGTTCTAAAGGAAAAGTTTATCAACCCGTCAAGAGTGATAAAAGAAAAGCCGGTGCCAGAACGCGCTCAATCGGCGCAAAATACTCAAAAGAAAAGAGCAGCAGCACAATAAGAAACATTGTCCCAGGGCTATCAGATTTATCTACCCTTGCTCGGCCACCAATAGGAAGTGGTATTTACGAACAAGATGAGCCTATTTATAATTTGAGAGAACAAAGTGAAGAAGAAAAACTATTCACCATCAATAACTCTATTAAAGTTTTGATAGAAGGTCTTGATAACAACA
>Ga0209337_1000050_pt1 | contig 104623 bp, 98 predicted proteins | sample LinPmetageLP53_FD_184044 | JGI IMG/M metagenome (GOLD analysis project Ga0209337, IMG submission 184044) | Marine viral communities from the Pacific Ocean - LP-53 (SPAdes) (version 2) | ecosystem: Environmental > Aquatic > Marine > Oceanic | place: Pacific Ocean | collected 2010-02-08
TTGCACTTGACATGAAAATCATGAACAGTGGCGGCGGGACAGGCACTCCAACCATTGAGCGAGTTGGCGAAGTTGTCCGAGAACAGTTTGCGATTCAAGCAGACAACAACGGCGATGCGATGAAAGAGATTGTTTACAACCGTTTGGTTGAAGCGTTCCCCGAACCTACTGAAGAAGTTGCGCCAAGCGTAGCACCTTCACTTGGTAGCGTTGCACCTCAACCGACAGTTGCACCACAACCGACACCAACACCGACTCAAACCGTTGTTAGCGACGCAGTAGTGATTGAAACCATCCCTACTCCAAGCAATGAGGCTGTTGAGTTTGTCTTGATGAGTATTACAGGAACGGACAACATGCTTGATGCAGGTCGCTCAACCACTTTCACAAGTCTTGGTAAAACTAAGAACTTTGGCAAGGAGGTTCACCCGAACAACCCATACCAACCGTTCGCTAACAAGACTCTTGGTGCAAACATCATTGGGGCAACAGGACTAAGCAAGGCCGCTAAGGGCGAGTTTGCTTTACCTTCTATCCTCAAGGGTGCTTACTGTGCTTATGATGACTTGTTCGCTGGTATCGGTATCAAGAAGCAAGCCATGAACAACATTCATGATACTCTTGACTTCATCCGTGATGCTTCGGCTCTTCTTCATGAAGTTGGTTCAATGGATGCTCGTCGCCTCATTCATAACAAAGTCAAGATGGCTATGATGAACAAGCACTACAAGTATGCAAGTGAGATTGGTGAACACAACATCTTAGACACCGCCGACAAAGTGACTAAGACTAAGCAAGGAACATCAGCCGCTAAGCAAGCACAGATTGATTACTTCAAGGACTTTCAGTTTTGAATAGTCGGTAGTAGCACCACACCTTAACACCACACCTTAACACTAACAACATGGGGCTTAGCAAACGCCTCCCTTAACGGGTTCAAAAGTTTGCTTGGCTTAGCGTCGCCACCCTTAGCGGGGTCGGCGACACTAAGCCCTTTTTTTATGCCGCCCTTCGGTTAGCAGGGCTTAGACTTGCCGACCATATGGTTGGTTGTATCGTGAACACGCACGACTCTTAGCGTTCATGGTATATCATTCACGGTTGTTTAGACAACCATTCACATTCACCGTTGCGGGTATGTCAACACTTGACATACGCTCAACGATTCACTACTCATGTGGCTTCCTTGAAGCGCATGAGCCATTACAATTCCTGTATTATTGCTACTGTCTTAGAAGAATAACTATGTTATTTATCTAATAAAGAAACAATAAACAAGAAACATATGAGGAGATACAATGTCCGCACTAATGAATGAAACAATTGAAACAAAAGATATGCAAATGCTAAGTAACGCTCACGATTGGCAAGCCCATGCCTTTACCGAATGGCTATCCAAAGCACCCGAAGAGTGGAAGTATGGTCATGTGCTTAAACGCATGACAATCAAGGCGATTACAGGTAGCGGTAAGACCTACCTAAGCGTCATGATTATGGAAAACCACATGACTCAAACCAACGCAAGAATCGTTGTTGTTGTCCCGTCTAAAGGATTGCTCAAGCAATGGTATGAGATACTATCGGGATGGAACATCGCTAATGTTAGTCGCTGTGGTGACGGTCACAAGTATGACCGCCACTCACCTATCGTTGTAACAACTAAGCACTCACTAATCAAACTGCGTGGTGCTAAGAACCTAATGAAAGGTAACACATTGTTTGTGCTTGATGAGTGTCACAACATGGCTTCACCTAAGACATACGATGTGCTTGATGACATGGGTAAGATTGGTATGATGCAGAAGGTCATTGGAGTTAGCGCAACACCTGCTCGGACTGATGGAAGAAACATCATGGACTTGACGGGTAGCAACAGCGAAGGACAACCACACATTACCTACGGCTACGCTGATGCATTGGCTGACGAAACTGTGATACCTAAGTTTACTATCCATGTCGGTCGCTTCTCGCAGACGCTACTCATGCACGAAACATACCAACCCGTTGGATTGTATGACAACTACGCAGGGAACAAACTTGATGTTCTCTTGACGATGACCAAGAACATTGAAACGATGGCCGCATCTCTATCCAAGAAACTCTATGAGTTTGGAGGCGCACCATCTTCTGCTTACAACTCAAGCGGCGGTGTGAATCTCATTCACCATTGGTGGGGCAACGCTAACAATACCTACGACCTTGCGGAACAAGTAAACTCATGGAAACATTTGTGCATCAAGCGCAAGCGTCTGTTGAACAACGCTGAATACAGATACACCATCGCTATGGACTTTGTTGAACGCAACATTGGTATCAAGCAAGCCATCTATCATGAATCAATTGCAGGTGTTGAGAAGTTAGCACAGATGATTCGTGAAAGCGGGATAGGCACACCTTACATTTACCACAGTGGAGAGGCCGTTGCTGATTGGGATGAACTAACCCACGCTGAGAAAGAACGCCTTGCTCAATACAAGAAGAACAGCAAGGAGATACTTCAACAGTGGATGCGTAGCGATAGCGGCATCCTACTCACCGTTCAAGCATTGAAAGAAGGATTGGATGTTCCCGACATGGGTGCTGTCCTTGTTCTATCACACCCCAACGCACCACGACCTACCATTCAAACGCTTGGTCGTGCGCTTCGTGGAGAGCGTGATGATGACGGTCGCTTCATTCAAGACAAACACATTTGGATTATCAATTGTGATGTGAAAGCAGACGATAGATGCATCGCTAACATCAAGAAGGAGGGTGAGATACCCGAAGATTGTTTCCGATACTACTCCCGCAGTAACGATGGGTGGGTTGAAACAGGCAATGTTGCGATGGCTTACGAGGTAAGCGACGACACAAGTGGTGGCGACCACGCACCTACCTTGAGTAGCGTAGCACCTACCTTGAGTAGCGTAGCACCTACCTTGAGTAGCGCACCAACTCTTAGCCAAGCACCTACGCTCAGCGTAGCCCCAACACTCAAAGAAGCATTGGTATTCAATGTAGTAACAGGTGAGATGCAACCTGCCTCAAGCGCACAAGGAAAGTGAAAGACATGCCCCACACAATGATAAACAACGAAGCCGAAATAATGATGACCGAACCAAGAGCAACCAAGCAAGACCATAAGATGATTCTTGTTCGTGTTGAGCGCACACCGATGGGTAGCAAAGCACCTGTTTATACCCTCAAGGTATGGGATGAAGTGTTCAGCCCTGCGCTACAAGAAGCACGACTTGCAGAAGAGAAGCGAGTGAAGGCAGAAGAGAAAGCCCTCTTGCAGAAGGAACGAGAAGCCGCAAAGAAGTCATTGACTGACACAGCAAACAAGATGACCGTCAAAGAATTGAACGCGGAACTCAAAGAGATGAAGGCGTTGCAACCATCGTTGGTGAACCTCCCCAAGAAAGCGAAGAAGGCTGACCTTGTTCGTGAAGTCGTTCGTGTTTACATGAATGCCGCCGCCCTCGGACTCACAGTGATTGTTAAACGCGAATACCCAAATCCACCCGCCGTCACACTCAAGAAAGACACAACAGGTGATGCACAATGAGCATGACTAAGAAAGACTTTGAGAACATGGCTTACGCTATCAAGAACAGCCCTGCTGACCGTGACCTATTCATTGACATGATTGTAAACCTTTGCGCAGACAGCAACGCTCGCTTTGACGAGAAGCGTTTCCGTATTGCGTCGGGTCAAGTCCAATCACCTTGCGGCTGTTGGGTATTCACATATGGAGGGGAGGAACCTCAGTCATGGAACACAGGTGGCCTTTGTCACTACGCTGACGGACACCCCGTAGGTGATGCACAATGATTGCTACACGACACGGCAACGCTACACTACACTACACCATTACATATCGTGATGGAACACAAGAAGTCGTCTTCATTCTTGAGGACGCAAATCACATTCCCTTGAAGGAGGAAAAAATATGAAAGCACATACACATACACAGATGAGAAAGAAACAATGGCCTACAAGAATTAGATTAGTGAACCCGTTTAACGGCGACACGCAGACTCTAACCTTTGTGATAACGCAGAACGGAAAAGGAACATACAAAGGTGAGGACGGAACGCTACACAGCAACATGCCTTACAAGATGTGTCGTCACTTGGAGGTGAGCGCATGAGTAATGATGACACGCAAAACGGAATCGGAATACACAATGAGATGAGAGAATGGCGAGCGCACATGAGTGCCGAGTCGCGACAAGAACAAGCGGCTGAGGTTATCATTGACAACGCATTACTTCTTGCTCTTGAACAGTATGGTATTGACCCTGCTAATTGGTTGCATGGATTCGCTAAGAATGTTTCACTTGAACGCAAGAAGGAGATGCTTGATGCTATCGCTGACGCTGTGACTTCGGCTCGCAGACTGTTAGACCAAAGCCTTGTTGTTCAACGCACACAACTACCACCACTTGACATGACATACGCGGCTCACCTAATTGGCTTTGAACCTACGGGGGATTCACAATGAAAGGATGGAACTACGACGCTAACTGCTTTGAGATTGAAGTCAAGGAAGGACAATACATAGCCAAGAAGAAGGAGGATTCACAATGAGTTTCACATTGACTTGGCCGAACCGCGACAAGACGACAGGACAAATCTCTTTTTACCTGCACCCCAACATGGTGAACATCAACAACAAGTATAGCGTGAACGACATGAACACATCGTTCCGTAAGGATGCTATGATATTCTCATGTGTTGCTCGCGCTAACCCTACCATGAAAGGTAAGCAAATCTTTGACCTGCTTAAAGACGCAGACTTTTCTGCTATCAATGCTAAGAATGTAACAGCATTTGATGTGCGCTTGTATCATCAAGCGTGTATGCTTGGTAACAACATGACTTGCGAACAACTCATCAGCGTTGCTGATGGTAGCGCAAGCATCACCATCAACGGTGACGACGATTGCATTAACTACGAGGTTGTCTTTGAAGGCGACGCGTTTGACAAAGGAGATGAAGAAGAATGAATGTAGGAATGATGGTAAGAAACAAACACACAGGAGATGAACACATGATTGTTGATAGGTATGACTTTTCACACGCGGAGATATACAATAACATACACCACACCCCTAAGTTAAGCCCAATCGTTTATGTCCTTGAGGATAAAGAAGGAAAGCGTCACAATTGGAACGCTCTATACATGAAGCATTGGGAGATTGTCAAGCAGAAGATACTGTTTGAAGAAGATGTGGAATGCATTGCTTGCAAAGAGAATACATTTGATGAACGCTTAGAGCGTTGTCTAAGTTGCGGAAGCGGCATGAACTTATGGAGTGAAGAAAAATGATACCTACAAAGATACCCGAAGATGGATGGAAAGATGAGGACATTGGACGCGAAGTGATTGTCATGCTACCGCAAGGCACACTGATACCCGATATGATTATCGCTATACCACACGAAGGCATGCAACTTATCGGACCCGCGAATGAGATTGGAATGATTGTTGCTCGGCTTGGTATGATTATACCTGTCGTTCAAGCGCAAGACGATTTCATTATGCGCTACGACAATGATGACGAAGGAGATGACACACAATGAAGTTTATTACAAGAGAAGACGGACAGTTCGTATCGCGAACCATTGAACAAGCACCACCACAACACATCAAACTTGCGCGAATGGTGAAGCGATTGCCTATACTCTTACCTCCAATTACTTACGAAGGAGTTGATGAAGAACACATGGAAGAGTTCTTTGAAGACCTCTATGAAGAATTACCTTACCTCAAAGACGCACCAAAGGATGAAGTCTTAACACTTTACAAGGCAGGTCTGTTGAATGTTTGGGAAGACACGGATGGTGAATGGTGATGACTATACTTAATCCAACACTACATGAACTGATTGAAGAACCTGCAAACCGAATCACCTTTTGGGCTACATCAACTGATGTTATCTGCCCTGCTGAATCACCCCACGCTTACAAAGGAACTGCGCGACATCTATTGCACAGTCAAGTGTGGGACTTAGTAGGTAGCCATTGCCCTCGCTGTAATGATGATTGGGGTCATGCTCATGATGGTCTAAGACCTTGCCTTACGCGCGATTGCTACACTTGGAAACAAACAGGTAAGCACAAGACACCACCACCTATCAGCGAAGAGGACATTATGTTCTCGGAGTTTGAAGATGACTTGCATGAAGAGATTGCGAATGACATTAACATCACTCACACTTCTGCAAGGATAGGTTGCACAACAAACATCGGTGCGATTGCTGACTCATTAAAAGAGAAAGGTGTTGCACCAATCCTACACAAGAAGGGTGCGATGGATAACTTTGACCCCGAAGCCTTTGCGAAAGCATTGAGTGATACCAGCCGCGCGCCGCCGAACCTTAATAACCTGTCAAGCACAGGAGATAGTATGTCCGCCCCGCGCATCACCGAATCAATTGCACCAACACTCACACTCGCACCAACGCTCACATCAGTGAGCAAAGCACCAACCTTGAGCAAAGCACCAACGCTCACATCACAGTCCACGGACACAAAAACTAAGGAGGAACAAATATGAAACCCGAACCCCAAACGAAGCGAACCGTTCTTTACGGAACGATAATGAATGAACAACCCGACAAGGTGCAGATGAGGTGGACTGACAGCCGAACACATGAAAGTGTTGAAGGCTTTGTCATGTCCTCAACCATCAGCGACCGCGCAACCCTAAGCGATGGAACAACTGCGTTGTTCTTGACCGATGGCGAAGCACACGGAACAACCATCCGCGTAGCAGACACATACTTCTGTCAAGCCGATGGTGCTGAACAGCAAGACGCACAAGACATGTGGATTGAGAATGGTGTTGCACCAAGCGCACCAAGTCTTAGCCCTGCACCAAGCGTTGCGCCAACCGTTGCACCAAGTCTTAGCCCTGCGCCAAGCATGAGCCAAGCACCAACCATGAACGAGGACTACGATGATTCAGTCCCCGTCATCAGCGGTGGTATGGTAATGGAAGTCGCGGCTGAAACAGTTGAGTTAGACAGCGAAACAGAAGACAAGAAAGCGAAAGCGAAGGTAACTACTGCGGCACAGAAAGCGGCGGCGGCACGAAAGGAACTCCATGTTCAGCCCGACAACGAAGTTCTTCAATCAATGCAAACCGATATGGGTAAAGCATTGCTCAATGGTAAGAAGCACAACGACTTCAAACCGTGGAACTTCAACGCTATGTCACTACCGACTGTTGCTGTTTACACTGACCCAACCACAGGCAAAGTGTCTTACCTCAACTACACTAAGAATGGTGAACCCGTCAATTACATTCTGCTCAATCCATCAGCGGCAAACACTGATGCTGAGGCAGACGACATTGAATCAGTTGGTGCTGTCATCAACCCGCGACACTCACAACGACACGGAACACTTGACCACAAGGATTGGATGATTCCATTTGCGAATGCTGTGGACGACATTCAAGGTGTCAAGTATGACCGCTACTGTATCAAAGACGGTGCGCGTGGTGCAATGACAATTGACTTGACTGACATGGCTACAAGCACAAGAGGTGAAGCGGCGGCTAACTTGACAGGCTACCTTAACCTTGACGCTAACAGCATTCAAGCAATCCTTGCAGAAGAGAATGGCGGACACCGATGTGGAGTAACAATGCTCAACCCTCTTGATGGTAAGGGTGCGTTCTCCGCACACTTGACTGTCATGCGAACCTACTGTCAAAACCTTGCTATGCGAGGCACGAACCAACTCATGTTCAAGGTGCGACACACAGCAGGTTCAATCGCGGCGTTTGATATTGACGCTACTGCATTGAAACTTCGTAGTGCATTCCAAGAGGCACAGCAACACCTGCTCGCCGCGCACTTGCTTAAGTGGATTCCAATTGAAGGTAACATGTTTGACAAGATGCTTACAACCTTTGATGCTCACGGACTCATCACCAAGCCAAGCATTGCGATTGATGTTCATGACTACGACAAAGTTGTAGCACGACGAAACGAGGGCAACCCATTCACAGCAGATGAGATGACACACATCACTCGCATTGGTCGTGGTCACGCTTACAAGGCTGTCCTTCATGGCTACGCGAACCCCGATGTTGATTATGTCAATCTCCAAGAAAATGATACCGTTGATTCTGCGAACCATGTGATGCAAGCCGTAACAGGTATGCTCTCCAACGCGCCTATCCTTGTTGATGACTACAAAGATACGAAGGGTAAGATGCAACAGCGTGTCTTGAAAGGTGGTAAGGGTGCAAGTATGGAAGGATTCATGAAGAAGTCTGCCAAGTCCACTCGCTACTTTGAGAACATGGCCGAAGCGAATGTCAAGGTTTACTGCGAAGCAGTTGGTCAAGATGTTTTGACTACTGATGACTTGCCTAAGATGAAGCAATGGTTCACTGACAACCCCGACAAGATTGTGGTTACTCACGGAAAGAACATGGATAAGACGCGAACACTTGAGTCTGTCCCCGAATACCATGAAACATGGATGACTGACAAGACAGGTAAGAACCGCTTGACAATCATCACAGGAAAAGACGGTGCTAAGAAACTTTGATTGAGTTTGCGCGTAACTGATTACACAACATAGAACACTACACACATTCGGTTTAGTGCTACCACCCTTACGGGTTCAAAACAGCATGGGGTTGTGCGCCCCTTAAGCACATGTCATGGGGAGGGTAGTTTTTCATCGGTCTGCCCTCCCCACCCCCTTGACTAATGTTGCTCATGGAATGATGAGCGCGTCTGCAAGAACGGAGTGATTTGATATGACCCCCACAAAGAAAACAAAAACTGAGAAGATACTGAAAACCCAAAGACAGAAGCACGAAAAAGCCTACGAGTATGCGGCGCGTATGATTAACACATACAGTGAGCCACTTACTGTGGACATGGCTGTTACGAGAAACAACCTACGCTTTTGGAAACCGACAAGAAGCCAAATGCAATCAGCGTTGCATCAAGCAGTTCGTTGTGGACTCGCTACTAAGTTTCGTGATGCACACTACAAGCGCATCGTGTATGCTAAGTTGGACGCAACACTACCTGCTGTCGTTGAAGAAGCGATTGACATTGAAGTTGCACCACTTGATGAAGTGATTGCAGAAGCACTTGTGATTGTTCAGCGAACACCAATCTTGAAACCAACAGGTGAGCCATCGCTTATCCTTGATGCCATCGCTGTCTATCATGGCTACGGAACGACAGGACATGTTGAGGAACTCATCATGAACCACCTTCGCCATGCTCGCGTGAACAACAAGAAACTCTTCAACGCACTCAAGGAGTTGTTTGAATGAGTGACATTGAAGAAATCAACAGGACAATACTGACAGGTATGAACGAAGCGCAACGCAAGGTTGCGATTGAAGAAGCCTATGGTGAACCCGTCTATGACTTGCTTGCGAGTCAGCAAGGCGACATCAACCGCGCTACTGCTGTGGTAAACTACACACCCGACGATACAGGTTTGGCTCGCGCCTCCTTGATTGGCGACTGTGCTTGTGTGAACCATGAGTCACAAGGTATGGCTTGCCGAGGCGGTTGGGGTTGGCAATGGAAAGCGCGCGACCTTAACATGACAGGTCATCGTGGTAGCCTCAAGGCTGAGCCTTGTGATGGTGCGACTAAGTTCCTTGATGTTACGACAGGTAAGATGATGGTAAACGCACCGTTCGCTATGAACCCCGAAGAGTTTTACAGATTCCAACGCTCGGAGTGGGGAGATGTTTCTCGCTTAGATGCGCTTGAACTATCTCAATTCAACCTCGCTACTTCCGAAGGACAGAAGAACGGGTGGACTCCCGACAAGAATGGTGATGCTTGATGAAACTATACCAATGCTTACAGGCTTACACAGCAAAAGACATTGAACAACTCATCTCAAACGCTATCGCGCTCGGCTACATACCTATCGGTGGTATCAGTGCGAAGCAAGAAGAGCATAACATCATGGGGTCGCGAACAGTATTGAGGCAATCCCTCCTGTATGCACCACTTGTTCATAGTGCTTCGGATTCAAAAGAAGTCCTTGACACAGCAGAAACACAAAGACAACTCTTGGAGTCTGTTGTTGATAACGCGACCAATTGTGATTACTCGGACGATGGAACATATCGCTTTTGCGAGGTTGATACGGAGATTATTGAAGTCGTTGAAGCGCACCTACGAGGTGATGCAGAATGAGAACCCCTTTACTATGCACCGACGGAACAATCATCAGCGTTCAAGCATCAAGCACACACTACTGCTCACCTAAGAGCGACGCGGCTTATGCTTACAGCGCGGTTGAAGTATTGATTGACAAACCAAACGACCCGAAAGGCTACAACAGCCCCGATAAGGTTGAGTCTTGGGTAACTGCTGAATCACTAATGCAGTTGATTGCTAAACACGGAGGAATCATCGGAGGGCAACTACCCCCGCTTGACTTTGGTAATCATCAGTTGGTCAAAGAAGCACAAATGAAAATAGCAGAAGAAGGCAACGCATGGTGGGAAGCGCGCCAAGCAAAGAAGGAGAGTGAACAAGAATGAGATTAACAAAAGAAAAATTACTGAAAAACTTTAACAGAATTGAAGATGAAACCAACGACGATGAATCACTGATGCAAAGCGTATGGGAGGATAACGACAATGGTGATGTGTGGCTTGAGCCTATGCATGTTATGGCTGTCGTTCCTCACAACCTTGACTTGCTGTTCGCGCATGATAGAGCGACCAAGTTTACAGGGCGCGTTCGTAAAGTGTTTGCTCAGCAGAATTGGGTTGCGCTTGGCGAAGCACCATCGCAGAAATTGTTGAGAACCATTCGTGATAACAAAACATCACCCAAGACTTATGCACACATGCTTATTGATAACACGGTTCTTGACACATCTTTCATCCACAACTTCATCAAACACTACCAAAGAGGAACAGACTACATTCAGTTTTACTCTTGCGGGAAAGACAAACCAATAGCCATTACATCAAACGCTAATGAGTGGATGTGTATTGTCGCACCAAGAATTGAAGAGTTCACAGGAGAGAGGATGGACGAACCCGATAACGGAGGAGAATGGAGAGTGCTATTCTCTCCACCGAAAGATGTTTTCAGCGACGCGCCAACTCTTACAACCACTATACCTAAGACATTCAATCCACTAACGGGGGTGTTTGAATGAAGACATACTGTGGTATTGCAGACGCGCATGGGATTGAGTCTTTCATGGAGTGCGAGGGAATGGGACACGCGCCCTTCACTCTTACAATGAGAGCAAGTCTTAACCGACAACGACACGCTATGGTCTATTGGGTTGAACTATCCGATGACAAAGCAGAACAGATGAACGAGGCAATCAAGCAAGCGCAAGAAGATAACAATTGGCACACGCCGTTGTTGCTCTTGAAGAACCCCGACTTCTGTGATACAGTAGCGTTTGAGGACTCAATGAAAACGAGTTGGGCTATGCTACCCGACGACAAGTTAGACCCTTATTGGGGTGGTGAGTGAATGAGTGTTGGATGGAGATGCAAATGCGGACACATGAACATTCGTAAAGACGCGAGAGTTGGAACATTCAGTTTGATTGATGCTTGCGATGAGCGTTGCGGTAAAAGCAATGTGATGACACCTTTTGAAGAGGTGAGTGAATGACGCTATGGTATATTGGCGACCCTTGCTACGCTATTGACAATAACAGATGGAATGACTTCTGTGATATTCTAAAGCGATATAACAACAACGCGCTTGAAGCAGATGGCGTTGAGTTTGATTGGAAAGTAGGTGTTGGAACAATGGATTGGCATGAACGCCGCGTCTATGTTTACAACAGCGGACTTGGCGGAGATGGCTCTATCAATCTCGGAAAGCATCGGCTTTGTGTTGATGCAGGTTTGTTGAGTGTGCTACCTCTTGAAGCGTGTGAAAGGTTATCGGATGATGAGAAAACAGAAGGTGAGCATGGTTGTCATTCAATCATCAACTCATACTATCGTCCTGTATTTGACATAAGCACAGACGAGTTTCCGCATGTTGTTCTTGAATACACCACATCAGTTCTTGATGTGGCGACGGGAACGATGAAGCGCGGCATGAACATAACACTCAAGGATGATACAGGCTACGACCAATGCGATGTTTGCGGAGAGTGGGAGACTGATTCCAACATGATGTATAACAATAATCAAGGCGCGGCATGTGATATGTGCTACGAAGAAGACGAAGACGAAGACGAAGACGAGGAGGAATAAACATGGAACAAGAACAAGAAACGAAAATAGAAATAACGAACGCAGAAAAACACATACGACAAATCATCAAGAAGGTGAAGAGTCAAGGGAACGCAGGTAGTGGTGGTGAGATGGCGATATACAATGCCATTTATGCTCTCATTGAAACGGGAATAACAACCGCCGCGTGTGGCTCACTTGGTTTTGGATGGCAAAGTGATTTTGTTGCTGTGATGAACGATGAAGATTCGCTCAACCGAGTTGCGCGTTTCCTATGGTGGGGTGAGGAATGATGGGTTACAGAAGCACAGGTGCAATGTGGTTCAGCCAACAAGCCTTAGACGCAATCACCAAAGAGCAGAATGAATTGATTCAGCGTGACATTGAGAACGACAGTTTCACTTTCGTTCACGCGGGTAATGAACCCGACAACTATGGTATCGTTGATGGTGTCTTGCTTGAGTTTGAATCGTGGAAATGGTATGAGTCTTATCCCGACATAGCGATGTATGAATCAATGTTTAAGTTGCTTACAGATGGTAACATACCTTACGACTTTGTTCGCATTGGTGAAGACGCGGGTGACATTGAACAAAAGACAGGCGATAAGTTTGTCGTCAGCACAGACTACGAGGTGATTTGAAATGGGAACGCGAAGTTTAACAGTATTTATTGATGAACACAACAAGAAAGAAATTGTCGTAATGTATCGTCAATACGATGGCTTCATTGAATACTATGGTAAGAGTCTATGCGAATACCTCCAATCATTTGAGAAGGTTGTCAATGGTATGCAAGGCGAGACGACAAAGATTGCCAATGGTATGTCTTGTCTATCAGCACAGGTCATCATGCATATGAAGAGCGAAATAAAACGCTACGATTACAAGAACCGCGTATTCAATCCCAAAACAGGTAATACAGAATCCCCTTTGATTGAGGGAAACCATGAAGGTGGAATCTATCTATACCCCGCGGGAACAAGAGATTGTGGAGAAGAATACATCTATGTTGTTAAATCCTTGAAGAAAGGGATAACGCTTGAAGCATACAAAGCAGGTCACAAAGAGTGGACTTACAAAGGAGAAACGCGCCCTGCTGTTCCCGATGAACTGATACACAAAGGACTCGTATCGGATAATTGGTTTGAACAGGCATTGGCTAAGGAGAAGGATATTCATGAACGCGAAGAAGCAGAACGGAAAGCATCACAGGAGTTGAAACAATGAGTGAAGCGATTATGAAACACCAAAACAAACGAGCAAAGAAGTCAGCGAAGGTTGTAAACTATGCGCGCATGGTAGTTGAAGTGGATGAGGCAATGCCCTCTAAGCAGATACTATACCTACTCAACACAACCACCACCGTTCAAAGCAAGTCGGGTCGTGTGCCTCAATGCTACATACCAACAAGCACCACATCACTCGGATTGATACTCAAAGGTTCACCGTATTTTGAGATGCTACCAAACAAGAACAGCAAGACGCACCATGTATGGAGGCGAGTTGAATGAATATATTTGGAGTCCACAACAACCCTGTAATCGCCGCGAAGAGTCTATGCGACAAACATTTGAGTAAGATGACAATAGAGAGCGCGCAGATGTTATCGTCTGCATTGATTCGTCACAACTGCCCTACAAGTAAGTTACCGCTTACTCAAGCGGGAACGCCATACAAGGGTGGTTATCCGAATCACCCCTCAACTATTTGGGCGGGTAACAATCAAGGCAACTTTCGTTGGTTGTGCTTGCATGGTCTTGGTCTTGCTTACGAATACGAGAAGCGATACTCAACACGCACCGAGCGAAAGCAACATGCATGCAAGAAACCTATTCAGCAGATGTGCGGCTTGATTAACTACTTACCTAAAGGTGAGCAAGAGCCTTTTGCTCGCGCAATCAACAAACACATTTACCCAATACTAAACGATGAAACAGTATGGCCTAACGCCGTTCTCGCTTATCGTGCATTTTACATGCTTGACAAAAAACGCTTCGCCGAATGGGGCGGAGGCAGAACTCCGCCCGCGTGGTGGAATCCCGACTTTACCTTAGAGGTGATACAAAATGAATAATACAGAAAAACAAATGGAACTGATAAAACAAAGACTGAATGAACAGATGAACGATGCGCGCCAAATGGAACTACGCATTGACACCATGAAACAAGTCATGGTATGCGAAGTTGAAGGCCACGATTGGAAAGTGTATTCAACCGAAGGCGACCTAACATCGCTACGCACCGTCAAACTATGGTGTGGTGAATGCCCTTGTTGGCTTGACTTAGGTAAGACAAGTGTTCACAACTTAGAAGATTTGGCTATCATGATTTCAGTCAATGGTGATTTCTCACAGACGCTAATATCCTTTCTCGGAGGCGAAGAGGAATGATTGTAAGTAAAATGAGCGAAGCGTTTCATGAATGGTTGAAGGATTGTCCGGTGCATTGGTATCGGGTCAAGGTCGGAGAACATTACACAGAATACGCATTTGAAATTACAGGGGGCGAGAAGAATGAGTAGTTATACGGATGCAGACGGAATACAATGGAAACTATGTGACGATTGCGAAAGCGAATACCAACAACCACAAACTATGGAACGCGTTCGCTCTAAGTTCTATTGTGACTGTTGCCGAACTGACACAGAAGGTGATGAAGAATGAACATAACATTTGAACGATACACAGACAACTACGGAACGCGCGTCGCACTTAACAAAATACCTTTCAACTTGAAGGATGGTATGAAGAGTGCAATGCCTTTCCCGCAAATGACATGGAATGGAGAGAAAGGAATGTGGGCTATCCAAGACCGCCCTGCTGTTATTGAGAAGGCTCTCGCTTTCCTTGCAGAACATGACATTGAAGTGGATGGACTAAGCGCAGATGATTGCGTCGTTAAGAACGACGCGTCTGCTGTATTCGCTCATCCCGATAAGTTGGTTCTCCAATGGGGATTTCAGTCTAACTACAAAGACATTAACTCATCAATGAAACAAGCGGCGGCAGGTAATGCGAAGTGGAACGGCACGAACAAGTCATGGACTATCCCTATCAACACAGCGGTAGCAGTAGCGGCGGCAGTTCGTCCTCACTACGCACCACTCGCTGATGCGATAGAAGAATGTCCTCAAGTAACAACAGCGCAAGACGCAACCATCCAACGAGTTGAGTTGTCAAGCGCAGTTGATACGGAGATTGAGTTACCCGAAGGGTTCGTCTATGATAGAATGCGAGAGTATCAGCGAGTCGCACCCGTCATGTATATGACAGGTGGGCGAAAGCGAATCCTCATCGCAGATGAGATGGGTCTTGGTAAATCATTACAGGCTCTTGGTTGCGCGGAGTTAGCAGGTCATCAGCGTGTGCTGATTGTCTGCCCCGCCATCGTGAAATACAATTGGGGTAATGAGATTGTCAAGTGGCTCAATGAGAACTTCTTCATCATCAATGGATGGTCGGGAGATATTGAGGGAGTCCGCTTCAACATTATCAACTACGACATTTTGAGTAAGCGCAAGGAACAACTCATGGCTCAAGGCTACGACTGTATCATCTTTGACGAGGTTCACACTATCAAGAATCAAAAGGCTGAGCGAACCAAAGCGGCTCTCGCTCTCGCTCAAGGCGTTGATGGAATCATAGCCATGTCGGGAACACCAATTCTCAACAGACCAAACGAGTTCTTCACATCACTCAACATGATGCTACCCGCACAGTTCAGCAACTATTGGACTTTCGCACAGCGTTACTGCAACGCTCGTCGGACTGACTTCGGTTGGGACATGTCGGGTGCAAGCAACATTGAACACAGCGCAGACGGCATGACACCACCACTCAATCATCTGCTACGAGACTTCATGTTGCGTCGCTCTATGGATGACCCACGCATCAGCAAAGACATGCCGAGCATGGTTCAGTCATTGATTCAAATTGAATTACCCGAACAGGCGCAGAAAGCATACAAGATTGAACACAACTCTTGGATGGAGGAATGGCAGAAGCAACAGGTGAACTTCGGTTCAAGCGACGCGGGCTTCACTCTTAACATGATGACTGAACTACGACACATTGCAGGTCGCCTTAAGATAGAGGCGGCTGTCAAGTGGGCGAGCGAATACCACGAATCAACAAACAAACCTCTTGTCATCTTTGCACATCACAAAGATGTTCTAAGAGAAGTGTATGATAGATTGGTTACGAAGAACAAGGTTGGTATTATCACAGGGGACACCAATCAAACGCAACGAGAAACATTCATTGAGATGTTTCAAGAAGGCCACCTTGACTTTCTCATCTGTTCAACAATGGCTATGAAAGAGGGAGTGAACCTTGACCGAGCCAACACAACGCTCTTCGTTGAGCGCGAGTGGGTCCCCGCGTGGGAACAACAAGCGGCGGCAAGAGTTCGTCGTATGACTCAAGAGAGCGCAACATGCAATCAAGTTATACTGTCGGCAATGAACACCATTGATTCTATGTTTGATGAAGTGATTGAAGCGAAGGCTAACCTTGTGAAGAGCGCGCTTGACGGTTCAACAGGTGAACGAAACGCTATCGTCAATGAACTTAAGAAGAAACTCAAAGACGGCGAGATGGTGATGATATGAGATTGACCGCACTACTATGTCAAAAGAAAGGATGCAACAATTTACGCCCCGCAGGTTTTAGACTGTGTGGTATGAAAGGTTGCGGAAAGAAAGAAGAGATAAAAGAGGAGGAATAAATATGGGTGACTACACAATAACAGACAGAAACGGAATACAGAAACCAATGAAGAAACTTAGCGACGAGGCGATAACGAAGTTATGCTTCGCCGCTACGGGAAGGCTACGCAAAGACATGTTACATATGCTTGAGATGAGAAGAGAAGTGTTGAAGCGCAACATGGAACACCCTCAACATGTAGTGAATGTTGAACCATTCGTCATTATGGAAAACGCATTTATCTTAGCCTTGAATGATTTCAACCACATTTACAAAGGACAGATTGAGAAGTATGGTGTGCCTTACAACACAAAGAAATACCCACATTGTAAGCAAGAAGAATGCGACCACCTCAATTACAGCGACACTATGACAGGCGCGGTATGCAACGATTGTGGAAAGGAGGAAGAGGAATGACGCGCAACTTCGCTTACAACCAAACATGGGAGGGAATTGAAGTGATGCTTGATGAAGCAGAAGCGGAGATGAACAAACACAGACTCGCTATCAATAACAAGCATACCCCTATGAGAGAAAAAGCACAGCGCATGCGGGATTACAAAGGTCTGCAAGGTGTGTGCTATTCACTCCGTTGGGTGCTTGGTGACAAAACTATGAGTCGCGCAATCGTGTTGGGGAGGGATAAGGAATGATGCCCGCGCAAGAACCACTTGATGTTATCATCCTACCATACAAAGACTGTCCGTGTGGTGGTCATCCCGACGCGTTTGTTGACATGCTCATCTATCGCACAGCGCGCTACGGCTTCTTTGTCAAGACCGAAATCGTATGCGACTTTAGCGACAAGACATTCTTACTACTCCCTGCATTCATAGAGCAAGAGTAAAAGCCTCCCGCCCTATCGGGTGAACATGGAAGAGCGTTTAAGGAACACCTACTTGATTACTAATGAAGACATAAGCGATGATGGGATTGTGCGAAGACCGTTCAAAGGCGACCATATCCAAGCAACGCAAATGTCATTTGAGAAGCCCGACGGGACGCGAGCCGAAGTGCTTGAATGTTTACCCGCAAGCGAAACTCTATGTCCCGCAATATGCTCATGTGGTGAAGAAGTGAACTGTTCACGAATCACATTAGTTCTTAACGATGGGAACATTGCCTATCCCGCATCATGCTGTAACTCAATACAATTTTTTGAGGGAGATGAGTAAATGATAGACGATTGGACACCGCAACAAGAAGACATTGATTGGACTAAGGAACACGCAAACAGCATGGCTGTTGGCGATACATGGAGTGTTAGTGGTGCGCTTATTGAAAAGACAGGCGACACTGAATTAACCCTGCGACAATACCCTGCTGAATCAGCGATGGCTGTTGAACGGGTAGCGAAAGTGTGTGCCGCAATACCTATTGACTTCAATGCGAAAGAAGCAGAACTCATTCAAGACCCTATGGAGGCCGCGCAGAATGCCGCCCAACAATGGGTTGAACCCGAATCGGGAATACCTCTCGTAAACTTTGACCTTGACAACGCCGAATGGAGTATGACCGCTGTTCCGTCTCAAGACGAAAGTGGTAACTCAATCATTGTTGACCAATGGGTTGTGCGCATTACCCACCCGAATGAGGATGGGGACGAACACGAAGTCTTGATGACACCTATGGATTACCACCTCGTCGCAGGTGATGATGTATTCTTCACATGGAAGGGGATGCGCGTCGTTGAAAGAGAAGAGGCTATTGAATTAGCAAACAGTCGTGAGTTCCTACTGCAAATGCTTGACGGGGGAGTGAACCTTTTGGGTGACACCTTCGTTGATGATGATGAAAGCGAATCACATGTCCCTCCACACATGCGCGGTATGCTCGTCACGAAACTACCCACGCTCGGTGAAGAGGAATGATTGACTTTGAGCAGTTAGCATCCGTCGTTGCGGCGGTTCAAACTGCTGATAACAAGAAAGAGATGCACTCAATCATAGGTGTGTTGTTGCGAGTAAACAAAGAACAGGTTGAAGACATAATCGCTTTGTGTTGCGCAACCCCAAGAGATGCCGTGAAAGACAACCACATCATCAATCTCATATCCGAATCGTATGGTTTGTTTCCCGAAGAATACGAATCGTTAGGACACGAAAGGGAACTACCCCTCATCCTTGCGGACGAATCACCATCCGAAGTTGAACGCTCACTCTCATTGAGGGAGGCGCGTGAACTAAAAACAAAAATCATTGAAGGCGAAACACTTCACATTGAATTACTATCCAACTCCATGAGTGTGATTGCCGCGCGAGTCTTTTGGGGCTTCTGCTATGGTAGGACACTCATCAATTATCGTAAGTTGATGGGGGGCGTAAGTAGCATTACGCCATACTCCGTTGAACGATTACAAGAGGCGAGAACAATCATGCCTCCATCACAGGCTGTATTGAAAGCGTTGAGTGGAACACTCCCCACCGAACACACAATACAACCATCATACCCATTCATTGCACCGCGCTACTCAAGGTGGCGTTATTGGTCTTTACCTTTCAAACAAACACATTACGAGGTCGTCAAACCAAGTCGCTACTATGCGCACCGGAAGGCGGGGAGACTATTTTCATTTGACCGTAGGGGAGTCGCCTTAGCGCGAGAGCCACACCTTGAAATCACAGGTGATTGCGTGGCGGAGATGGACGAGAATGATTTGGTATGCGAATGGTTGTTCACCGAGAACGACCCGCACATTTGGAGAAAGCCCCGTATTGAAAGATGTGTAAACCCGCGCATCGTTGAAGACGAATCGCATTTGCGAAGGTTGGTTGAAACTTTAGAAGAGGATGAGACGCTACGACTAATGGACGGAGAGCGAGCGTATTTCCATAGCGGGGCTGTGGGTGGCTTCATCGTGCCTCGCAGAACATTTGACCTGCCCCTTCTCATACTTGGGGGTAAGCGGGACGGTCAAGGAATCCGAATCAAGGTAGCCGCGCTTGACGGTTTTGACCCGAACCCTGTCGGCTACTGCTATGTGAAAGAAGAGAACATGCCCGACATACTCACGCCTCTCTTTGAATCAAATGTGTTCCGTGAATGTCGTGAAGGACTCGTAGGTATCTTTCACGCATTAGTGTTTGATAACAACACGAATCAATTGCGCGCCCCATACCTAACACGAATTGATACCACGCTCGGAATCAGCGATGCTGTGCAGATTGGTGACTTGATGGAGAGGGCGACGAATGAACGATGACTTCTTTCTTGGATGGCTCGCAAGGGAATGTAGGTTTGAAGCGAGTGTGCATTTTGCGCCCCGAACACGAATCGGTTATCGGATAGCAAGACGAATCAAGGTATCACGCAAGGACGAACCTGCTCTCAACATGTGGCTATCCACGAAAGGGATAACCGCCCGCATCATCAAAGACAAAGAGCAAATCATGAGAGTGATAGTGCTACTCCGACCTGTATCAAAACATGTCAAAGACTTGCAGGGGATGAATAGGATGTTGCGGTTCTTAGACATAAACCGCAGACGACTCACATACGACACACTCACAGAAGCCATATCACTCTTAGATAGTGAGAAGTGAGCATACGCTTCTCAACGAGTTCAATTATTGGATTATTGTTCTTGTATTAGAATAATAATTATTGTATTGTTTCAATAAAGAAACGATAAAACAAGAAATGAAGGACTCAAAAGGGGGGCGAGAGGGAGGAGTTTAGTTGCTCATGGAAGAAACAAAAACCGTGAACTGAGAAGGTAAACCCTCCCGCCCTTGAAACTCCTAATCCCCCGTAGGTTATAAACTCCCCACCGAACCATTTTGGGATGAGTGGTGAAAGCGAAATGGAATTAAAACCTACAACCCTAAAACAAGTAATAGGACACAATGATAGTGCCTCCCCTTACTTCTATATTGACGAATGGAAAGAACAACCTCCTACCAACCTCCTCTTTGAAGGAGTGCCGGGAACGGGAAAGACAACTGCGGCGTATGTCATAGCCACTGAACTTGGCTACACATTGCATGAACTGAATGCATCGGATGAGCGCGGTATTGATATTGTGCGACAACGAATTAAGCAACTGTGCATGTCAGCAGGTCTTTGGAATAAAACACTGATACTTCTTGACGAGGCGGATGGTCTTACCAAAGCCGCCCAAGAAGCATTGAGGCGCGTTATGGAAACGAGTGATTGCATATTCATTCTAACCTGCAATAACCTTTCATCAATCATCCCTGCGCTTCGTTCACGATGCACAACATTCAACTTCAAGCCCCATGATGCAGTTGCGGTGCGCGCGTATGTTAACTTACTTAGAAGGGAGAACATCATTGGACCGGACTCAAATGCGAATGCCGAAGAATTGGCTATTCATTTTGGTGGTGACTTAAGAGCAATTCAAAAACATCTCATCAGCAAACTACCTTTACCGCAGTTTGCAACGGAGATAGATACAGCGGCGATGCAGATTGCCGCAGGTGATTGGGAGTCCCTTCACCGAACAATGTCGGGTATGATTAGCAACGGCGCAAACACCCACGCGTTGATGCATCGCATCCATGAACATGTCCTTTCAATAGGACTTAGTTCAAAACAACTATATACCTTCTTGTGTGTGTGGGGAGATTTCGTGCTGAGAATGCACCAATGGCCCCTCGGAACCGCGTCCTTCGTGGACTATTTCGTGGCGACCCTTTACACGCAAGACACAAAAAACAATGGAGAGTGAAAAAATGAAAATTGGAGACAATAACATGAAAACTGAAGCAGAAACAAACGAACAAACATACCACACCGAGGTTGAAGAGCGACTAAAGTGGTGGGCTGAAAAGCACAGCAAGACGATACAAGAAGCGCGTGATTCATTCACAGCATACCTTGCATCCGACCTCGGCATCAGCAACCCAAGTGATGAAGAAGACGACTTCTTAATTGAAGCCGCTGAATCATTCATGGTTGAACGCCGAGTAATGTCAAGCATGTCATCAGCCAACGCCACCGAACTTGTCGGCTTCTTTATTGGAGTGGACGCAAAGGTGAGAGACAGTCAAGAGCGTAAGCGCGCCCCTGCTGTATCAGCCGCACTGAACGACATGAGCGAAGCAATCAACCTCGGACTTGTAGCCCGCGCATACACTGAAAATGGTGTGTGGATGCTTGAGAAGAAGGATGGTCCGGTTAAGACCGAAGATAGCGCAGACGAAAAGCCGTGGTTCTTATTTGAGGAACATGGTCTATCAATTGCCATCCTTCAAAACAACCCGGATTGGAGTCGCTTTGGTGAACCTATCACACCTTACCGATGGCAACGCACTTACCACTTTTATGGTAACGAGAAGGGCGACTTCATTGATTCGCAGAACCACTTGCGTATCACCGTCACTTCAAAGAATGCCGATGATTGGCATGTCCCGCAGATGTTCTCTCCTTGCACACTCAAGGTTAGAGCGCGCAACTCAACCCCTTCAAAGGGATGGGAGGATGTTTGGAATGGACTACCATTCCCTTCGGCTGTCACCTACGGGGACATTGTTGAAGAGCAATACAAAGACGCTGTGAAAGCAGAACGATTGTTGCCTACATCAGCAAACTTTGTTCAAGACTTGTCAACTCTTGGTGAGATATTTCAAACCAAGAGCGAAACCATTGCAGGTATTCCTAACCCCGTCGGACCGATGGTTGTTATCAAAGCGAAGGTTAGCGACTTGCGACTTGAACCAAGCGACTACGAGTATGACCCAACAGGACATACTTACTTCATGCGCGTAACTTCCTTTGACTTGATGCGTTCCTTTGAAGACAACCGCCGAGACATTGGTGTTGGTATTCACGGATTCCTCGGTGACGAAGGGCGATGCTTTGAGTATGCAACCGTTGATGGTTACAAACCGTATGCGATTAAGTCAACAGTGTTCATCTATGGTCGTCTTGGTATGACCGTCAAAGACGATGCGCAGATTCCAAAAATCAACGCCGTCGGTATCTATGCAGTTCCACGCCTCGCAATCCCCGGAGGAGAAGGCGGAGAAACAGGTGTGGACCAATACAAAGGAGAGTGAAGTGAATGGCTAATTTGAAAGATTTACAGAAGCAAGCAGAAGCAGAAAACACAACAGACGAGGTTGCGCAACAATCAGTTGAAGACTACGGCTCATTGGCCGAAGTTGATACAACGCCCGTCACAAGCGCACCTATCGCTCAAGGAGTGTGGGGAGAAATAATGGATGCCGCGGAATACTTACCCGACAATCAAACCTTCATGGGTCTTGTTGGCCCGGAGGGTGTTGGTAAGACAGGTATCGTTCTTGACAGCCTAACAGATGAAGAAGTCGCAAGAGGAGATGTAATCTTCGTCCTTGACTTTGATGGTGGAGGGCAGACTATTCGTGCTTCACATCACCGAAGCATTGCTAAGAACATCCGTGTGCTTAATCCAAATGTGATGCAAACCGGCGATGCGCGAGATTCATTTGATTACCCCGCAACCCATCGTCGTGTGATGAACATTGGTAGGACTCTTGTTGATTGGGCCGCTAAGCCCGGTGACAGACCAATACTACACAGTGTTCTTGTCACAGGCATAGACCAATGGGATGCTGTTGCATCTAACTGTATGTTCATTGAAGACTTGGGAACTGCACCCGATGGTATCGGTGCTAAAATCAAGCCTCATGAGCAGATTGGTATGCGTTTTAATTGGCAGATTCGCTCAACCCGTTTTCACCAACTAACAGCAATCAGCAAGACTCTCATGGGTCTTGGAGTGCGCGTCTATTGGGAAACTCACTTCAAAGACATTCAAGACAAGTCGGGTGCTATCCTCGGTAAGAAGGCCGCATGGGAGAAGAACACAAACATGCAACTCAACCAAATCCTTTGGTTTCACAAGAGTAAGGTGCGCGACGAGAACAATGCTCCAACAGGTGAGATGCGTTACGAGGTTGAGTTTGTCAAGTGCAGAACCAACCCCGAACTATTAGACCAACGACGACTCATCATGAGAACCAAGAAGGGCGAATCCCCCGAATGGTATGGATTACCGGAACTACAAGAGGGAAGAGTTTGATGGCTGACGATTACAACGAAGAATGGCCCAAGACAGGCACACCGGCTCACAACGAGAGCCAACCGCGTAGTATTCACATTGCTGATGATGCACCCTTGACTGACAAATACCCACCTTACGCTCCCGACCCCGCGTGTATGGAGTGTGGAGGGGAAGGTTGGACTTACCATCAAGTTACTCGCTACGACCGCGACGGTGAAGCAGTTGACATAGATGTTGAGAAAGAACCTTGTGATTGCATATTCAATTACATGACTGTTGAAGCCGACCCCCATTGCAAAGCGTGTGAAGGGACAGGTGAGGTTGAAGAGGTAAGACTTGTTAGAACGAGTGCTGTTGAAGAGCGAGTGACAACGCATTACAGTTGTCTTTGCTTGAGATATATCCCGTCATCGCGCCCCAACGAAGGTGAGGTTGATGGGAACTAAATTACCCGACGCGTCTAAATACCCCATTCACATAAGCATCGGCTCACTCTATCTATGCCGTAAGGAGGCAGTTTACACTCCTCCTCCGGTAAAGATGATGGGTAATGATAAATGGCATCAAGGGCGACCTTTGTGCGCAGAATGTAAGATTGAACACATAAAACGATTTGGAGATGAACCACAATGGCACAAGCAATAATTGATACGAAGAAACTACTACATTTCATTAACGGATTTGGAGATAACATAGAAGACCTGCAACTTGAAATTAAAGACAACCGCGTATATGGGGCAGTTGATGTTCCTACTCACTACTGCGAGAAGAGCATTAGTATCATGGTGTCTAATGATGTAAAATACAGACCGGGTAAAGTTTACTTGTCCGATGTGTCAAAAGTGTTGGCTTTCCTTAAAGCATCTTCGCAAGAGTTATGTATATTGACTCAATGGGACGGCTCTTTCAATTTGAAATTGGGGACAGACTCTTTACAGATTCCGAGCCATACACACATTCGTTCAGCGATGACTGTTGACCGCGCGAAAGCGGCTATTGGTGAAATGAAATTGAAGAACTATACCAAGATTGGTCCATCAGTCTTGACTGTCAATGGGAACATCAGCATCATTGAAATGAAAGGTATGTCCGTCGGTGTCAAAGTCGCCGGTAAGGATGCCCCTTGTCGTGTGGTTGTTAATCCGATGGATGGTGAAATGATTATCACGATAGGTAACATTGTAGGTGGCGCGAACATGAGCCGCACAATCCAACTACCTAATGTGACAGGTGATGTGGAAACAACAACCTACTTCGGCTCTCACTTACCGTCCACATTGCGTTGCATGGGTAGTGGAATGGTTGACTTTTACATGGGTGAGCATGCCGCACTCATCTTAGAACATCAAGAAGAAGATACCTTGCTTATCCTTAAGCACCAACAGGGAGTGAACTAATGATTATTGATGCGATATACAAAGACGATGAAGCACCGACTATCTATCAGCGATACCGTGACGAAGACGGGGCATTGATTGAGAACAAGATTGAGGATTACAAACCTCACTTCTTCATTCCTCAATCAACACCGGACTTCCGAATCAAGAGTTTGAAGCGTTCGTTCCCTCAAGCAGAAGTCAACACTAAGAAGCATTACGAAGGGCTTGACGGTTCATCACTTTACCGAGTAAGCACTAACTCACCTGCTGACATATACCGGATGCGCGAGATGTTCTCTCGCACCTACGAGGCTGATGTTCGTTACGCTGACCAATTCTTAATTGAGACTGTTGCCGAGATGCCAAAGTGGAAGCCGCGCAAGTGGTGGTATGATATTGAATGCAACACAGGTGACGACAAGTTCACGACTGTCATTGCTGTCATTGACTCCGACCTTGACACACCCGTTGTCTTTGCATGGGCTGACGAGCGAACCAATTGTCCTCTTGATAAGGACTACCATCTTGCTCATAGCAACCCGGTGACGATGAAGGTTAGAGATACAGAATATGAATTGCGACCCTCCAATAGTGAGAAGAATATGTATGACGATTTTATTGAGTTCTTACAAGAGCGCAACCCCGACATGATGATTGCTCATGCGGGAACTTTCTTTGACATACCTCACATGATTGAACGCCTTGACAAAATCTATGGTTGGGGCGGGGCATCTAAGTTGAGTCCTCTTAGTATCATTCGCTACCCAAAGAAGGGAGAGCGATACCACCCAACAGACCAACCGATTGCAGGTCGTTGGCAGTTTGATACTGCCGCACCTGCTACAAGCGGAACAGGCTTTGAGCGTGTATGGAAAGACAGCGGTGGAGGGCAACTACCTAACCTCAAGTTGAATACTATTGCAGAAGAGTTGGGACTTGGTTCAAAACTCACAGAAGAGATTGAAGGCATGGATGTTCACAATGGATGGTATGAGTATTGGTCGGAGTTCGTTGACTACTGTTTACTTGACACAGTTCTCCTTCGTGGAATTGACGAAGCGCGCAATGTAACTGACTTCTATTCGGAGATGGTTCGTTTGTGCGGTGTGTCAATTCAATCAGCGACCAATGTAACCAACTTTGCGCGAGGGTTAATCTCTCGCAGAACCCATCTTAAAGCACCAACCCGATTCAAAGCGGAGAAGGTTGACCTGCAAGGTGCGGAGTTCATTATGAAAGACCCCGGACTGTATGAAGGCGTAGCCATCATTGACTACAAGGGGCTATACCCATCACTTATCACAGGACACAATCTTTGCTACACATCAAAGCGAGATGGTCCGGGTGAAGGAATCATTCAACTTGAGAATGGTTCTTATTGGGACCAGCGCAAGAAGGGAATACTACCTACGGTTGTTGACTACCTGTTTGATTTCCGAGCCGAGTGTAAACAGAAGATGAAGGATGCTGAAACTAAAGAAGAGCGAGCCGCATGGAACACAACCCAATCAGCAGTAAAGCGCGTGATGGCGAGCCTATATGGGATGACCGCGCATGCCGGTTTTGGTTGGGCTGATACTGACATAGCACACACTATTCTATCCGAGGGGCGACGATGTATTCGCCTTCTTGATAGCGTCGCAACGAATCTTGGTTACAATGTGCTGTATGGATTTACTGACAGCGCGTTCATTCAAGTTCCGCAAGAGGATGCGATTACGCTTGCCGCAAGGGTCACTGATGCTGTGCAAAGCGCGACAGGTAACAAACAACTGTTCGCTGAACTTGAAGCCTACATACCATATTGGTTTTTTGAGAAGAAGAACAAGTATGCAGGTATGGTTTCTTGGCCTCCCGAAGATGTAGGGAAAATGAAATCTGCTAACTTCTTAAAAGGTAGTAGCCTTGCTCCTATCAGTAAGGAGGCAGAACGAACCGCCCTCACTTTGATTTGTCAAGGTGAGAACGAGGCGGTTGTCCGTGAGGCGATTCTCAAACTTGCGCTACCTGTGCGTAGGGGAGAGGTTAACCTCAAAGAAGTGACAAAACAAACGCGCATAAGCCAAGCACCGAAGGATTACAAAATCCTCTCCGGTGCAAGCAAAGCCGCGAACTATTACAATGAGAACTTGGCTGATGATGACCCGTTCAAAGCGGGGGATTCAGTCAAGTGGACTTATGTTAAATCTGTTCCCGCCGGTCGGCCACCTACGCAAGTAGTTGCTTACCGAGAGGATTATGAAATGAGAGGATTTGCTCTTGATGCTAAGGTCATTCTTGACAAAGCAATCGTGAGTAAATTGAAGGGCGTGTATCAAGTCTTGGGTTGGGACTTAGATGCCGCGACAGGAGAACCCCGACCCGCAACATATTGGTGATACCATGACTGACGAAAAAATGAAACAATTAGAAGCCCGAATAGAAGAACTTGAAACAAAGTGTGAGGAACTTGAAGCAGAACTTGAAGAGATGAATGGTGACATAACGAGCAATCATAGATTGGCTCGCGCGGTTTGCGAACTACAAGAAGAACTTGAAAAGCAATTCCCTACGATTTACATAGCGAATAAGATTCACGCTCCGACAATGGTGGGGATGAACTAATGGATAACTACCCACCCGGTATGGATTGGGGAGCGTATGACGACTACCACACACCGATGCTTGAATGCGGTCATCGTTCCGATGACGACTGTGACTGTTGGTGCGATGGAGGCTCATACGAGTCTTCTCACATGGAAGGTCATTGCACAGGTGATAACTGCACATACTTGCAATGTCAATCGTGCGGCGGACCTACTGATGAGAAGGAGTGGAATGTTGCTAACCTTCAAAGAATGAATGTGGAAGGAAAACTTCTTTGGGTTGACAAGGAGAATACTAAACCGCTACGGTTTATTCCTCAACACAAGTTGTTGATGATGCGCCTATGTGAAAATTGCTTTGATGAATACGAGAGTGAAATTACCGAACTTAAACTACACCGATTTGACAAAGACGACAAGTGTATTGATTGCGGTTCACCCGACACAGGTGGCTCAACGCTATGTGATAATTGCTTTGATGATAGAGAGGAGATGGACTGATGAAACCTAAGATTTACGATGATGGCTCAAGTTATGCATGGACTCCCGAAATGGGGAAAGACGGTATCATCATTCGGATGAGTAAGTCAACGCTTACTTCACCTCTATGGTGCGCGCAACAGTTGTGGTTACAGCAAACATACCCTCAACCTCAAGAGTTGGTGAAGCACCTTGTTGTTGGAGACGATGTTCACAACGGTCTTGAGATGTATTATGATAACCTCCAATTAAGAGGTGACATTGAAAGACTACACAGACAGGCTAAATCCGGCGCGGACATGAGTAAGATGTTGAAGCATTTCATTCCAACAAAGGAACAGATTATTGACAACAGGCGCGACGAGAACAAAGAGTTTCCATTCTATGATGATGACTACAATCGTAACATGAAGTGGCTCATGAATTACGAAGGCGCGCGTATGGCATTGGCTAAGACTCCTATGCCTTTAGCGAATGAAGTTCGTATTGAATTGAAGAGGGAGATTGAAGTCCCCGGCTACGGTTCTATACCTGTTCAGTTTGTTGGTATCATTGACCGAGTGTTTGAAGCAGACGACGGAGGCTTGCTTGTCTTTGAATTGAAGACGGGTAAGTGGAGTGATGCTAAGTTGTCCGGCATGCGCAAGGAAATGTCTTACTACAAGTTCTTGATTGAAAATGCAGACAGGGACTTTCTAAAGAAGAAGGGCATTGACCGAGAAGTTACACAATGGGGTTGGAGGTATTCAGCCGCAGACCATTGGAACATTGAACCCGTCAAAAGCGTGAGTGAGCGAAGCATGATGAAGTTGATGCGTGACCTTATCAAAATGTATCTTGACGAGCATTTCCCGACAACCAAGCAAGACTTCAAGTGTTCATGGTGTTCCTTGATTGCTCTATGTCCTAAGTATGCAATTCCCGTAGGTGATGAATGATGAGAAAATGTGAATTATGTGATGAAGTGAAACTTGATGGGATGAAATTAGGTAAGCGCGCCGCTTGCTTCTCTTGTATTGATAAGATGCTTGAGTTTGCTGTGACCGCCGGAATGAGTTTTAAGGAGGATGACGCGTGAGCGTTCTCAACTTACAGTTCCCCAAAGAAGTAGGATTGTTTCGCAAAATCGTTCACTCTCAAACCGAGTTTGAGAAGTATTGGTCAGCCTTGCGCCATGCGCAATGTGCTTACATGTCGGTGTATTCTTTTCGTGCTGTCAAACCAAATGGTCGTCGCGCGGAATACAACACAGCAATAGTAAACAATTTTGTTTTAGACTTTGATAAGAAGTATCGCAAGGGTAGTGAGATGATTGATGTTGACGGTGATGAAGTCGTTGACCAAGTTGCTCGGCTACATGACTACCTGCTTGAAAAGAATATCAAGCATGGTGTGTGGTTCAGCGGCAATGGTTTTCACATATGGATTGGGCTTGACAAAACACACTTACCTTCAAGCGGTATTGAAGTTTCTCACATCAAGGCCGCGGGGCGCAAAGTAATCAATGCTTGGAAGAAGGATATGGATTTGTATTGCATGGACCCGACTGTGCCGTTTGACATGGCGCGTATGATAAGAGTCCCCAACTCCTACAATGCTAAGCAACATGTTCTGCGGTGGAGTATTCCTCTCACTACACAAGACCTCACTTTGAGTTGGGATGAGATATGTGAGATGGCTGAGAATCCTCTCAACAAGTCATACTACTATGGTGAGGATGGAGTCAATCTCCCTATCAGCGAAGTGAAGAAGAAGAGTTTCCGAACAGAAGGTGGAGAACCAATTGACTTTGATACCGTAGCAATGGGTAAAATCAAAATCCTACCCTGTCTCATGGAGGCGGCATGTCAAGTGGGTAGCAACCCACCACATGTAAGCCGCGCAAGTCTCGCCATCTATCTCGGTGCAAGGCTACGCAACTTCTTACATGTGAGCAGAACAACAGCGGAGATGCGCGAGAGCCATGTTGCTACAATATCCGACTTCATGGGTGCGCTACAATGGGCTGACTATGATGAAGGGGTTACTAAGTATCATACCAAGACCATAGTTGACGGCGGCTATCAAGAGTCATGCGCAAGTTTGATGAGTAAGGGTCTATGCATCGGTAAGTGTCAACTTTGGGATGGGACAGGAGAACATCAACATGATGAGAAAAGTGAAATCAACCTAACAATATCACCGTCGCAATTGCAAAATGCGCGCAACAAACAAAAAGAGTTTGACTCACAGAAGACTCATGACAAGTTCAAGTCGTCAACTAATTACATTGGTTATCTTGGTGAACTTGTATTCAATGAATATCTTGAGAGTATAAATTGCATTGATGAAAAGAAGTGGATGCAGTTTGTCACTCCCGATTGGACCGAGCCGGACTATGTGATTCACGGATATTCGGTTGATTTGAAGACCACCTTTGAAGACGGTATGTGGTTTCAAGAACCCACTCATGACATTTACATTTCTGCTCGCATCTCAAGAAACGAAAAGAGCATGAAAATACTTGGATGGATTACCGGCAAAGAACTCGCGACTATGAAGAAAGAGGTTAACAACATTCATTGTAAAAGGATTGCGCGCGGTAATAGAACTGATTGGGTGTTGAATCAATCAGCGTTACAGGATTTGAGAACCTTACCATTTGAGGTGATAAGATGAAATGTTTAATCATCATGGATGACCTTGTTCGGGTGTTAAGAGATGAAGAAGGGGAGGCGAATTGAATGGACCGAGTTGTTTTTAGCACTCTTCTTCATCATCGTGCTACCCCCGCTGTTGATTATCATGCTACCATTACATTTCATACTCAAGGTGATATTCAATGACTAAGAAATCATACGAGTTTGATACCAAGCAAGGCTTCTTGACTAAGATTAAAGTGACCACTGTTGAAACTGTAAGAACAGATATTCCCGGTGACGGGCAATGGTTTGATGCTAACTATATTGAACTTTTACTAATGATTGACGAGAAGTGGAGAACTCCACGAACACTCACAAAGTATTCACAAGCGTTGCGTCTCATGGACTCATCCAAGATAGCACAAATGCTCAAAGGTCTTGAGAAGCGTGGGCTTGTTGAGTCAAAGAAAGAAGGTAGGAATCATACTCAATGGAGGCGAACTCACAAGTTCCCAAAGCATGAGGGGATGTTATCGTGAACCCTTTCATCATAGATACAAACGAAAGAGGTCGGTTGCCCGATGCAATTGAACGCCGCGCGAAGTCACGCTCACCAAGAGTCAACATCCTTAGACAGAATCTCACCAACGGTGATTATAGATGTGGTGAATGGTTGATTGAAGCAAAGTCTGTTGATGACTTGATGCAATCAATGAGGAACGGACACTTGATGAGACAACTTGACAACATGGATGCTAACGCAGGTAACTTTGGTCTTGTTGTTTGGGGTGATGTGAACGACTATGTTCGCAACGCCAAAGCAAGAGGGTCAACAATTACTCACAGCGCGGCACTTAAACAAATGACAGGTTTCCTCGGTCGGGTTGTAGCCGACTTTGGATGCCTCATATACCGCGCCCCCAATGTGGGAGAAGCGGCACAATTCATGGTCGCTCTTCATGAGAAGACCTACAAGAAAGCAAGCAGACACGGCGCGCAAGCAGTTAGGCGAGTAAGCACTAACGATGTGCGAGTGGATATGCTACTAACAATTCCGGGCATCGGTGCAGAAATGGCCGACGCTATCATCAAAGCATGTGGCTCTATTGAAGAAGCCGCATGTGGAGATTGCTTGAGAGAAGTCCCCCGGATGGGTAAGACATTGCGCAACCGCGTAATTGAAACTCTCACAAGCGAAGACGAAGTTCGTGTTGAGAAGACGCGTTAATTATAGTTATTATACAATAGCGATAAACGATAAAACAAGAAATGGTTATAGACTGAATACGACCACGCCGGGTTAACCCCCGCCGAAACATTCGGACACCCCCCAAAAAAAAGGAGAAGAGAATTATGTCACAAAGACAATGGAATCAATATAGCGTAGTGAAAGAATACCCCATGATGAAGGATTACTTAGACCGATTTAGAACGACTTCGTTCTTCAACGAAGTCCCCGGTTTAATGTCCTTCTTCTATCTGCAAGGGCAAGCCCTTGTTGATGAAATCCGCATACCCGTATGGGCGAGCGCACTTGACCCCCGAATACATGTATTTTGGATTCAAGCAACGCGTTCGGGAAAATCAATCGCATGGGAGTTTACAGGAGAGGTTGCAAAATTAGCAGGGATTGACATTGATATGTTCACAAGCGGAACAGACTCGGCGTTGATTGGGTCAATTGATTCAATCAAGGATGACGACGGTGGTTACATCACCGTTGAGAAGCCCGGTCTGCTTGCAGGGAACAAATGTTTGAACTTTGATGAAGGGTCAATCCTTCTTCAAGCCAACCCTAAGCAATTCTTTTCCGAAGTTATTCTGTATTTACAGCAAGCAATGAACCCCGTCGGGAGTCACAGTAACACACTAACAAAGCACATGAAGAACGGTAAAGTGGAGTGTGAGTCGCGCGTTTCGTTTTGGATTACATCTTTCCCACCCGCGGGAGTCAAAGAGTATGTCTTAACCAAAGGTCTGTTTCAGCGAGTGCTACTACTTTACCGACCGTGGAGTGACGACATGAGACAAATGGTATCGGAACAAAGAATGTCCGGTGTGTTCAAGAACAAACTTGACAAGGTTACAAGTGTTGAAGATATTGCACAGCACTTTATTCATATCAAAGAGAAGGTGAGAACCCGACTTACAATGAAGGCGGGAATCACTCATGAAGAATGGGGTAACATGAACCCTCACCAAAAGGAGGAGGTTGCGCGTTCTCAAATGTATGAGATGTTTACCATTGACCCATCCTTTGAACCTCAACTGATGCAAGCGGTTGACAACTACTACACATTGGTGCGCGGAATGGATAAGCACTTGAGTGATGTTGTCTGTTCTTTCATACCCAATGTTCTTTCATACACAGTTCTCTTCGCAACTCACATCGCTTTGATGAGGGTCATGCGCGACGGTCTTGGTGTTGAGGATGAATGGTTGGTCACAGGAGACGATGTTGAAATGGCCGCTGAAATCCTTTACGATGTTTACGAGCAACTTGTTCTTTGGCTTGAGTCCGAAGTTGAAGTTGGTGCTAAGTCCGCAGAAAAAGCGGCAATGATTCAAGGATGGCAGAAAGCATTCGGCGTTTGTTCAACTGTTGAGGTTGAAGGTAAAGGCGACGGATGGGTATTGAAGAGTCAATTACTTGAACAGTATGGCTCGCAACAAGGGAGAAGTAAACCTGCTGTCTATCAGCGGTTCAAACAAGTCCAAGTGCAATTCAAAACAACGCGCGTAGGTAAAGCAGTTTACATTAAGTTCAAGGAGGAATCAAAGTGAGTAAAATAATGGCGATAGATATTGAAACAGCGAACTACTCATATGAGATTGGTGGATGGGATAAGACCCATTTGTTTGAGCCTGTTGTGGTTGCTACATGGGATGGTGAGAATGCTCACATCTTCTCCAAAGCAGACACCGTGATGGTGGCTGATGCAGAAGTTCACCCATTGCACCCGCGCGAACTTGGAGAGCATTTGCAGAAGCACATAGAAGCAGGTGGTAAAATCATCGGACACAACATCCGAGGATTTGACCTGCCTGTTCTAAGAGATGCTCTTGACATGCACTATGCAGGTGTTCTCATCAAAGAGGCTGACAGCCATTTGATTGATACCTCATGGACTCTTCGTTCAAGCGCAGGTCAAAGCGTCTCACTTGATGATGTGTGTAAGCACACTCTTGGGCGAGGCAAGGAGATTATGCATTCCGAAGACGCGCCTGTTGCATGGCGAGAGAGTAAGTTCTTGGAGGTCATGAAGTATTGCCTACAAGACTGTCAACTCAACTATGACCTATTCAAATACGGACAGCGCGAGGGCGTTGTCAAAGCAAGACATTCAGTTTCCGGCATTATCACAGACATTGAGGTGCTTTGGAAGGAGGAATAATTATGACTGACGAAAGAAAGAATGGAAGAGAAGCCCAAATTAGCAACATACGAGCCGCAGTAAATATCGCAGAAACCGTGAGGTCAACACTTGGCCCTGCGGGAATGGATAAGATGCTTGTTGATGAACAAGGACATACAATTGTAACAAACGATGGTGTGACGATACTGCGCGAACTTGATACCGCACACCCCGGTGCGAAGATGATGGTTGGAATCAGTCAAACGCAAGAACAAGTCTGTAAAGACGGAACGACAAGCGTTGTTGTTCTTGGCGGACAGATGCTTGCTTTGAGTGAAGGATTACTACTGAGAGGTATTCACCCTCAAACTATTGTTCGTGCCTACAACCACGCAAGTCAAATTGCAATGGACGCTGTTCAAGGACAAATGAATACCGGAGATGAATTAGCAGTAGCGAAGACAGCACTACGAGGCAAGGCCGCAGAAAGTCATTTGAATGATGCGGCGACCCTATGTGTTGAAGTTGCTCAATCCGTTGAAGGCGACCTTGACCGAGTTCGCATTATCACTCAAGCGGGCGGTTCAATGAAAGACTCATATTGGAATGAAGGATTGGTGTTGAGTAAAGACTTCGCCGCACCAACAGATACCAAGTTCAAAGATGCGCGAGTTTTATTGCTTGATGGTGGTCTTGAAGGATATGACCTAAGCGAAGTTCAAATGCAAGTGAACGACCCTGCTCAACTACAACAAATCAAACAACAGGAGATGCAAATGCTCGGCCATGCGGCGCAAGAGATTGCAGAACTATGCGATGTTCTCTTCGTTCGTGATGGTGTGCATGAGGCTGTTGTCAAATATCTATCCGCGAAAGGTGTTGGTGTTGTAAGCAGACTTCAACAATCCGATATGGATGCTCTAACGCGAATTACAGGTGAACCTTGTTATCATCATTACACGGATGCTATCAATGAAGAGATTAAACCAATCAAGAAGTCTTGTGTCAAGCGCGAGCGTATTGGCGACCTTGATTATGTATCGGTGATAGTGCCGAAAGCAACGGTTGTCACAATGGTTGTTCGTGGTGCTACTCGTCAAACTCTTGACGAATACGAAAGAGCCTTTGACGATGCTCTCGGTGTAGTGTGTCTTTACATGGGTGATACAGGAGACGGTGTTCTTGCAGGTGGAGGTGCGGCGTTATCCAAAGCGTCTGTTGCAGTTCGCAAGTATGCACAAGAGCAAAGTGGACTAAGCGCGAGAGAGCGTATGTGTCTTGAAGCCTATGCTGATTCACTTGAAATCGTCCCCGCGGCAATTGCTAACAATGCGGGTATGGACCCGCTTGATGTTGTCATGGAGTTGCGTTCTTGTCCGTCTAACCACGGACTGTTCATCAATGACGACGGTGTTGGTTCTGTCTGTGACACATTCAAAGAAGGTGTTGTTGAACCCACTCAATTGGTCCGTCAAATCATCACAAGTGCTACGGAAGTCGCAACGGCAATCCTACGCATTGATGACATTGTTGCGCGAAAGGGATGAGTATGTGGAGAGAACTACTTCTCTTATTGGGGTTGTTGGTGATTATTGAGATTGGCTACCGCGTAGTTGATTACTTGATTTACAAAGCGAACAATATACCCGGCGAAATGGACTCCGAAGAGTAATCATTGCGGTCCTTTTCTAAGACCATTCCAATGCATCTGCTCAAGTTCAGCATCGTCAATGAAGAAGACTACATCGCTACCGAGGTCATCAAGTGCAAACCACATTGTAAAGAAACCGGCGATGAAAGCGAGAGCGAAGATTACTGATAGAGTGAGCCACATGGTTATCCCATAGCGGTGTTAAAATTAAACCTTACTGTTGTTCCATCATAGATGTAGCCATGCTCACATGCGCTTTCAGCATTTGCAACTTATCAAGAGGTTTGCTTTTAACGATTGTAGGCTTACCGCCAACACCTTGCTTCTTACTGCGTTTGCGTTTAGTAGCCGCGCGCTTTTGTCCCGACGACATAGAGCCGGAGGTCTTCGGTGTCTTACCCGTTACCTTCACGCTTGGTCTGCACTTAGGATAACCTTTGCTTGACTTCTTGGCCTTGCTACGACCACACGGAGGATGCTTACCATCCTTACCTGTGCGCGAAACATCAACCCACTTCTCCTTGAACCATCGGTTGAGATTCTTCTTGAGTGTGCCTCGTTCTTTGAAATGTCTTGCGCGGTTAGTATGAGGGTCTTCGGGAACAATCGTGCCTCTTGCGGTATGGCTCATGTCCGGCCCACCCTTGCCCTCAAGACCGCGCTTGCGTCGTTCACGAAGTAGGTCTGCACGATACTTCTTGCGTTCCGGTGTGGTTTCGTATTTGGTGTCGTATTCCTTCTTGTGCTTCTTGGCTTCGGGAGATTCGGCGTGTTTTCGCACTACCAATCTTTCACGCGGAATGTTGGGCGTTCTTACACGAACCTCTCCTTGTTGAAAACTACTCTTTGCGTCTTGCTCCTTTTTATCGGGGGTGTAGTCAAGACCTTCTCCTCTAATGGCAACTACTCTTGAGTTTCGTTTATTCTTTCCGAACTTATTCTGCCTCTTTGTTTGTTGGTCGGCCCATTGTTGCGCGAGTTTGCTGTCTGTTGTTGAATAGACTACGGGTTTACCTTCCATGTTTGCGGGAGGACGAACGGCTCTATGCGGAGCCATCACATTACCTTGTAATCCTGTCTTATCAATCTCCGGCGCGAAAGCCGTTCCATGATATTCTGTAATTGGACCGTAAGATGAGAATGCCTCATTTTCAAAACCGGGGTATTCTCCCAACTCGGTCTGTCTTTTACGGATAACTATGACGCGCTTCATATTCTTCCCTCTTCGCCTCGCAAGCCTCGCAATGTCCCCATCGCCCGCGAATAGTTTCTCCGCAATAACATAATGTGCAGTATGGCATCCAACGCTTATTCATGCGCGAAATCCATTCTGCTGTAACTGTCATTAGCATCCCATCTTTTCACAAGTTGAGCCTTTAGGTTTGCATTTAGCGCAAGTTTTGCAACTTTTACAGCCGTCACAATCGTCACCCTTACACATGCTTTCTTTTAGTAAACGGAACGCGAGTTCCATTGGTTCTGCTTTTTGGTTCATCATTTCTTGCACCTCATCCATATTTTGTTCTTCATCCGGTTGCATGTGGTATTCACCAACACGCGCAAGCCCATAAGATGTAGGGGGTTTGAAACCATGCATTGTGTCTTCAACAGTTTGACCGGGTTTGAAAGAAGAACCGCGCTCGCCACTTGCGTCGTCGTTGCGACCACCGGGGTTTCTCATTGAGCCGGATTTGAAACCCGTTCCTTCTCGCGTTGAGTAAGGTGTTGTCCAATCGGACGGAGCGTTCCTCATCTGTGAATCTTCTCCTTCGGAGGCATCACCGCGCGGGTTTAGTTCTTCTTCGTCTCCTCCCCCTTGACCTGTAATCATATCATACAGTTGTTCAACCGATATACCGCGAGTTGCGGCAATCCTCTCAAGAACTTCGGGGTCATAACCCGATGTGTAGTGAACGGATTGACCGCCCCTACTCTTCTTGCCCTCGCGGGATTCTTTACGGTCATGATAATCTTTGCTTCGTTGTTCCCCTCTTGACCGTCTATGACGGTATGCGGATGAACCTAATTCAGCCATTGCGTCATGCAAATCTTGTTTGCGTCCTTCTAACATTGGACTGTTTTCGCGAATGTCCGAACGACTAACTCCCAACTTTTCAGCAATTGCTTGTCTTACCCCCGCACTCAAACCTGTTGGGTGTGAGTCGGGTCTTTTTTCAGCAATTATTCCTCTTGAATCTCTTTCCACCAAACTAAACTTGTTTGCTAAATCGCTGATGCTCGCACTGTCAACAAACTTCTGCTTCGCTTCTTGTCGCTCGCTGTAAGTTTTAGCGCGGCCACCGGCTAACTCGTTGATTGCGGATTGAAATGCTTCTTGGTCAACATTGAGATTTTCTAAGTCGTTCTGTTCAACGCCCATATGGTCGCCCAACTCTTTCAAACTGATTTTCCTTCGCTCAACATATTCGCGAACTTGCGAAGGGTCGGCACTTTCTTTCATTTGATTGAACCGTCTTACACCTTCGCGCTTCATTTTCTCGTCGCGAGTGTTAGCGACTCCTTGTTGAATTGCTGTCTGTTGTTCTCCGCCTTTACCCTCGCGCTTTGCGGCTTTTGCCGCTTTGCGTTCGCGCCGCATTTGAGATTTACTTTTCTTTTCATCGGCCTTCTTGACCTTGACACCTTTCGGTTTGCGCTCGCCCGGACCCATCTTAGGGTGCTTACCGACAGCGATTACTAAGACGGCGTTCTTGCCTTTCTGCTCCTTATCTTTAGACATCTAAATCACGAATCCTATGCTTTGCGAACTTCGGAGAAGTCAGTCGCGAGTCTTGCCATAGATGACCACATGAAGGACACTCCCAAATGAGCAGACGCGTCTCTCGTTCATTAACATAGCGACCTTCAACGCGTCGCGCAAGAACGCTTTCTTTACAACTTTCACATGTTTGGCTTAATCTATCTTTCAGTTTTCCCATATCATCACCTCAATTAAATACCACTTGAACATAACAAGAACCTACTTTCAAAGTTGAACCCGATACCGGCGGAGATATTACAGCCGATGAGAAGTTCCCTACTTTAGCGTGACCTGTTATTTTGAACTCTAAGATAACTGTTTCACCACCGCTTAACGAGCCAAACTCAATTGCTGCTTGACCACTACCACCACCAAAAGCAACCTGCGCGGGGGAAGAACCATTTATCCTCGTTATGCTAACGCTATTTGGATTGTGAACCATTGTAATATCAACGAACTCACCACCACCGAAAATACCACCATTCGGTTCATCGTTTGCCATCCGAAATACAAGTGAGACACCACCATTAGCGGGTGCGCCTTGTGTATGAAGAACACCGGGTTGCATAGCACCATGAATGCCGGTGATGGGCGTTTCACCTTGAGTCGCCGTAGCGATGAAATCAGCAACTTCAACTTCGGGCGCACCTTGAGAGTTTATATTCGCACCTGCGGCGTTTGTTAATTGAAGAAAACCTGCCCCATCAAACGACTCTCTCATCAACACGCTCGCATGTAAATGAGTTGCGGCGGGGTTTAGACCAAGTGCCATACAACCTATGTCAATACCCGGCCCTACAACGGATGGGTAAGTGCCTGTTGATGGCGCACCACCGCCACCGCCCCCCGCGCGCTTCTTCTTGTCTTTCATAGAAGTGCCTTTCTTCATCGCTGTCATTCCCCACATGGTATCACAATCCTATTCCATACCAACCGAGCGCGCCTGTGTAAATTATAGTAACAGCCTCATGCGCCGGGAGCGAACCATTCGTAGCCGCACCGTTCAAGTTTTGACCACCAAAACCGCTTCTATCAATTGTAATCGCTCCCGATGTAGGCGTATTGACATTGATGACAACATAGGTATCTCCATCCGTAGCCGCACCGGGGTCGGGTAAATTGACTGTTTGACCACCGGGGCATAACACAACCACTCCCGCGTGATTTACTCTATCAAGGTTAAGAGTTGCGGGGGCGGCGGGTGAAAGAACGCTTCTTGATGCTCTAAAGGTTGCCGAAGTTGCTAAGGTGACAGTCGCCGCGGTTTGAATTGCGTTAAGTGCGGCGGCATCGTTGTAGGCAGTAGCACCTGCGGTGATACCGTTTAACTTGCTGTGGTCTGCATTTGTAAATACATTGGAATCTGTTGCCGCCTCAACCGCAGTTCGGATTTCTGCATTGGTTTGGTCTGTGGTTGCACCCGCTTCAATCGCATTCAACTTGCTATGGTCCGCGTCTGTAAATACATTTGAATCGGTAGCGGCTTCAACAGCCGCGCGGATTTCTGCATTGGTTTGGTCTGTGGTTGCACCCGCTTCAACACCGCCTAAGAATGTCAGCACTTGTGCTTGAGTCAGTTCTTCTATTACTCCATTAGCACCGGAAACCCTACCAAGTATTCTTTCGTCATTAACTACATTCTGTATCTTCGCGTAAGTTATCGCGTCGCTATCAACAGTCCATGTAGCACCGCTACTGCTAACTACAATATCGCCCTTGTCGCCATCAGTCACTCCACCACCCGCAATCGGGTAGTTGCAACTCATCCACTTGCTACCTTCGTAAATGAATGTAGCGCGTTGGCCGGGGTTCAGCACAGCATTGAGTTCCGGTTGGTCAAAACGAATGTTTCCTTTCCCCGCAACTCCCTTATTGCATACTTCAATGACATGCCCTTCGGGGAACTTGTAATTCGTTCCGTCTGTTTCGGGATTGAGAATTATTTCTGCACTCCCCGCTACGCTTAGCATAAAGAACGCATCTCCGTCAGCCGTGATTGTATATGTTTGACCACCTGTAAGTTCTGTTGTTGTCGCATCAACACCTTGACCATCAAGGCGAACAGAATAATGTCCTGTTGCTTCATTGTTGCGCCCTGCAAAATACAAATTGTTTCTTACATGATTGTTTCCTAAATCAACACCGCGCGATGGCCCATGACCAAATCCGGGGTCGCTTGCTGTTGTAGCGGCTTGAAGGTCGCCCGCTATCAATGACGCATCATACCTCGGATGGCTCGGCCACAATGCTGTGATTGTATCGCTAACTGCTAAATCGCCTACATCACCCGCTGTGTGTAGCAGGTCTTTGAGATGAGTCATTGTGTTTATTCCTTCTCCCGCACCATCACTTACTTTGTTGCCGCCGGATAGACCGCCGGATGATACCGGAGGCATGTAACGAATAGAAGAAGGCAAGAATACGCGCTTATCGTTTATCTCTTGAACATCAACATTGTGTGTGCCGCCACCCGATGACTTGTATTTGACACGAAGAATAGCCAAGACGACTGTTTTCATGTTAGTGTTCGCAGTTACAGTATCGTAATCAGTAAGATATTGAGATGGAATGGTCGGATAAAGACCGTTTGATACATTGACAGGGCTACCGCCCTCATAGTGAACATTGGCTATGCCGTTGTTTCCCGCGGCGTATATGACATAGAGTGCTTCTTCACCCGCGGCGGCTAATGCAACGCCACCCGAACCGTGATTCGCGTCTCCTAATGTCATTGTCGCGCTACCACCCGGACCACCTGCAAACTCATACAACACACCGTCAAGGACTACATATCCTCCTGTGATTGTCAAAGTAAATGCTGATGCTCTCGTTATTGCGCCCGGTTGATTGTTTGGACTATTGCGATTTGTTGCGGCAAATGCGTTATCTTCTAAACGCAACAGCCCGTTTCCGTGAATGCCCTGTAATGTGTTCGTCAAGGTGGCTGACGACATTGCATCTCCATCTCTCAATCCGTCTGCGCCAAGTGTGTTCTGCGCGGCTGTGTGTCCCGATAGTGCGTCTTTCGTCATTCTAATCCAACTCCAAAATAAATGAGAAGCGCACTTCGTTTTGTGCGTTCTTGGTGAATGGGTTTATGTCTGCGCGATAGACAGGCACGAACTCTCCTGTCGTCGGGTCTTTGTATTGAATGTAAACTTCTTTGATTGGAGTTGAATACACATGCGATGTGTTGAATGAACCCTCAATCAAAATGCTACTGTCGTCTATAATTGTGACAGTAGGAGTTGCGCGAGCAAGTGTTCTTGCCCCACCGTCTTCGGATGAGGCTACTGTCCCGTCGCTACCAATGTGTAGTTCGCTGACAAGCCCTGCGAGAGTTTCAACAAGTCTTCGCTTTACGGCATTTAGCATTGGCATTACAATCTCCTCGTTTTCTTTAGCGTCTTTACTGCTCTCATTTCATGTGCGCGCGGTCGTAGTAGTTTAATTTCACTAATGTTCGCGGGTATAGTTCCGCCACTTGGGGCTACGATAGTCACGCCCGTAAAGGTAGTGGCTGTTTTGGCGGTATATGCAACTGTCGCGACGCTGTAAGTTGCACCGGAAATGAAGGTCAAAGTGAGATGACCCGCGGTTGGGAATGGGTCTGTTTCATTTGCCGCAACTGTAATTGTTGTAGTGCTGAATGTTCCGCTTGTTCTCTTTGAGAATCCGCTACCAATCGCACCACGGCTTGCGCCTGTCATATCATTATGGCGATGACCAATAAGGAATCCCGCATGGATGTTGGGGGACAGGTTTGCGTGAGTGATTGTTGCGTCTGCTGTAAGTCTCGCGTTTGTAGCAGACACACCTCGCGTTGATATTGCGCCGACTGTTTTGAATTGTGCGCGACCAACACCGGACTTCTCAACGACTTGGATTTGATTTTGCGTGTCGGGTGCGTTGCCTTCTTTCTCGGAGTCGGCATTATCTGCAAACGCATTGATGACCCCTTCAAGACCACTCTCGTATGAAGCAAGTTGAAATGATGACTCTCCTGTTGATTCGTGTTGCAATTCAATAATCGCTTTCTTAGTTTTCAAATCCATAGATGGTGCGTCAAAGTCAACAACTTCACCGGGTTCTAAATCCCATGAGCGCGCATGTTGGTCGGACTTGATTGCGCCTTGCGCCTTGCGATTAAGGCGTAAATACTGATTTGCACTTCTTCGTGCTTGTGTTATGTTGTTCGCTGTTGCGTCTCTTACTCGCATTTGACGGATGACACCTTCTTTCTTTTGGCTCTCAGCGTCGTCAATGATGACTGAAATCTCTTCGTTCAAGGCTTGTGACTTGCCTTCTAACATAATTCTGTTCGCGGCTTCTGTGATTGGGTCGCTTGTAATTGCACCTGCTCCTCGCTTTTGACCTATCTCTCTATCCACAACTTTGAACATTTTAGGAGCATAGATGAAATTACCAAACCTGTCATGAAATATAGAGTAGTGGTCATGGCGCGCAACTGAACGAACTGCCGCAGGTATTGCGGTATCATAGAAGTCTTTAGCGAGAAAAGTTTTACTGTGTTTTAATCTGCTGTTGTTGTTGTTAGACGCGCTCATAGGCAATCCAATACTGACACTGTTCAGCCCATGTAGCGCACCTGTAAACAATCGTTCAACGAGGTCTGTTGTTCTCAACCCAACTGAAATCATATGACCTAAATAAAAATGTCTTGCGTCACCCATCTTCAAATCTGTAAGGCTTTTACCTCTCATGTTTTTAAGAATTAAACGCGACCCGTATTCTGTGTCAATGATGCTTTGTGGTGCTAAACGATTCCCTGTGTCGTCGGAGTCAATCAACAATGGAGGAAGAGTTGAGCCGCTTGTCATTAGCGCGCCATTGTAATACGGTGTTGTGTCCCCACCTACATGCGATAATCTCAACGATGACTCTTCTTCTGCGTATGAGTATTTTCTTTCATGCGTCATAGCAAAATCATTTGAAGATGGCTTCTTAATCTGCACTCCTCTCTCAACTGTATCACCTATTGAGGTTACTTCGTATCGCGCGTGGTGTATCGCATTGTCAACAAACTTGGGTTCTTCAATTCTGCTTGTAACCTCATTACGCACCACATCACTTCTGCCTGTGACGCGAGCAACATAAGTGCCATTTGCGGGTGTAGGTATTGAATAAGCCATATCACACCAACTCGTTATCTGCCCTATTGCTTTCGCTTGCGTGGTTTGTTGTGTTCTGCGCATCACCCGGATATAGCGATTGCGTAAATCGTGGCTGAACTGAATAGTTGTGGCGTATGAAAGATTCATCGCTGTTACTAACTGATTGCTTACGGCTTGCGTCGCCTCGGTAATGTTGTAATGTGTTGACGCTGATTACCATTCTTGATACTGCTTGTTTGATGTTAGAAACGAATGTTGCTGATTTACTACCCGGTAGTTTCGGACCAAAACTTACAGGGGTGTCATCCGAACGCACTCCCGAACCTTCATCAAACAAAAGAACAGGAGGGTAAGGTGCATTGGTAGGTGAAGGGTTGGTAGCGCGTAAGAATGTTGAGTCTGTTTCAGTGGCTCTTGCGCTTGGTGCATCATAAGTAAACATACCATAGCGACCTGCTGATGTTGCACTTAAGAAATGAGTTCGGTCTGTTCGGAATAGTTCAATGTGTTTATTGTCTAACACTCTAACAGGGCGCAACAAGAACTTGATTGACTTGTCGTGTATGTTTGTTCTCACACTCAACGGGTTGTTGTTGGTGGTTTGATACGGATTGGTGGTTCTGTTAGATGAATCATCATTTGCCCGTCCCCAACCCAAATCGCTAATTGGTGAAGTGTAAGATGAAACTTCAAGAATGAATGAGCCACCAATAACAGGAACACCATGCGTCTGCCCGAACCTCATGACCTGCTTGTTTCCATCCGGCCCATTCCTTAAATCCAAAGCGGTTAAATCATAATCACCGAGAGTTCGGTTGTGAGCATTGACACCGCCTTCTAATATGAACCGTTGACCCACCGCGCGGTCAGTGTGTAGGCTCACCGCTTCTGTTCCAATAATTGCGTATGTTTTATCCACTTGGTCAATAGTTTGAGCGTCAATACCTATCTTTGGAGATGCGCGCGAAATTGGTTCTTGGATTGATAAGTTGGAGGGTAAGAACCCTGCTTCGGTTGATGCTGTGTTTGAACCAACCATTGCCGCAGGTTGCAGTAAACCATCGTCAGCCGCAATACCTAATCTGTTGCTGATACCGCGAGGAACTTCGTAGTTCTGTAAAGTAAGATTTGATGCTCGGATGTAGCCACTTGTAAACGGTGGTTCGGATGTGTGATGAGATAACACCATACCCGACAACTGATGCTTGGTATCAACCGATTGCAATATGTCTTCGTTGAACACTGTCGGCCAACGAACACCGCGCCCGTCTCCTCTATCTCCAACTCTCTTTGCTGTCTTAGGGTCATAGAAGTCAACTACTGCTAATGCCGCGCCTGTTGTTGAGCGTTGCGCAACCATTGCTTCATCACTCACAACGGTTCTGTCTGTTGAATGATACGCGTCTTCGGGGTCCCAAGATGGGCGAATGCCAAATCCGCGCACAGGGAATCGTCTTACTTCTTCACCCGTAGTGTTGCCCCACCAATCAACCATGTAGTGCGCTTGAGCAAGCGCGAGGCTTACTCTTTGGTCGGTAACATCTGTCCCTTCAAGACCTGCCGGTGTGTCACCGTGAAACAATCTAAAGCCCGTTGTTGGATTGATAATGTTGCGAACTGCACATCCAAACGATTTTGTCATACGACGACCGTGGCTGTATCGCACTTGCTGTCCTTTTATGTCGCTACCAATCAATGCGCTTGCGTTGGTATGTCGCTCAAGAATACCTGTGTAAGACGCGGTGTAGGCTACTGATGAATCAACTGCTGATGCGCTTTGCGATTCAGTAAATGTGCTACCTGTCCCCGTCTCTTGAGAAACAAATGGCCCATCAGCATTGAAGTGGTAAGAAGCATATGGGTCGCGCAAACTTTGACCACTTTTGATAGCCCAACGCGGACGGTTGTAAGGTTGACGAACTGAAACGCGATAACCCATTCCTATGCGGCGTTTTGTGTTAACAGTATTTATACTATCAGTTAGTGTTGAAGGGTCGGTTGCAGTTATTTGCAAACCTTTGTTCGCCTTTGCGCTTGCGCCGTCATCTATGAGTATTTGACCTTCTCTCGTCCCCCATCCAAGAGCCGCAGTTCCGTATAGAGTCATTGAACTCATCTGCGCACCGAAGCGATGACCACCCGGCCAAAACGACCCATAATGATACTGTCGTGATTTACCGTCAACGCCCGCTTGGTGAGGGTAAACAGGCGCGCTTGATGTGTCAGTCCAAGTTTCAACTAACGCTTCACCCGGCCCGTTCCATCCGCGCATGCGGAACTTGAATGGTCCGTCACTCATAGCGTAAACAAACTCATGGTAATGAACTGTTTCAAAGTGTTCCGGCAGGTGATTGTAAGGTGCTTGGTCAACCGCGGCAAGCGTTGCAGTTGCTCGGCTATCGGAAAACCATGTCATTGGGCGACCGAGGTTGTAGTGCCATAGACATAAATATGCGTCTGCCGGATTGCCGGAATTAGTGTCGCGCGTTCCGGTTAACAACTGTGGTAAGTTGCGTGTAGCAACACTATCATTAGATTTTTTGTATGTATCTCCTTCAAGAATTGTTGCTGATGGTCCGGTTAAACGCACTGTTAAGTCTTTGTCAATCTTACTCCAAACATACGCTGATGCTGTTACACCTTCAAACACAGTTGTGTTGCTTCCGGCGGTAGGGTTACTGCTGTAACCGCGATTCACATATGTGAGATAGTAAGTAACACCGTCTGTTCCTTCAATTGCTAACTTGTGGTTTTTGTAACCCGAACCCGCAAGAGGGAATAGCGCGTTGTTATCAACAAATATCTTACGAGTTGTGGGGCTTGAACCGTTGTCAAGACGCTTGATTGTGCATGTCGGTGTCAGTGATACAAGGTATTCTGTGTAAACATCAAGGTAATGAGATGGATAGCCTGTCATTGTAAGTTGACAACCTACACCTCCAAGCGTTGAACGGCAGAAGAGATAATAGTCATCGGGATGGTATTGCTCGGTCTGCATCCAATTGTTAGTTCCAAACACAGTTGCTTGGTCATAAGCAACAGCCCACCACGGAACTGTGACTGTTCGCGCGGGAGTTGCTCGGCGGAACATGTTAGGGTGGTAAGGTAATGACCGACGCGTAAATGCACCGGATGATGAAGCGTTGATGCCAAATGGATTTTGCAATCCAAGCAAAGGTATGTTGGTAAATTGTTCTCGCGATGATGGGTCAACATCAAGCATCAATTCATTGAGGTATATTTCACAACCTCGCACATCAGCCATTGTTGCTTCGGATAGAATAAGGTCGTATCTGTCACTGTTCCATTGTAGTGCGACAACAGTGGCTACAAATTGGTCGGTGAGTAATGGTTTTGTTGTTTGAGCCGCACCTGCCGCGTTGACAGGCGCACTTGTTGATGCAAATACTGTGTTTGCATTATTCCCCATCAGTTGTTGACTGAACAGGTTTGGTTGAATTACGATTTGATATGCACCAACCTCTAACGGGTCGGGGAAGTTCCATGATGTGTTGTAGTTTGTTCCTACCTCAAGACTGATTCTATGACCACCTGCGGCATTACAAGCCGCGCTGTCATCAGCAATACCGTAGCCATCAAATCGGATTTTAGTTTCTGTGAGAAGCGTAAAGCCATCTCCGTGGATGTCGCTTGGTGGAGAAGGTGCTGTCACACCGGAGAACCAAACAAGTGTATCTCGGTGTTGCTCAACATCAGCATAACCTGCTTGTTGTTCTGCTGATGGTGTAGCGGCGGCACAAGCAAATGATTTCTGTCCGACCACTTGATAGGCAGGGTGAGCAAGATGACCGGGCATTGTAGCCATTGTTGGTGTGACATAGTGATGCCCCATACGCGGTAGTGGCATTGGAGTAAGTTTGTTAGCCGCGCGAACAGCAGTAGCAGGGCTTGCAGTTGCACCAACGCTCATCCAATTGGTAAGAGGTTTGTCGGGGCTGTTGCCACTAACTTCTGCATGGTCGCGCAATCTGCGAGCCGCAAAGTGCCGTGTCGTCCCTGCGGGAATGTAATACGATGGTTTGATTGTATCTCCCGCAACGGCTGTAAAATCGGGAGCGAAGACAACCCCTGTGAATCTTTCTCCAAGAGGCGCGTCATTTGCTGTCGCTGTAAATGTTGCAATCGTTCCGTTGATTGATAGGAAATATCGTCCATCGCGAGTAGGGTTTTGCTCCCATATTGATTCGGTTATTGTTTCGTTAACGGTGATATAGTCTGTTCCTATCGCATTGACTGTCAAAGGATTGTGAGTCATTACTCCATTCACAATACCAAGCGGTTCGCGTTCTGTGTATGAGTAGCCCATTTTTGTAATGTGAAAATACAATGCGCGGTCGTGAGGCTCATAGGCTGTTTTGAGAATGTTCTCTTCATTGAGTTTGTTGGTGCTGTCGGGGAATGTGTTAGGGTGAGGGTCAATGTGTTCGTAGCCTAATTGCTCCCAATAAGGCGCGGTAGTTGGAGTTTTACCATCATTTGAAAATGCAAGGTTAACAGACGCGCTTGGTTGTGATGGGTGTTGTAAACCACCTTCGCCAATGGCTTCGTGTTGATATGCTTGTAATCTATCAAAACCGCTACGAACAAGAATGTTTGAAGGTATTCCGTTGTGGTTTGGTAATTGTATTTGCATGTTTGGTTCTTCACCCGAACCGGCAACCGATGGGGCAAGACCTTCTGTTGCGCGGTCTTGAATTGTTTTGAAGTCGCGTATAACAATTCCAAGAGGTGAACCACCCGCGAGTGTGTGTTGTTGCCCTGTATCGTCAACAACAGTCATCTGTTCAAATTGTAATTCTTCATTTGGTATAGCGAGAGCGTTTCGTATCTCATAAGGAAACTGCTCGGCTAATGAAGGGTGTGCTAATTCTTGCGCTTGAATAATCGGGAACATAGAATGATTTGTCGTTTCAAAACTAAATCGGGTGTTGCCGTAAATCGTCTCTCCGAACTTAATATACGACCCGCCAACCTTGTGAACAGTCCACGGTATAGCCCCAAGACCGCGAGCGTTTGGTGCAGGGAGAGTCAAGTTGCCTCCGCCCATTCTCTTCCACACTACATGCTCAACAAAGAAATTACGCGCGGCGTAGCGCGTTTTACCATAAGTCATTGCACTTGTTAAATGCCCTTGATAGTTGTCGTAACCATAAGATTTGCTCAAAGCCTTTTCTGCGTCAAACAGAACTTCGCTTTCATTACTATCGGACCAATTCTTAACTCCGGGGTTAACATCCATGTTGAAGAATAAATCTCCTGTCGGGAATAAACAAGAGTCCATTTGAAACAAAGTGTCTTGTGTTGATGCTCCCGATTGAGTAACACCGTTTCCATCGGGTTGTGTTCGTCCGCTATCATACAATGCTTCAACATGAGGACCCGCGTTTGATTCAGCACTGTATCGGTCATTGTTGAAACGCTCGTTGTGATACGCGACAACTGTTCCTCCCATCGTTCCTGTGCCTGTGCCTGTATCACGCCACTTTAATTGCAACATATCTCCACAAGTGGACTGTCCGTTTCGCGCGGCTTTAGCAATGATAGGTAGGTCGCCTTCGTATGAGATTGCAATGTAATGTCGTTGGTGAACTCCCGATGTTGCGGGGTGCGACTCAACAATAGGAACAACCACAACTACGCTGTTTTCTGTTCCATCCGGTTGCGCTTGAACAGCATATTTGACGCTGTTGATTGTGTGACACGCTTGACTTGGCCCGTAAGGATTGAACCCCGAAGCGGGCAACCAAGCACCAAGACCTGCTGATAGTTTGTTATCAACGCTAAGGCTGTTGAGATAAGAATAACGCTCGCCATGCCAACCAACAGCACCAACTGCGCGCGTTCTGTCAATAGCATCAGTAACTCCACTAAAGTGAACTTGAGTTGTTGCGAAGTGGTCGTATGCACTGTTCGTTCTTGCGTCTGCCGCAGTTGCCCCTGTTGAACGACTACTGATGAGAGTTTTTTGTATTCCGTTATCCCATCTTAGGTTTCCGGTTTTAGACCAAACATGGATTTGATGACCGCTTGCTGAAAGTGTTGATACAACACCGTTAGCAACACTACCTGCCGCGGTGCTTTTAGTAGGGTCTTCAAGCACATTTTGATTGCTTCTATAATTAGCACCAAGTATGAAATGTTGTGATGTTCTGTGAGCATAATAACCATAGAATACATCAGTTCCTCCACCATGCGCGTTACTAACTCTTATCCATCCACTATCCGGCAATGTGTCGGGTAATGGATTGCTTGCGGTGACTATTCCGTTCGTCCCGTCGTATTCTTGGAATGCTAAACAATTAACCCAACCGTAGCGGTCTTGTTTTTGCGCGTCTTGGAATGACGGTAAAAACGAACCTCCGATGGCTTTGAGATTTGCAGGTCCGGGCCATGTGTTGATTCCCGCGGCTATGATAGCACCTAACTCTTCACTGTTTTGACAACGCGTAGCGTCAATTAAGAATGTATCAAGGGGCGGCGATGTATTAGCATCAGTATCATACCCTACTGTAACAGCCGCACCTACACGGAACATCGTTGCGTTTAGCCCCGTAGTTACAGACGCGCTGTTGATTGTAGCAGTTTGAGACTGTTGTATGATTGCGCCTGTAATTGGATGTGGCGGGTTCTTTCGCACTGTATTATCAAACCAAGAGCCGCCCGGTGCATACCCTCCGTCAAGGTGGAAAATCGCTTTGTTTTGTTTACCCGGAGGTGGTGCAAAGTAGGTTGCTGTAAATCGTTGATTTGCCTTGTAGTGAGAATACGGGTGTGCGTAAATGGTAGCGGCGGTATCATTTGTTGAAGGTGTCCCAAAATGGTTTGTGACATAGAGAGATTGAGCCGCAGTTGTTTGATTGTAAAGTGCATTTGGTGAACCAAGAGGTGTTTCCCAATGTGTAAATGTTTTGTGTGGCGCAACATCGTTCGCGTTGTATGTTGTCGTCTTTGGTAAGAATTGATTCGCACCACCGCCAAGTGCAGTATTCCCTAACTCATTTGGTAATCCAATGGCGTTTTCTGTTGTTATGTTGTATGTTGCCGTTGAACCGTTTCGGGTCATGTAATGTTGCGCGGCAACAGTCCACTTAGCAGAAGGCTCAACCGATGTTGACATTGATTGACTTTCTCCTTTCCAATGCTTAGGTGCGGCTTGCCCCGGTCCAAAAATAATGTAGGCGACGCTGTTGTTTGCATCTGTATATCGCGCGTATGGATGAGCAAAACGAAGAACGATAGGTGTTGGTTTGACAACTTTTACATCGGTGTAAGTTGCACCTATTGCTGTGTGTGTTGCGCCGTTCATGTCTGTTGATAGAATAGCGTCTTGATTAGCGAACGGAGGAATGCTACTACCATGCATTTGGTCACATAACGGAGTTCCGGGGAACATAGCCATCATTGCTGTTGTGTCAAGAAGAGCATACGCTCCCATCTTTTCACCAATGTTTTGCATACCCGCACTACCCGTCGGTCCACTCGCGTAAGGGTGTTTGTTATGCGAAGTATAATCAGTTTTGCTACCATCGTTTATGTCAAGAGTTACACCACTAAACCCACCACCAAAGTATAGCGGTATGCTGTGGTCTGTGCTGTCATGCGCGCCACGGAAATAAGTCAAAGGTTCACCTTCGGTGCTACCTGCTAAGCGAATGCCGCTAACGCGCTTATCGCCTTTGTTGTATCTTTGCCCGAATATCCTTAGTGTGTTAGCATCAATACCCTCATATGACGAAGTTCGCGAACCGACACCAACAGTTTGAGTGTGTTCAGTAGTCCGCCTCCAAACTCTTTCTCCGATTCCTTCTGTGGTGTCAGCACCTAAGAATCGGATTTTATCACCAACAGGTTGAACGAGCATGCTGTCTTCTTCTGTGACAAACAGTTTGGTAGGTGACACCCAATTAAACTCGCGAGGGAATCCTGTTGCCGCGTTGTAATATCTGTCACCTGCTTGTAGGTAATATGATTGAAATGCTTTTTCTCGCCCATATGGACCGAGGAAAAAATCTCCTCCCGCGTCCCAACGATAACTTTGATTTTCATAACGGTCAATCCCTTCAATGATTTGAACTGTGAAGAGTGATGACGCTACGCGACGAATCTTCACCTTGCCGCCCGAACCTGTTCCCGCAGGGTCAACAACATCCAAACTTTGTCCGACTCCATAACCATAACTGACAGGGGCTATAAGAGGAGATTTAATCCCAATCAACGCACCGTTAGAATCAACATCAAACTGCGCTTGCCCTTTGGTTACTCCTCCAACTTGTAAGTTGTAAGTTGTGCTTGCTGAATAATTTGCTCCTAAATTGGCTACTTTGCTCACTTCAATGGATGCGTCATTAGTTGAACCAAGACCTTGAATTGAAAGAGTATCACCTAAACAATAACCACTACCCGCGGTAAAACCTTGCACACCACTTGGTTTTCCAGCGAGTGTGATTCCCACCTCATCAACAATCAATTGAATGTTGTTTGCACCTGTCCCTGCGGCTCCAACAGGCGAAGTTGCGCTAAGCGAATATGTAGTGGTCACTACTGATGATAGAGTGATAATAGAGTCTTGATTACCCGCGAGAAGTTTGATAGTGTCGCCTATTTGATAACCATAACCGGACTCTCTCACAGCGGTAATGCCCGCAATTGCACCGCCACCGCCAATAGTAATTGCAAGTCTGCCTCCAATACCATTACCTGTGATTGCTTCAACATCATACACCCCACTTGCTACTATTCCTGTCCCCGCATTTGTGAGTGTGAAAGAAGGCAACGGCGGCGACCCTGCGGGGTTCAATCCATTATACGCTTTGTAGCCATTACTTTGTGTTGGTGCGTGTAATATCACATCTTGAATTGCACCGTCACCAACACCTAATTGATAGTCCCATATGCGATAAGTGTCACCAACTGCATATCCTTCTCCACCACTTATCATTGAGTTGGTTAAACGAGGGCCGCGCCAATCAAAGAATATCGTATGTCTCGCACCGCTACCACTACCTGTCGCGGTAGCAGTATCATACTCTTTGCCCTCCTCCCAAAACGCCATGCCTCCGCTGTTTGCTGTCGCGTAAAGAATAGGGCCGACTGTCTCCTCTCTTAGACGAATAGGCATATTGTTGAATGATGGTGTAATGTGGTCGCCCGGATTAGATGTAAAATACTCGCCTCTCAAATGCTTTTTCCATTCGTTGATATTAAGTGGGTTGTTATTGTAATCAACAATAACAGGTGTTGCTGTGTTTGCATTGTGTCCGCGATAACGAGTGGTGATGTGCAATAGTGTTTGGGGTAAATAGCCCGCATCAAACATTACTCCCGCATTCACTTCCTGTCTTGTCAAACCACCCATGTGGATGTTTGCTCCCGCGTTTGCAACACTACTTGCGGAAGTTGATGTTTGAATGCTTGAATCCACAATTCCCCAATCTTCGCTCAATTCTGTCTTGAATAAGTCTTTGAGGGGTAACACTTTCTTTTTTGGATTAAATGCTTTGATGGTGATTGCTGTCTGTGCTTTCTCTCCCATCCAATCAGCATATGTTCTCCCGTCGGGAGTAAACATGTCGCTACAATCAAACTTCATAACCTCTCCTTCATCACCTCCAAACTCAAAAGCCGCGTTTGTCGCCGCCGCGATAAGTTCATCAGTCACAAGAGTTGTTTGATTGAGATACGGGCTAATGGTTACAGGGTTTTTAGTATCGCTACTTGATTGCGGACCCATCTTACTTGTTGCGGTAAACAAACTGTCTATATCGTCCGCGCCCAAACCCCTTAAACCGAAGAAAGCGTGAGTTCCCGATTTGTTTTCATGGGTGCGCCCTTCGTATTGAAAAACGCGACCGCATATTCCGCGGTGTTCCTTATCAGCAGTATTGTTCCCGTCATCAACTGCAAGCCAAAGTAAACCTCTATCGGGGAAACCTAACCAACCAAGAACATCGTCAACATCGGGTAAGCGATGCCATATTCCTGTGTTATAATCCCCAATACCGCTACCCGTCGCAAGGATAATAGATGCCGGATGCGCATAAACAGGTGTAGTCCCTGTCGTGGCTACTGTAATTGTAGCATCTCTTGAGCCACCGTCTATGGTGAGAACATCACCAACAGCATAACCTGTTCCGGGTGTCGTCAATGCAGTAATACCTGTCACTTGACCCGAACCATTCACCGTTACTTGGATTTGACCGCCGATACCGTTTCCACCACCGATACGCGATTGCATAATGACATTGTATGTGGTTGCCGCCGCGTAGCCACTTGTCCCTGCCGCGGTGATTGCATGACCTGTCCCGCTAAGTGGGCCGACTCTTAGAATAGTTTTAGGAGAAACGGTTACTGCGTAACCGTTGTTTGGTGCATGAACACCTCTAAAGGTGTTACCGCGGTAACTTTCTGCCACCCCCGCAGACGGGTCTATAAATGCTTCAACAGGAGTTCCGTTTGCCCCTTTGCCCCACATTCTGCTACCGAGAGTGAATCCACCTTGCGATACATCGCGGTCATCAAAGTGAACAACAATCTCCTCATCCATAGTAGGAGGTATAGGTGAATTGGGGTGAGTATATTTGACACCTTCTTGACGATATACATAGCGAATAATGTGGTTTTTACCGAGATGGTCTGTCAATTTCAAACCATACATGTTTGTCCCGACTCCAATGTTGTCAGTATCAACTTGGTCTGCAAGAATATATTTGCTGTAAATTGAATACCCTACATTGTCGGCAGGGATATTTTGACCATAAATCTTGGAGAAACGAGTGTCAGCATCCCCATCTTCACCAAAGCCCCACTTACCCGCGTCAGCGCAGAAACCGGGGACTCCGGCGGCAACAATGCCACCAAAGTTGATACGCGCGGAAGCGGTTGTGCCTCTTTGCAAACCTTCGCGAACAGTATATTTCTGCCCTTCTTCTTCAAACGACTCCATGTTGATGCTGTTTGAATTGCGCCCTGTTGTCGCGTCGCTGTTAGGAGTAGCGTTGCTACCATCGTTGACAGTTGTAGTTGTGTTTGTGTTTAGATTTTCGTCGTGACCGAGATTTTGAGAGTTCTTCACATCGCCCTCAACTTCATCAATTGGTAAATGTTGGCGAAGTGTAGTTATTGGCGCAAACGGCTTGCCGTTTTTATCAATAGGCATTGGTGCAGGGTGCATATTCTCTCCCGCAATTTCGGGCTGAGAGCAGAAGAAGTTGCGGAAATGCCCTCCATGACCGATAAGGAATTGAGGTTTGTATTCAGTTTGACCTTTGCTGTTATCCATCCATGCGCAAAAGTTGCGACCGCTTGCGCCGGGGACTGTGCTGTGAACAATAATGCTGAAACCTTCGTTGCCATCAATGTCTTCAACAACGCGACCTATGTGAGCGCGAAGATAACCCATGTGTGAACCCCTATCATAAGAGGTAAATGCGCTGTCATCCCAAAACGGCGCGGGGTCGTGAGTGCTACCTGTGGTTGCGAAGTCAGCATGGTGATGTGCAGAAGTTGGGTCGCTTGGCTCAAATGTATTTTCTCCACTTGCTGATACTGCGCGCCTGTTAATATCAAATCGCTCTCCTTCACCGGGATATTGGTCGGAGGGTCGTCTTTGGCTACTCTTACCATTCTTAGCACCTGCTTGATTGATGAGTCTTACAATCTCTTTCGCGGCGGCTTCTATGTCTGTCACACCGTCTTTAATACCAACTTCACCAAAGTCAATAGTTAACCTACGCGCGAAATCCATAGCATACCAATGAGGTAAGTTTTGTAATCTTGAAGATTCGCTATTGCTACTGATAGTCAAATCGCTACTGCGTTTACCTTTCATACAAAGGAATGCAGGTATAACTCGCGTTCCATCCGGTGTATCAAAGAAGCGCGATGTGAACCTGTAAGCCGTGTTTAGACTTTCTATGATTTTATTAGACTCGGTTTTCAACATGTTTTCAGCATGCCGCAATTGTGCCTGTCTGTCATCAGTCACAGAAGGTTCAATTCTATCGTGTTCGGCTGAATCAACAGACGCGGTTTTAACCCAATGTTGAGTTTGCCTCGCACCTCTAACATATTGACCTGTGGATGCTGTAAGGTAATCGTAGTCCATAAAATACCAAGCGGTGTGTGCGTAAGCACCTTCAACAAATTGAGAATGTCCGTGAGTCTTCTCCAATGAATAAGACACTCCGCCAATTGTTTCTGCCGCTAATCCCGACCGAGAGGGTTTCTTGTCTTTTCTTTGAGTAGCAAAGCCCGCGGCAACATCAAGTTCGTTAATTACAGGAGTAGTCGCGCTTGACTGAACTTGCATGTGTAAATCATGAAACGCGATAAACTCTCGGTCATGTGCAACATCGTAAAGCAAAACGCGAGAATGTTGCTCAGTGCTAAGATAAGGGTCAAGATAAGCAACAACCGGAGGGTCTGTTGCATGTCCGAGTTCAACCCAATTCAAACGAATAGTTTCGTTGACATGTTGAACGAAGTTGCGCGCTGTCTCAATACAGGTGTTTCCTATCAAGAAGTTCTCAAGAGGTAGTGAATCTCGCGCTTGAGTTGCTAAATCACCCTTACCGCCGTTGAACCCCGTCCATACTTGGTATTCGTTCAAAACGCCGCGAGACTTAGCAAACAAACCTTCGGTTGCGTGAGGGTTGGTGTAGTGCATATTCATCCAAACAGTGTCGCCGTAGCGCAATCCTCCGGGGCAAAACGGATAATTCCAAGTTTGATTTGCGCAACCGTCTTGGATTGATTGAGGAAACTGCGTAGCCGTTGATGTTGTGATGCCCGTAATTGCAAGAGTGTCACCAACAACAGGCGAGGCGACTGAATGATAAACTGTCACTTGGTTCTCATCGGCTGATGAGTCATAAACCAATGACATTACCTCTCCTGTTGTTTCATTCACACACGAATAGCGGTCATAACCCGATGGTAATTGTCCTCTCGGTAATACCCCGTTAACATGCTCAAAGCGCAAAACTTGAGGGCTTGAAACGCTTGTAAGTTCAACAACTTTAATTCTTGTCACGCCACTTTCAATACGCGCAATGTGAGGATTAGAAAGCGGTCCGGCTTTGAACTCAACAGCACTCACATATTGTCGTAGCCCGTAGTCAATGTTACCTCCTTGTGTTTGAGTATTCGCGCGGTCATAATAGAATGGTTTGCGATACTCATTAGCAGAAGTAAGAGTGTCTTGACTTGAATCAGTTAGGAGAGGTTTGTATATTTTGAAAGGTAACTGACCAACGGTTAACACTGACCCTGTTTGAAGGTCTTGGAAAAAGTTCTCACTGTGGTGTGACGCGAATGAGAGCAATTCAATTCTGTTATTGATTGAATCTTCGCGACCGCCACTTGTGTCGTCTATGATGTAGTAACACCATTCGCCGTTATCAAGGTAAACTTTTCTCAACCAATTTTGAGCATTCAACCCGCTAACGCTACCCGATGCGGTCAAACTGCTCTTTGGCATTCTTGCAATATGGCCGACTTTCAACCTTGCCGTATAACCCACTGTCCCCGATGTAACTATTTGACTAACATAAGCCACTTCAACGCGTATAGGTTCATCGTTGTAACTTCGTTCGTAGTAAGCACCGTAAGCCTCATGGTCAATAGAGGGTTTGTTGGTCGCTCTCCTCCCTACGGGAGAAGGACTCCAAGTGTGCGCTGTCATAGTAGGGTCAAGATGTATCTTCATACTATTGCCCGGACCGGGGAATATACCTCGCTCGCGGTCTTCAAAGAACTGATTGGGGAATATGGGTATCTCAACAAGCGCGCGAGTTGAAGCGTATTGAGTTCCAAGTTGGTAGTCGTGCGCGACTGTGCCTAATGATTGAAAGAGTCTATCGTTTACTGTTGTGCCGTCTGCACATACACCCTGCTCGTCGTATAATGGGTCAAGAAGTAGGTTTTTCCCAACTTCAACTTTATTAGTTGTAACCCATGCGTTCATTGAGTCCGCAGTTGTTCCATTTGAGTTAACAAATGTCCCTTCGTGACCATACTTGAGAGCGTAAGCATTCCATTCTAAGTTGAATGTAAACGATGTGCCGGTTCTTGATTCGTAGTGCGCAAACGCACCATTCGGAAGGTGAATCTTTCCAACAGGCGGGAAACAATATGTCCCCCAAGATGCAAGATTTGCAGACTCATTGTTAAGAGGGTTAACCTCAATGGTAGCCGTCTTAACATACGGCCAAGCCAAACTGCTTGTTGAAGTGTTTTGAACGCGATAAACTTTAACGGAACAATCTTTTCTTGTGTTCCATCCAATACGCGCAAGTGATGACGGGTCCCAAGAAGGTTTTGTGTTGATAGCACCTTGACCTGCACCACCGAGAGTGACTGAAACAACAGGCGCACCGGGCATTATCTCCTTTACTCCGTGTGAGTCGGGCGAAGCGTCTCCCGTATATGACGAACTTTGGTCTGCAACATCAGCCATTAGACCGCGCATTCTCATAACTACATCGCGCGTTCCTTTCTTTTCCACAATTTGAAATGAGTTGACGCGCCCTTGCCCTTGAATGAACTCAACACTCGCGTATGTGTGGTCTTTTGCGTCATCTGTTGAGCCGACAGTTCGCGACAGTTGCATTGAACGGTCTTTCTGTGATGGTTGAACGATGATGTGATGTTCGTCATTAACTTTGTAATTGTCAATAATGTCAAACACTTCAAACGCCGCGCCTTGTTGAGATACAAATTGCACTTGTTCTTGATAATGTGCGGGTGCTTCATTGATTGGTGGGTCGCTTTGCGCCCTACCGTTAGGTTGGAGTATGAGTCGGTGATAGACTGAGGGGTGTGTTGTTGACGCGTTTGACGATTGAATGGCTAAAGGTGCTGTTCTCGGCAAGTCTGTTGTGTCTGCGGGTGTGTAGTTAGCAGGTATTCTTGACTCGTCTAATTCTAACTCCTTATCGCTACCGCCTGTGTTATCACCAACTAAGCGATGAGGTTGCATAACTGTATGAGCATCACCTACGGAATCTTTGCTGATGGTTACAACACCACCCGCAGAATGAATTGTAGCACCTACCGCGTCTTCTATGTGTTCAGCAACCGTCTTACCGTCAATTGTCGCATTCGCGCTCGGAACTGTCTTTTCAACTAACAGGCAAGGTTTGTTAACACCCATTTTAGAACCTGTCAAGTCTATCGCGTTGTAATGAATCTCAACATATGGTAGCGAGGTAATACCCGAAACCTGCATAATAGCAACGCGTGATTTATCTTCGGGTAATAGATGCATTATGTGCGTGTTGCTATCGTTTGTGACATTATCAACACCAAACCCTTTGAGTAAAAACGGTCGTATATCATCAACACCGATAGCAATAATCCCATCATTGTAAACGCCGGAGATGCCCCTCATACCGTTGGGGACAACATGAGTGGTTGTTGCGTTTGTTTTAACGGAGCGAACAGAACCGTTGAATGCGGTGTAACTCATATCAACTCGCGAGTTTATCGGCAGTTGGTCTTTGATACCTATATGCGCGGCAGGGAATGTGGCTCTCATTGAATCTGCTACACCGTCTATGGTGCGCGTAATAATATCTTTAGATGAAGGAGGGAGCATTCTCAAAAATGATTTACCTTCAACATGATTGTATTTATGGCGACCATTATGCCCGCGTTGAAACTTGTTGTCAATACTCCAATTGGCGGAGGAAACAGTAAATGGGTTTCCGCTTTCATTAACTGAACATCCTCTTGAATAGATAAATCCGTGAAAGTCATTTCCGCTTTCATCAACGACCATAGAACCATTTCTGTCAATTGCTTGCGTTCCCATGCCCTCCATTTGATACGGTTTTCCACTTTGACTATCAATCAACAAATCGGAACGGACAACGACTATTGTGCTATCGTGCGCTAAGTTGTGAGGTGTGTGATAGGCTGTGCGCGCATGTAAAATACCTCTTAGTCCTGTGAGTGGAGTTGTGTTATAATCAAGGTGAACGCTCTCAACAGTGATAGTGCCTGTTGCCTGTATGCTCACTAAGCGCACTCTTTCGGGAGGTTTGTTGTTCGGTAATGCGGTGTTAATATCTGCCCCTGTTGGGTTTATGATGAGATTGATTTGACGATGAGCGATGTTGTCAATGTCGTTTCTGTTTGAGTTCATGACGCGATAATTACCGAGGTTTTCGGGCGTGTATGTGCCGGTGAATGTGTCACTCTTACCGCTAATTGAACGGTAAAGAGTCTGCACTTGGGTAGCGTCAAGAGTAAGAGTTGTAGCCCCTGCTGTTGCGTCGGATTTGATATGATACACATTCTCATCCACTTCAACAGGTTCTTCAAATCTCCAAAGACCAATCGTTGATGATGTTTTCATGAACGCAAGTGGTCTTAAATCGGATGATTTAGCCCCGCGTTGCCAATGAACTGATTCAATAAAACCGCGATACTGCCCGCCTTCTCCACCAATATAGAGGTCTTTCTCATTCACCTTTGTGCGATACTGCCCGTTTAATTTTTCGGCGGCCATAATCTCACCGTTGACATAGAGTTTGACCTGCTCACCTGTGAACACACCACACACATAATACAATTCTCTTTGCGCGGTGCTTACACTGTTGTTGTTGGTGATGAAAGATTCTGCACTTGTCGGGTAGTTGTGTTTTGAAAAGGCCGCAACCGTCACGCCGTTGTCTAAAGTCACTTCAAAGGAGGCAGGTGCAGGTGCGCCAACACTCCCTATTCTCAACGCGAACGAGCCTTCTTTGATTGCGATAACACCACCACAGTCGGGTGAAACCCACGCCTCAACAGTGAATGATGTTAAGGATTGATTTTTAGAAAAGATGTGTTGTAGCGCATCTCCATCGTTTACCACATGCGCTGATGTTCTCGCATCGTTACCGTCTAAACTCAACTTGTGTCCCGTTTGTGTGAATCCACCTTGCGGGCAAACGACACTATCGTTTACACCGTTGAAATACAACGCGTGACTTGACTTACCAAACATTGACATTATAGCCCCACCATGAAATCAAGAGGTTGGAATGTGAGAGTGCCTTCGTAAATGTTGTTCCCTGCATCATAAGAGAAGTTCATACCTACAACAGTCCCGCGTATTCCTGTGAACTTATCGGTAACATCAAACACAACACCTGCGGGCAATACATTGCCTTTGGACGATTGCGCTTCTGCGCTGTTCAAACCGGAAACAATAAGCAAATTGCGCGTGACATAACTGTTCTCATCAGCATTTACGGCAGTTTTCTGCACTAATGAGTTGTAAGGCAATTGAATACCGACTATGTAATCAGTTCCTAAATCTCCACTAAAAGTAGTCAGTTCTCCGGTCATATCAAAACCTCCGCCTTCTCCTCCGGCTTCGCTACCGAATACATCAAAGACGCTACCAACAGCACCCATTAAAGAAGCATTACCAACATACGCGATGAGGTCTTGTAATTTATCACCTGCGCTCCTACAATCGTGCGCGCTACCGCCTTTGAACGATGTATGAAATGGTTTTGACAAGTCTTCATTATCTGCATCAGTCCAAAATGTAGGAGTAGCATTGTTACCATTGCCGCCCAACTCAACATGTGTGATTGTCAGTTTGGAGTTTCCTGTCGCGCTTAGTTTACCTGCGCCGACTGATGTGCTGAATACGCTTGCGAAGGTTGTTGCCCCCGATGTAGCCACTTGTGTGGGCGCGTAATTGGATGCGTCAAGAGCAGTTTTAATTGCAGTTGCTAATGCCGCGGGAGTAGTAATTCCTTGAATGCCAACAGTTGTAGTTGGGTTAGAGCCACCACCTGTTGATGAGTGACTCGCTGTTGAGTCGTCAAAAAGAACACGAAGGGGCGGAATGATGCGACTTGTTGATTGATACAGTGATGAGATGTTGAATGATTTACCATCAAGGTCAGCCGCGTCAACACTACCGCCAAACCATTCTTGTGTCTGCCCTGCGCTCGTATCTGCCCCTGCCCCAAAATCAATTGTGCATGATGCCGCCCTGCTCAAAAACTCCGTAGCCGCGCAATTATCATCAACCAACATGCAATCAATTTGAATGTCGGTGGCTACTGTGTTAGTATCAATACCCATTCTTTCTGCAAGAACAGGGAGTGGTATGACAGGAACAGAACGATTAACAGATATGCTAAACGAGGTTGCATCAAGAGTGAGCAACCCACCGTCCTTTCTAACAAGACGAATCTTAGGCATTACAATGCACCTCTCCTTGTTCCCATAGAGCGACCCGACCTATACATCTCATCGCGTATTGCATCACCAATCTCGCGAGCAAGTGCGCGCTTATCGGTTCTGTCAGTAATACCACCTGCGTTGATGTTAATTGTTATTGGCCCGCCACCGCCCAATCCGATACCGTTTGGGTTGTTCTTTTGTGATAGAGGGACGACCGCTTCCGGCCCGTCTTCTCCAATCATAGCGAGTGTTGGACTGTTTACAATACCACCCTTCGCAAGAAGAGGGATTTTAGGCAAACCGAATGTTTTGCCGCCGATTACCGGAACCCATTCGGGAATATCAAATTGCAGTTGACCTGCTGTGCTGTTCCACAATCCGATGAACTTGTTGAGAACCCATTTGATACCATCAAGTAATTTGTTTCCTATTCGTCGCGGTGCGCCCACAATCCATTTGAAGAATCCTATTATGCCTTTGTAAGCCATTCGGAAAGGCCAAGTAACAACTTTGAATATAGCCACTACCGCGTTAACAGCAAACATAATAATCGCCCAAATGATATTCCAAGTGCCTTTAATGACCGCAATGAACACATCTATGATAGTTGACACTACGAACCAAATGCCTTTGAACACAGCAACTATAACACCGTAAGCAATACCAATCGCGGCCATAACAAGAGTGTAATACATCTTCGCGGCCATGATAACCGCATCAATAGCAGGTTGAAAGAAGGCTACAATCTCATCCCAATAACGATAGACGATAGCGATGACTAAGGCAATTGCGGCTATGATAAGAGCAACAGGCCATGTAAGACCAATGAACACAGCGAGTCCGATAGCGATAGCCGCCGCGCCTATGAGAGCAACAGCCCACCCAACCCAACCGCTAACTTTGCCGGTTGCGAATAGATAGAGCATAGTGAATCCGCCGACGACTAAAGCGACACCTATCAGTAAAGCCCCAACGGTTGTTGAAATTGTTCCGATAGTTGCCGTCTTAGCGGCAAGCGCGGCGAACTTCCAATATAGGAATGCGGCGGCTATGAGCAAAACTAATGTTGTAACTACACCGAACGCGGCTGTGCTGTCGTTGAACTCTTTCATCATCAACTGATAAGCACCGTAAACGAGGAATGCCGCACCTGCAATCAGTGCAACTGTGCCTCCGAATAGCATAAACGAAACACCCGCGACGGCCATCGCTCCCGCGACGATATTGATAGCACCATACAAACCACCTTCACCTTCGCCTGTAAACGCCATCACTAAACCCTGCGCCGCAGAATCCACCCCCCATATGCCGTCTGTTATATTGAGCAACGGACTGTCTGCTCCTTGAAACGCGAGAACAACCATGCCAATAGCAAACGCTACCATAGCAAATATAGTCACAAGTGAAAGTATTTTGAGTAAGAGGCTACCGAACATGCTGTTGGTTTTACCACCAACTTTGTTCATCAGTTTGGCTATGCCTGTGTGAAATACCATTGTTGCGGTGAGTTTAGTCAACCCCGACATTTCTTCTTCCATTGCCGCTAACTTCTCATCACCTGCGCTACGCGCTTTAACGGTGTATTCTCCGAGTTGTTTGAACGATTTGAAGTAGCCCGTAATCCCTTTTGCGGCTTTGACATAAGGACTTTTAGCAAAACTCTTTTTGATTTTCCTTTGACCCTTTTCAAAAATACCGTTGTGCTTTTCGTTGTGCTTGGTGACAAGACCGAGTTCCTTCATAACAGCAACAAGACCGTTCAAATCGGCCACGGTTGCTCTTACTGCGTCAGCCATTTATCATCCCTCATTCGCTGAACGGCATTGGTTGAGCCGCGTCTGTTCCCGCTACGCGCAACTTGCCCTTAGAGTCTTTCTTCATTTTTTCCATCTCTTCGGCCTTTAATCGGTCAGCCGCGGATGCAAACGCGAGAGATTCTTGAAACTCATGTTGACTCATTTTCCACACTTGACCGATAGTTATTTTGTAATGTATTGCGACATAATATGCAGACGCGTTCATCATCAATTCAATGTCAACCTCGTTAGCATGCTCGTTGGGGGCTTTCATAAACGAATAGACTTCATCTATTCGTCTGCCCCATCGCTCAAAGGGGACGCAATAAGGTCCTGTGGTTGAGGAAGGAGAGATGTGATTTGCCCTGCGACGAACGGATTAAGTTGCATCATTTGAGTAGGAGTCAAGCGCGGCTCGGTCTTTTCAATACACTCCGCGAATATGTGTTTCCAATATGAAGCGAGGTCAATATCAACCGAACCATCTGTGCCTATGTTCACGAATGTTTTAATCGCGTTCTGCATCTGCATGAACGACAAGTCGCGAACCCACACTTTCAATCCAATATCGGGATTGTCGGGGTCTGCTCGTATCATATGTTCTTTTGCATCACTTTTTACAAGTAGGCTAATTGCGCTATCAACCAACTGTGTCGGTTGTTTCGTTTGGTTCGGATTCATTACTTACACTTCCTGTTTCGTCGCTTGATACTGCCTCTTCCGAGGGGGCATCTTCGGTCACTTCAACTGCCTCTTCCGAGGGGGTATCTGCTTCCATTAGACGGGCAACTAATTCCGCCTTCTTTCCTGTCACCGCTAAACCTTGAGCGCGACAAAGCGCGCGCAGTTCTTCAACAGTTAGGGAATTGTAATCAGTCGGGCCTTCTTCTTCAAGAGGTGTAGTTTCAAGAGGTGTTTCTTGAGGGAATGGGTTGCCGTCATTTTTGGCGGCATTTGGATTAAATGTCTCTTCTTCAAGAGGTTCTGCGATGTATGCGTCTTTCGCAACCGCGATGAATCTTCGTGGTCGCTCGTCATCCGGTCCGGGGTGTAAACTCTTACGCATAATCACCGCCCCTCGTTCACGCGTTTCAAACTTTCCATACTCAAGTCAAGTGGGTTTGGATTGTTTTGAGGAACAGGAGGTGCGCTACCGTCTGCAAAGTTTACATTTGGGTTGAGTCTTTGCATGCGCTCCGGTGAATCCATGATGTTCGCGATTTCAACAGGCGATTCCGGGTCTTTCTCATTTGAATTGTGGCGCATTTTGGCTCTTTTGCTACTGTCGCGTTGACGAAATGGAGGAACATTGTATGATGGATTTTCCAATCGCTTGCGCGCTTCTGCGTTCTTACGCTTGATAGCCTCAACTTTCATTCGTTCTTCATCATCCAAAGAGGTTGATACATCACCATAGTCGTCGGATGAACTAACATTCTTGAGTAATCTCCAAGCCATGTTTAGTTCTCGCATAACAATCACAGTCCTAAGAATGCATCGTGAGAGATAACTCGCACATGCTTTGGCATAATTTTGATTTCGGATTTGATAACACCCTTGTCTTCGGGGATTGGTAGCGGTGCTTCGCTGATGATGTAGTCATCAATGACAATGATGACTTCTTCGCGATTAGCACCTGCACCTGCTTTGGTGAGTGTAAGTGTAATTGGTTCGTCGCTACCGTGTGAACGGTTGGTTCGGTATTCGTGCCATAGAAGCGGGTCGCTTACGATGAGCGTTAGCGAGCAATCGTATTCAACTTGCTTCTCAACAGTGAGAGAAGGATTGCGCGAACCACCAAACGGAACTTGCTCAAGAGATTGACCAAGAGAGTTACGCGCTTCGGCCAATGAAGACCCGCGAACAGTCATGATGTTCTCAATGTTGTTGTTTCCGCTTAGACTAAAGTTTGTAATCTGCGCGAGGTTGATTCCAAACGCGGTAATTGAACCGTTGTAAAAGAAGTATGGCTTCTCGGTGTTTGGTGCGATACCCGCTTTCTTGCGGTTAATGACGCTGTTAGCGGTGTTCTCAAACATTCGGTGTGCTGTGTAGCGGTCGCCTTTGTTGTTGTTTTCAAGACGACCTGTATCGGTATAGCAGTAAAGCGCGTCAAAGTTGACTGATAGTTTAACTTCTGCATCTGCATCTGCCGCGATAGAGAAGTCCTTTACTTTGCAACCACGCCAAATGCGCGTAAGTTGCTTACTGTCGGATGCTGAACCCGGTGCGGCTTCTGCTTCTCCACTCGCGTTGAATGAACCAACATTGCGTGTGCGGATGCTTGACTCAAGAGTAAAAGAAGGAACAGTAGCACCTTGATAGATAAGTCGCGATTGGCGATTAGTGATTGTTCCAAAGGTGGAGGCGGTTGCGTCAAAGTGTGGTGAGCCACCTGTTGAACTCGCGTGAAACGCGAGAACCTTCTGTGACATGTTGGCGATAGCATGGTCAAAAGAAAATGGTTCATCAACATGGATTCGTCGTTCGGTGAGTGTGTTATCAACTGCGACAACGCGACGAATCTCGTTTCGTTCTGCGTTTTCCATATCAGTTCCAACTCCATTAGCACCCCACTTCTTTGAAGCGGCGGCAGGGTTGTCGCGAGGGAAGTCAACGGCAGTTCCGTCAACGATGAGTAGGTATTCACCAACAACAGGCGCGCCTGTTGCTGTTCCGGTATAAGCGTAGTAAGTATCACCCGCGGCAATATCCTTTTCCGCATAAGAACCACCGTCAGCAATTGTTGCTTTAACAGCGGCGGGTTCGTTAATGACTTGAGAACCAAGAGCGTAGTATAACCAACGCGCGCTGTTCATCATCATCTCCATAGAACCTCCTTCATTCTTCATGCTTTGAGGTTCTTGAATGACCACATCACGACCAATACCAATAACATGGCTTCGGCGGATTTCAACTTTAGTTTCCGGCAATCCGATTGTAGCCGCAAGTCCGATAAATTGGTCTGTTAGAACTGTTTCGTCGGAGGCCGAAGCATTAGTGTGGTAAGCCATTCCTGTGTCAATAGTTGGTGTTGCGATAGTATCAATCATCAACTCATCACCCCCGGCACTTACACCTGTTGATTTCATAGCAGGGGAAACTTGTATTGTGTTTTGGCTGTTTGCGACAATAGTGTAAACATGACCTTTTGTTGCGAAGTCATCAAGAGTGAAGTTACCACCACCAATAACGCGAAGTTGTGAACCAACAAGCATTCCCGCAGGGTAGCGGAGTGAACCTTGTTGACTGAAAAAGAAAGACTCTTCGGTGGCGGCGTCGGCGTTATCAACTGTTAAGACGGTTGCTACAAAATCAATTCCCGGCCCTGTTGATGCGCTCGCATCAACTTGAGTGAGAACATCACCAACGGCGATGCGTGTTCCCGCAACAGCAACATTCGCGACTGTGATAGCACCAACGGCAGTTGTAGTTGCTGTAATTTGAACAGGTGTTCCACCGCGTTGCGCGGGCATAGTTATCACATTGCCGTTAACATGACCTGTTCCGGCGGTTGTAATAGCAACCGTAGCCATGCCGTTCGCGTTTCCACTATGAAATGTGATTGTTGAAATGTCGCCACTCGTAGTAATATCCATTTCAATACCATTCGCATTACCATGCGCTATTACTATTCCACATTCGTGTCCGAATGTTACTTCTGCTAAATCACCTTTGTAAACTGTTGATACCATTTTTATTCCTCATTCTTATGCTATTATTTCGCTGAAAATTACTATCTCCACTTGAAAAGTCATGCGGTGTAAACGCTTCGTTCGGTCCGAAAGGTCAGTTCGTGTTTTATAGAGTAATCGGTCAAAATTAGCCCCATCGCCCTTTCTGTTCGCGTGAACGATGCGCCGAACCTCGTCTTCAATTTTAGATAGTTGCGCGCGACCTTCCATTGTGCGCGCATCCACTGTGACATTTATACGCGTATGCACGAAGTCATAAAATACTTCGGGTTGTTCCTCGTTATGTGCTGTCTCGTATAGCACGATTGCGTCGGAACGCGATAAATCAAGACGCTTACCGCCCGGTTCAACGGTGGTAATGTCTTGGATGGTTGGTTTCCTTTGCGATGTATTACCGCGATTCCATCCATCGTTGAATAGTTTTTTGATGAGTTCAATGGATTCAAGAGCCATTAGAAATCACCCCATATAGGACTGTTGCGAGCGTCCTTCTTAGCACTCTTAATGATAGCATCATAGTCTGCATGCTTCGGTGTCATCTTAGAACCGTCTTTGAGTAGGATGTTGTTTTCTCTATCAACCTCATAGCCATACGCGTCAGCAGACGCAACGAGATAAATGCGCCCTTCGTTAGACCATATCATCTCTTCGCGCATCTTCGCGATGACGGGTTTGACATTCTTAAGAAAATCAATATCAAATACTTCACTCAAGTGTCATCACCTCAACATAGCGCGGTAGTGTTTCTGCTACTTGAGCCTTGAGTAATTGATACTTTGAACCCAAGTCCACATTCTGTGTTCCTTCGGGTAGCAACACGCTTCGGTCGTCGGATAGAATTAAGTCCATCGCGACCAACTTGGTGCATATGTCTTCAATTGCCTTCTCCACATATCGCTCTCCATACACATAGGAAACTTTGACAGCGTTCCATGAGAAGTAAGGGTATGTGTTGTTGAAGTAAATGATACCTAAGTCGTAGTCAGCCCACCAATCGCGAAGACGGGCTTCATCACCCGTAGTGCCTCCGACATAATCAATAGTCAATCGCGTTTGATGAACGACAGCGTTTAGCACCGCCGCCGCGCTAATGTCGCCTGTTAAGTCAACAACACCATTTAGCACATTACCTGTCTTACTTGTGTAGTAGCCTACGGTTGCACCTATCTTGATAATGCCGTAGTCTGCGAGGGGGTTGCCGTCAACAACCGTGATAGTGGAGGCAGTTGATGATACAACCTTACCTTCTAATGAGTGCGCGCCTGTAATACTGATGCCCTCTTCGTTAGTGACAGCGATTGTTGCTGTCTCTCCCGCATCTCCACGACGCATACTTGTGATTTTGATTTGCCCTCCACCGTAGTCTGCGTTTGCGGACGACATGAACTCATGATGCACATTAGCGACAACTGAACCCTCATCGGCTTCTGCGTCTTCAAGACTAAATGATGGAGAGAATGTAATTGCGTTCTTACCGCGCCTCAAGTCTTTGTTAATAAGGTCGGATAACTGTTGCGCGGTTGTAACATTATTGAATTGAGCATTGAACTTTGACTTTGATGTTCCTACTTGTAGGGTCGCGACACCGCCACCACCCGGACATAGATACACCGCGTCGGTATCTGCTGTCAACTTAGTGAAGTCAATGACTTTGAGCCTCACTTCTGCGCAAGCGATTTCACGATATTCATGACCCTGCCATATTTCAAGCCTCATGACCTGCTGAACATTGCGAAAATAAAGAGGAACAGAACCGACATAATCTGTGTAGTATCGTCGCCGGTATGGTTTGTAAGTGTCAAAATTGACATACTCCGCTGTTTGCAACATTGGTCGCCATGAGTTGTTTGTGAGGTTGTCAATCTTATCCTGTGTGCGCACAATGAGTGTTTCAACTTGCTTCTTAGTCACACCTTTGCGCTTACCGTTAGTGAATGATTGAAGAGGTTGGATATATGCCTCATCTGCAATATCGTAATCGCCTACTGTTCCACCAACCCATGTTATGACAACATTACTACCGTCGCGCGCAATTGCAGTTATACTAACTTCTTCTCCCATCTCAACATTGCTCGCGATTTCAATTTTATCACCGACTTCAAAGCCGGTGTGTCTGTAATCGCTTGCTGTGATAGTAGCAGTAGTAGCACCTGTGTTTGAATCGCTTACGAGATAAACAGGGTCGGGCAAAGGAACTTGCAGTATGTCTGCAACCTTTTGTGCAGTTGTATAATACAAACGCGTAGGGTCAAGAGGTCTTGATGCGCGCTCTCCTGTTTGAAACACCGTAGGCATTAGACCACCTTCTCAACTTTACCGAGATTGTAGTCCATTGGTTTGCTACACGCCCCGCATCGTTCAAGGTAGCAGAAGTGAAGCATACCGCAATGACGACAGCGAGTGCCGCCACCAATGTTGAGAACATCGCGAATGTTTCGCGAACGAATGTTCTGTTTTTTGATAACGCCTTTCAGTTTGTCGCGCTCATCGGTTTTCACCATGTCGCCTTCGTCTTGCTTCCAACCTTGCTTAGCCATTCTGTGAATGTCTTGTGGTGTCAATCCCGTCATGCTATCACCGTCATGGTCGGACGGCTACCACATAGATGTTTCCTTGACACGCATAAGCAGTAATTGCGACTATTTCGGGAGTGTCATTCATTACCTTCGCAATACCGCCCGCAACGGTGTTAACCGTTTCACACGCTTGGTCGGGGTTGAACTCATGAACCGTGACAGAAGGCAAGGTGAATCACCTCAACGACGGCCAATTACAGTCCACTTTCCTGTGTTCGCGCTTACGCAATCAATGGTTAGAGTTGTAGCGTTTGTTAGAAGAGCAAATGCTCCATCCACGCCGCCGCCTGTGTTGTCTTCGGTGTCGCCGTTAACTGTCGCGCTTAGAATGTTACTAAGGTGCGCTGATAAGTCAATTGCGCCCACATCAACACCTGCCGCGTTGAATGTTCCGCTAAGTAAAATCAAGTCGCCAATGCTGTGAGGTCTGTTATCTGTTGTGAAACTAAATGCCATTATTCATCATCTCCGTTTGGTTGTTCCATATCGCCTTCGCTCATAGAGTCTTCGGTAGGGTTAAGGTGTTCGTTCACCTTCGCGAGCAACTTAGCCTTAGTGTTTAGAGAGGAGTATGAAACCCCTTCTTCGTCCATCCAAGACATAATATCGCCCTTAGTCCACTTCATGTCGGGAATCCCGTCATTACCTTCGTCTGTTGTTGTTACAACATCAAAGGTGTGTCCTGTGATTGTAAACTCTTTACCATCAACTAATGCTCGGTGTTCATTGAGCCATTCCGCGCTAACTGTGCGCGGTTTACCCCAAACCCACCAACCGATACGACCCATATTACGGCCACATTTCTGTGTGCCTTTGTATGTAATCGTTGGCAAGGAAACCACCTCAAACCACAAGCATAAGCAATTCAATGCCCGTTTGGTCAGCCGCGCTGTCATCGTGTTGCAAGATTGAAAAAGTTAATTTCAAATCCGAGGTTTTGACTACACCGAGAATCGCTGTTGCGTCGGTGTGAGAAGTCCATGCTCCCAAAATCTTAGAACATGAACCACTCAAAGTAAGATGGTCTGTGGTTTTAGTCAAGGCACTTAGAGTTACTGAAATCAACCGTGGGTTGAAGACATTCGCTCGGTCAGTTTGTTGAGGTTCAAATGAATCCAATGTCCCCGGATAAGTTGTTCCGAGCCATGTGGTATCATCTTGGTCAACGCCACCTTGAAGCCCTATGTCAAAATTGACCGCGCCCGTAGTTGCAATTGTGTCATCGTGTCCGAGAGTGTAAACAATCCCGCGTCCTGTTATTCCTGTTAATAGTGTTGTTGTTGCTGTCATTCAAATCATCTCCTTCATTGTAAGTCGCGAATAGAGCCGCTTGCACCAAAGAAAGAACACCATAGTTCTCCCATTGTTCGGTAAAGACCTTCTTGGCCGAGTCGGTTAATCGCGAATGGGTCGCCGGTTTCAATACCACTTTCAAAGTATTGGGTCGGGATTGCAGTTTGGAACCACAAGTAGTCAGTATCAAGGTAGTAAACACGCGAGAGCGAACCTGTGCCGTCTGCGCCCATATCCTTTGTAGGGATGATAGGGACACCGTTGTAGGTTGCTACAATGAAACCTGCTTCAATACCGGGAACACCCTTCACACCGGAGTATGTAGGGGTGATTCTCTTAGAGTCCATGAATCGCTGTTGGGATTGCAACAGTTGTTGAGTGCGCATAAGCGTATCATATCCTGTTAGCATAACCTTTGGATTACCACCGCGAGTCCAAATCTGTTGGAATAGACCATCAAGTTGGTTTAGTGAAAGGTTTCGGTTAACGGATGTTCCGCTACCGTCGCCACCAATGTCACATTCTGCGCTGTGGAAAGCCTTGTCACCATTACGAGTAATTGAATACATGTCGTGGTCAGCAAGAGTATCAACTGAACCGGACGCGATAGTGAGTTTAGAAGGGTCACTTGTCACTCGGTCAAGAGATTCAAAGTCGTTTCCGGCGGCAGTAGTAACATCTTGAAGCATCATTTTGTTAACATGCTCAGCGTGGTGCTTACCCATCTCTTCTTTCAAGACTTGACGAACATCGCCCATTCCGTCATCCTTGTCGGATAGGAACATGCTTACTTCGGACAAGTCAAAAGTGTGCGCGATGGTCTTAGGCTTAGCCGCGACATGTAGGAACTCCGGTCGTGAGGTGTCCGGTAGCGTAGCGTTCTCAGCAAGACCGCCACCCTTCTCAAAGGATGCGCGTTCTGTGAGAATACGCCATCCGCTTCTTTCCCACGGTTTCTTCGGTAGGATTGAAAACGCGTTAAACTCTTGGTTCAACTGTGACCAAACCTTGCGTCCGTAAACTGCTTGGTATGTTCCGGCGGTGGTTGACATCATCGGGCTGTCTGCCTTCAAAATGTCTCCGCTTGAATAGGTATATCCTGTTTGTGCCGCGCCACCGTAGTAGTAGCGTTCCATGTCTTGAACTGTTCTTACATAATTTCGTGCCATATATTTCACTCCCCCTTCAATGCTTTGTCAGCAAGTCGGTGAACATCGTCCCACGACATATTTGCCATCTCCGTAGTATCGGGAACAGAAATGGAGGTTGATGAAACGCTCTTTGTGAGTGTTTCTCCTCCGGTGTGTGCAACATTACTGATGCGTTGGTCAAGTGCAACAACAGCCTTTTGAAGTTCAAGAAGAGGTCGGCGGGAATCAAAGTTAGCCTTTGCCTTTTCGTTCTTCGCGATGGTCTGTTCTGCTGAAAGTCGGTCTGCAAAGTAGTTACCAAGAGAGCCTTTGAATTGTTGTTCAGTTGCCGCGGCCTTGTAAACTTCGTAAGCCGATTCAATATCGGATTGAGAAACATTGCCCGCGTTGAGGTAGTCTTGTTTAATGACATTGGTGTTTCCTTTTCCGCCTTGTCCAAAGTCCATCTTTGGTCGCTTTGAGGATTCGCCTTCACCTGCGCCTTCAAGAGAACCTTGTCCGCGGTGGTCGTAGCCGGATTGCCCCGGTCCATATCCTTTGTTCACACTATCAAAATGAGCGCGAGCGTCAGCAATGTCATGTCCTTGACTCTTTGCTGTTGACTCAAGCCATTGCAGATAGTCAGTTGTTATCATATCTTCTGCTTTTGCTGTCATGTCATCACCATACATCATATCCTCGTCTTCGTCGTCGTCGTCTTCGTCGTCGTCAAGTCCGGGGAGTTTAGGTTCTTTCTTCTCCTTCTTAGGAGGGAAAGGTGCGTCGTCTCCGCCATCGTCGCCCATCGGGAAACCTTTGTCGGAGTCTTCGTCTTTCTTTTTATCATCTTCTTCGTCGTCCAATTTCTTGGAGAGTCTTTCTAATACGGTTTGTAGTTCGCTCATTGGGTCAGTCATAGTATCACCTGTGTCTTCCTTGAGAATACGAAACTGTGCTTCGGGGTTAATACCCTTCTCACAAATCGTGACCTCATGGAGTTCCATACGACGGATTTCACGGTAGTCACCGCGAGTCGCGTCGCTTTTGTTGACGCGCTCAAAGGCTTGACCGCCTATTGAGAACGACCGTAGGTTGCCCTTACGGATTTCGGATGCAACTTCGCGGGCCTTTTCAATGTCTCCGCGTAGTTGAATGACAACAAACATGCCGGTATCATCCACTTCGGATTTCCATACGCGACCGTTACTATCAGTGTAAGAAGGGATTACCGTTCCTACTTGAATGTTAGAGTGTGCAAGTTGCACATTGCGGAATGCTTCTGCTTTCATAAATCCGCCAAATGCGTCTTTCAATGCTCCGCGTGTGATAAGGTCGCCTTGCTTGTCAACCATCTCAACAGATGCATACCCTGCAACAACCAAATCATCTCCGAACCCCTTGAGGACAAGGGGAGTGGATTGAGCAGGTGCAAGAATTGCCATCAAAAATCGTCATGTTCTATTCGTATATTAAACGCGCGGTTTAGTTATAGTGATGTTCCCGCGATTGTCCGTGGTGGCTTCTTCGCCTTCAGTGGTGCGAATACGCGTTGGTTTTTTGTTTGTTTCCGCGGGCTTTTCTTTGTATTCGCGAGAGGCAGGGTCAAAGTCCGGCAATGTGTCATCATTCATGTTGGTAGTTGGCCCTCGCGGGGACTCAACATCCGCATCTCCGTAATCAAGACCAAGACCTTGAACACCTGTGCTTGTAATTTTTTCTTTACTCAAGCGTTCAAGACTACGCTCAAGAACTTGGAGTCCGCGTTTGATAATCTCCTCTTCTTCGGATAATATCTGTTTGCGCTTCTTTGTGTGTCCCGCGGGAACTTCGGGTTCAACTTCTTTCTCCTCTTCGCGCTTGAGCAACACTGTCGCGATTGGTTGCCAATACGGGCGAACATCTTCGGCTAATTTGAACAGGTAATCATCGTCCCCCCACATACTCTTCTCGGCTTCAATCATCCACCCCTGCTCTTCTCTATTGATTTTGTAAATCACTTCATCGTGAAGTGACGGGAATATGATATGAAGTCGCCCTTTCTTGAGTCGCGCTTTATGAGGCACTTTTGAATCGTTCGTCATAATTGATAGCGACTCAACGCTATCTGCGGCTTGAGGGTGAGAGTCACGGTCAATACGCGCGGAACGGATTGTAAACACAGGGTATTCGGATTGATTGCATGAAACGCCTGTGCAGAATACACTTACATATTCTCCCTTGTCAAATCCTCTTGGTCCTTTCGCGCTTCCAATATCCATGTAATGTTGTCCTTCATACTCAACGGAGCGCGCACCATAGTGTTCGGGGTGCATAATTGGACCAACACCAATGCGATAAGTCGCACCTTTGCGGTCAAGAATGATTACATCAACTCTCTTCTCCTTACTCAAAAGAACCCACTTAGGGTGTCGTATCTCCCCTCTCATGTAAGTTGTTGATGCGTCGCGCAACAAAATATCACTTGGGGATTCGTCGCGCAAAAGTGAAACTGCTTCTGCTAAACCTGTATCGTCTGCGCGTTTGGTGTTGTAGGGTTCGGGCATTTTGATATGCACCGAAGATTCAAAGTGTGCGCGTAAATGCCTCACTCGGTCTTTAGCGGGCATATTATGTGTTTTCTCATCTGCCGCCTCAAGCAAGTCAATGAAATACAACATGTCATCGCCGATGACAGCGTGAACAACGAAGTCTTTGTCGTTCACTTTACCCATCTCTTCTTGCATGTCGCTACTCAACTCAACCAATTTCATGTCCGCGTTGTATGCTTTAGTTTTCTTACCCTTCTTTTGAAGAATAATTGGTTCGCCTTTGGGTATGTGCGAGGCTATCCAATCACCGCTGAATCCGCGTAAGTGTTTCAAATCACTAAGGTCAAAGATTCTATGCATTGATTTAATCGGTGTAGGTCGTCCATCATCTTTGATAATCAAAGTGTCATCTGTTACTCTATCCGCACACATTTGAAAATACTCGTTAGAACTGTTTGCCCCCGCGTCTAATGCGGCTTGACCCGATTGCATAGTGGTATTCACACCATCACCTGCTCGCTCTTGCTCTTGACTGACTTGTAACGGTTGCGTTTCATGAGGTTGATAAATTGTGTCATCATAATTATTCAGCCCTTCGTGCGCGTCTTTCAGCAAATCGGGGGAGACATACCCAACACTTGAAGGTGGTGCTTGGTGAAAGTGTGGTCTTTGAGGGTTGTCAAGCATCATCTGTGTTGGGTGTTGGTCGCGAATGGTGAACTGCGGATTGATGATTGTCCCCATTTGGTCTTTACTTGCTAAACAATCAGCGATTGCAGGGAGGGGTGCGCGTGAAGGATGACGACCGCCAACCTCCACTTGAGTCAGTTCAGCAGGTGCGGCCTTGCTTTCACCTTTGATTTCAGTTGGTTTGGCTAAGTCCTCAAACACTTCGGCTAAACGCTTTGGTAATTTCTTAAACTTTCTTTGACCAAACGGCATAAAAGCGAATTGGTTGCGAAGATTTACACAATAAGGTGTGCCTTGCGTTTGTGATTTAATGTCTTTCAGCACAGCGTCAAGAGCCTTAATTTCAGTCTTTTGAGAGATATTTGCATTCTTTTTCATACCAACCTCGTATTGATGAACTCCCTCTCCACCACTCATCAACGGTGTGAATATCTTCTCACCGTCTTCGTTAAGCGAGGTGTGCATAGCGTCATGATTATGGTCGCCCATTCTGTTATCCACCATTTTATGCTCAACAGGTTCACCACTTTCATTACCATGAGGTATGTATCGCGCGTATAATCTATTCATCAACTCTTCATTGCTGTTTTTGTTCTTACTAACGGCTTGCACTCTCTCCAATACCGCTTGCGCGATTTTGTATTCCTTTGTCAATTCGGGGTCTTGATTCCCAATCTTACCGTTGATAAACGCTTCAAAGACATGACCTCCTGTTGGTTTCTCACCTTTGGATTCTAACGGCGCGAAATGTTCGCGAGCATTAGGTAAGTCATCTGTTCCTATTTTGAATGTCATGCGCGGAACTGTATATTCAACAATCTTTTTAATCGCGTCTTCGTCAACATAATCGCTTACTTTGATAGTTATAGGACCGCCCTCATCTCCCAATCCGCTAAGATGACCATGTTCAAGAAACTCTCTCCTCTCTTCGGGACTTTTGTTTCTCATGAAGCGTTCGCTGATGTTGTAAGCAACTGTGAGATTTGCATGTGTTTGGTTGTTTTCGCGCGCTGTCCCTGTCTTAAATGCGCTCGGTCGTATGTTCTCAATAAGTGGTTTGAATATGGTTTGATAGGCCAACTTTGTCGCGTTGTGCGTTTGTGTTGCGTGTTCCGTCTCATAATGCTGTTGCTCATGAGGAGTAGGAGTTGGATTGTGACCTATCGTTTTGTGCGAATAAGCCATTTGTTCGTGTAAACGCGAGGTGAGAATGTCAGCAATGTCCTCTTTACCGGCTTTCATCGCTTCACTTATCTGTTCTCTTAAGTTCCTACACGCGTAATCGTAATGTTGTTGTGGAGAAGGGCCGGTTTTGAAACTTTTAATCTCCTCATCGTCGTTGATGTATCGCCCATCAAGTTGCCCTTGACGCGCATCATAAAGAATCTCTTGTTGTAGTTTGGGCGACAATTTGGCAAATGGTGTTCCTTTCGCGTCAACATACCTAAGTTGAATGAACTCGCTTAATTCTCCGAACCCCGCGAGAGATTTGTCAGTCAACGGTTTCAATCTCATTATACCACCTTTTGCGGTGTGAGCATCCATGCTTTTTTGGTATTGGTCGCTATCATAAACACCTATGCCGTAGTCTTCATACGGTTCATTCCCCAACAGTTCTGCCGCCATATCCGCATCGGGTCGCCCTAACACATCCTTATGGTCTTTAGATGTGAGAATTGATTTAGGGTTAGCCAATCTTTGTTTCCACTCTTCATGGTGTTTCTCATCATGGACGGATGGATGGTGATGCGCGTTAGCGAAGAGAAGATTCTTTCTCGCTAACATTTCAAGCGTGTGTTGAACTGTCATATTGGTATTGTATGTGTGATGATAGGGTGTGCGCTTTTTGGTCGCATTTTCCAATTCTGTTAACATACCTTGACTATGAAATGTTCTCCCATCATTTTTCTTTTTAATCGCATTAAGCCTATGCGCTCTATCTCGCGACATAGGATGGTAACTGTAATTGTTGTCGGTTCGTCCTGTCTTTACTTCTGCCGATAGAATACCACCCATAGGGAAGTCGGTGTTGTAAGGCAATAACGCGCCGAGAAAGTTCAAACCCGGAGCCGCGGGATAGAGAGTAGGAGAACCTTTGAGTGAGTGTTCCCACTCATCCTGTGATTCGTCTTCATCCAATATCTCTTCATCTTTATCTCCTTCGGCAAGGAATCTCAACTTCATCGCTTCGCGAGTTGATTGAGTTTGAGATTTACCGTCGGGTCGGCTTGGGTATGCTTCAAGTTCAACGCGTTCACCGTTAGCCAACTTCTCTTCTGCCTGTTTGATAGCGTCTTGAGTTTCGCGATTTTCATTCATCCATCGTCTCAAAGACTTGTTGTGTTCAATCCTTTCACCGCGGCTCATGTCATCCGTGTATTGCCAACTTTGAGTAAGAGGCTTGTTACCTTTCCAATTACCCCTCTTATCGGGAATGCCGCGAGTAGGGAATATCTTTGGGTCAACTTGTTTAGCGAAGTCGGTGAATAACACACCGGGCAAACCTTCGTGCAACGCTTCTGCTATTTCATAAAACTCGCGCGAAAGAGAACCCATGCCGTTATTCAACCCATGAACCATTTCATCAAGACATGTGGCTTCATATTCCGGCTCTTGTGAAGGGTCAAAGTTGTGGTCTGTTAGTTTGTGAGTGTGATTGTAATGCTCAAGCATTCCGAAGTTCTCGGCTGTTGAGATTTGATGATTAACGCTCGCGACGATGTAATGTTGAGCGTCTTCTGCTTCTTCGGCTGTGATGATACCTAACTTCACCGCGTTGTCAAAGTCGGGTATCTTGGGGAGTTTACCTTTGTGTTTGATTTTCATTACATCGCGAACTTGCTGTGCCTTTGTTGCCCCAATAGCCTCTTCAACCATCTCGTCGTATCTGTCTTGGTCAATATCAATACCTTGATTTTTCCAAGCAGAATCAACACTTTCGGGGTCTTTGATGAAGTTTGCGCGCCTTGCTTCAATGCTGTTTGGCCCTGCAACTCTCTCCCAACCATCCTCACCAAAGTTCAGTTTCTTGAATGGGTCTTGAAACCCCTCCATTTTCATGTCGCTCGGTCGCCCCGCAACTGTCCCCGCATGAGAACTGCCGGGGAAACCGGAGTAAAGTTGGTGTAATGCTTTAGAGAAAAGTTTGAGATTGCGCGTCATGAATCCGCGTGGATGTTGCGCGCCCGGACCAAACGCTTCGTCAAGTAATGAGTCGTCAAAACTTTTAGTGGCGGTGTATGTCTTGTTACCTTTCTCGTCTGTCTTGCTTTGAGAACCGCCACCATTAGCGACCCACTCCATCACTTTTATTTGGTCGTCGTAATCAAGCATGGTTATCCCAAGCATGACAGGTAGTAAGCCCATCTCGCGATGACGGTTTTGCTTCACCATATGGCTTATGTCCCCGTAAACGCATTGACCTGTATCTTGGTCATATAGGTCGCTTTCAAACAACTGCTCATGCGGAATGCCCTTCATCTCATACATTTTATGATGAAAGAACTCGCGCTCTCCCGGCGTTTCGGCTTGAGGAAAATGCTCTTTGTGATTCGTGCAATATCGCTTATACGCGGCCTCTCTCATCTTTTCATGTGTGACTCCCTCATCGCCCCACGGACCGAGCATGAGGTTGCTCTTCGCAGACTTAGGCATGTGCTTTTCAGCCTCTAACATCTTCTCATCCAATTTACCTCTCCTACGATGATATAGGTCTTGAATCAAATTGAACGCTAATGGGGTGTTGGAGTGGAGATTCGCGTTAGCGGTTGGTCGGTTGAAGAAACCAAGTTTGGCGAGGTGATGCGCTTTATGCTTAGAAGGAACACCTTGCATCCTATCTTCGCTACTGTTCCCCCTCCAACGGAACATACGCTGATAGCATTTCTTCTTCACAGCAGGGTCTTCGCTTGATAGTTGACCATAAAGAACATCTTTCATTTTACGAGGGTGGCGAATACCCATTCCTGTTTGCGCACCGGCATGCCCTTCACGAAACATGCGTCGCCATGCCCTATCGGACACGGTTCTGCGCTCACCATACGCGTCTTCATTTGCGGTAGCCGCGCCAATATCACCGTCTTGAGCAGTTCTTTCAATCTCAACCGCTTTACGCAAGTAGTCCTCTATCAAAGGGATGTATGGGGGAGACGCGTAACCGTAGTTCTCTAAATTAGTGTTGCTGAATAGAACATCAGCCGCTTCGTTCAAAGCGTCTCCTTTGTGAATGTATCTCGCTTGAATGTATTCATCCATCACGCGTTGGTGATAACGAAGTGCATTCTCTTTAGACACACAATCCACCACCTCAGTAATAATCCGTTATGGAGAATGCGCTTGGTGGACTCTTATCGGGGTCGCCACCTGCATTGTTTTCGTGTGCGGGCAACGCGTTGTCGTGAGGATTAGCATTCATCAAAGTAACTTCTTCTTTCTTGGGTTCTGTTCGCTTCACATCTTCAACTTCGGCAAGGCGTTGATTGGTGTCAAAGTAGCCTGTCTTAACAGCCTCAACACCTGTGACATTTTGAAACAAGTTTCCTACTTTCGTATCAAACTTATCTGCAACTACCTTCGCTTCTTTGAGAAGTGCTTCTAAATCCGGCGCGTTCTGCCCTGCTTCAACTTTCATTGGCTTCATTGTATCACCTCAAACTCCCACAAGTTGCACAAGCGGGGTGTCCGCACAAGTCATCGCCTTGTGGTTCACCTTGTTTTGGATTAGGATTACCTGTCGTCGTCATTTCATTTGCATAGCCATTACAGTTTTGCTGTTTAAGAATCATCATTGCCGCGTCTATTGGCTTCATTGGTCCACTCTCCTACCTTCTGCTTGCGCCGCTACATTAGCCATCGCGTGAATATCGTCCCATGACATATCGTGCCATTCTTCGTTTGTGTCGGGCATAGTCATACCATCCATAGATTCGTTGACCCTATTCGCCGCTTTTGAGATTACTTCATCGCGTTCACCGCGGAGAGGGTCGCCCCACACATCTTCGCTTGCGGGTGTTACTGCTTTGACGAAACCGGACTTGCGAAGCATAGTATGAGGATTAGAAACTTGCTTTCGCAACATATTCAATTCTGCGTCCATGCTCTCCATTTTACCAATGAGTGCTTTCATAAGCATTGCCGCGTCAGCGGGCTTACTGTCAGTCAAGTATTACACCTGCCCTTGCTTCTTGAAAACGCCACCGATTCTATCCGGGCCAACATAGCCCATAGGTCGCGATTCTCCTTTAGCAATGACACTTTCAATACTGTTGAATTGCATTACAGGAACACCACCCGCGTATCTGTCATTGACACCTTTAATCTTAACATCAGTTTGAGATTTGTAAATTGCTGTTACATCATCCGCGAGATAATCGCTTGTTGACTGAATGCTTCGCAAAAACTGTTCTGCTGATACAAGGTCGTTGTTAGAGAGTGCTACTTTGAACTCCGCGACGGCTGTTTCCAACTTGCGCACAATCGGGTCCATCTTACTTAGGAGGTTGCTCATGGATAAGCCCATTACCGCCGGACTCTTGAAGGTATCGCCTCAAAATCCGCTTTCTTTGTTCTTACTCGTAGGGTCTTTCGCGGCTTCAACAGCGTCAAGTGCTTGTTCGGTCACAGTCTTCTCCGAACCTCTTTGATTCTTCTTAGATGTTGGCGCGCCACTCAAATGAGTTTCGGAACTGATAGGTGCAGGGCCGTTATCGCGTTGCCCTGTTCCTTCACCAAGACCGGCCATCGCTCCCTTCTCCATCATCATAATTTGACCGCCGCCGCCTTGAGGCGGAGGTCCGCCTTGAGGTGGTAGCCCCCCGCCACCTTGAGGCATCATTCCCCCGCCCGGAGGTAAGCCTTGTGGGGGCGGCATAGGCATACCGCCACCCGGCATTGGAGGTGGTTGTTGACCACCCGGAGGCGGTGCGCCGCCACCCGGAGGTTGTTGTTGCTGTTGTTGTTGAGGGTCGGGCTTTGAGTAAGTGAATCGTATGTCGCTACCTGCACCTTCTGTGAGTTCTGCTTCAAATCCAAGTTGTATCATACGCTGTGCTATGTTTACTTCTTGCTCATCGCGTCGTAGCCTTGTCACATCATCTTCTTCTTCGTTAGGATAAAGTGTAAGTTCCCACTCATCAACACCCATCTCTTTGAGAAGGCGCGGGAATAGATTTTTCGCGTAAACTTTCTGTCCGTATTCAACGGCGCGATTAGTGACAAGGATTTGCATTCCTTCATTGTTGAGTCCGCCGGATTTACCCGCGTCCATCATAAAGATGCTTGACACCCCATAGAATGCGGCAATGCGAGTCCTTACTTCATCGCGTATTTGTGAATACTGCATCTCATCAAGGCTATCCATGAAGCGAACAAACTCAACCTTACCACGACCCGATGCTGATTCAATACCAACCTTCGGAATGTAGTGAGGGTCGCGTTCCATCTTCTCTTCTGCTCCTTTCCAAAACGATGCTGTGGATTGAATGTTGTCTGTTGTAATTGCGAGAATACCGCGAGGGATTCTGCGCTTTTGATATGCGAGGTAAATGTAATTATCCATCGCGGTGAGAGTTTGTGCCTGTCGCCACATCGTAGCAACAGGGCTTCGGCCATACAGTTTAGACGGGTTGTATTTGCTTGTGTGGAGTATTTCTCCCTCAATGTAATACTGTGTCTTACCGCTACCCGCAGTATTGATGTAATGAACATCTTGGAGAGGTAATGAGCAAACATCACACTTGTGATGGTCGCCATTGTGAGGGTATGTTTTGTCTCGGTGAACAGGGCAGATGAGATACCTACCGCCGCGTGAACCGCGCTTATCGGCAACAATTCTCATGAATGTTGGGTCGCCGCGCATAACTTCTTTAATTCGGAAAAAGGCAATCTCGCCGCTGTCGGGGTCAATGAAATACTCTTTAATGAGGATGAGGAACGCGTCATCAACAATATCTAAATCCCATTCAACTTCGCGCATAACATCCATGAACGATTGGTCCATGCTGTTTCTTTGGTCTAACAGCCAACGCGGGTAAAGTATTTGGTCAACATCGGGAGATTCAAACTCCTTCATTCCACATAAATGACATTCATCAACTGTGTCGTGTTGGTATTCTTCTTTGCAGTTCGTGCATTTTTTATGAAACTTTTTCTGCCAATAGTGGCCGCGCCTAAACACTTCTTGACAAAGTGTATTGATGGTGGTTCTCAAAACAACAGACTCTTGAACTGTCGCGTAAAGAGCAGGGATGCTCACACCTTGAACAAGAACAGGTTCTTGAATACCCGCTTTCCAAAGCGGCATGATAGGTTCGGGAGTGGTTCGTCGTCGGAATGGTTTTGATAGTGTTGACAAGAATCTGCCGACTACACCTTGCTCGTCTTTAGCCATTAAATCAACCTCTCTATACGGTGAATGTCGTCCACAAGGCGGATGACTTCATTATCCCGTTGTCCCCATGCACGAACTTCATGCTCTTCAACCTTCCACTCTCGGAGTAACTTATCGCGTTCTTCGGGAACATCCTTCCAATTTTCCCATTTGACGACGCGGTATAGTTCATCTCTTCGGGACTTGACAAGGTTTGTTTTAGAACCCCTCAAGTCAAGCAACTGCAATACTGCGCTCGCTTGAGCCTTCTTCATTTGCAAATGCGGTTGAATACCTTTGAGTAACTTTCTCAAGTCATCCGCGCCATAGAATTGAAGGCGATGTTGTGTGCGCTTACTGTTTTTATGTATTTTCAAATCAGTCTGTAACACACCACAGCCGAGAGCCTTGTGCAAGTTTTCACAGTGGATTTTACCTCGCCCACCCGTCGCTACAAAACCTGCTCTTGGTTCTAATCTCTTGGTGATTGTAATGTAACCATCCGCGTCAAGAAAGCCCGCGGCGTAAGCCCATACATCTTTGACAATAACAAAGTCGTCACGAACAACGCCGTAGTTTGTGCCGATTCTTTCAATATCATATTCAACGCCATGCGTCTTTAGCAACGAAGCCATCTTGTTGATTGTTAGATTTTTCGGTGAGCCTATTGAGTTGTAAATCTCATTTGATGATAGCGGCCCTCTTTCTGTTAGAACATCGCTTGTGCGCGTAAGCCATATCGCTTCTTGTTTCTTGATGTTGTCAATTGAATGTAATGTTTGCCGCCATTGCTTCTTAGCATCCTTCCTCATTTGGTTTGCGCCTAACCACATCTCTAATTGGTTCGCGTCAAAGTCCCCTTCAACTTGAGCCAATTTTGAAATAACATCATTGGCCTGTTCCCACGATGCACAGGCGCGTCTTAAAGCGAACTCGCGAGAAGAACCATGTTTCCTCAATGCGAGTAAATCCCTGTCGGAAACACCAAGCCCGCGTATAGAAGACAGGTGTTCGTCAGCCCATGATAACGACTTGAGTGTTGATTCAACTTCTTCGCGCTTAGCAACTCGTATCGCTTTGATAGCAAGGTCAATGTCGTCGCGCATGTCTTTTCTTTCACGGCGAGCCATTCTCAAATCCTTCACCATAGTTTCAGCGTCTTTACCAAACACTGATTGAAACCAACCGTTTTGCGGCATTGCGCTTTTGAGTTGTTGCGTTGCGGCTTGAACTAACTCTTGCTTCTTCTTCTCCTCTTCAATCTCGTTCGGTTTTGGGGGTTCAGTTCCACCCGCTAATGCGCCTTGTCCTTGCGCTACGGGTGCATCCCCGTCGCCAATCTTCGCTCCTTGTATTGAGTTCTTCAATAAAGAATCAAAGACCCTTTCAAACGCTTCATCTTTGAGAATAGAACCCGACCACATGGTAATCACCGTGTTTCGTATCGCGCGACCATTTTCTTTAGTGAGTTACCGTTCTGTTTATCCAACAGCGCGTAACAAGGACATTTAGGTGCAGACTTAGAACATTCCATTTTGTCTTTCATCATGCACACACAAGGGGTTTTCTTAGTTGCGCCGCAACAGCATTTATCTTTCATTTCTTCTTGCCTCCTTTCTTCTTACCCGTTCCGACTTTACCTTGACAAACCTTCACAGCATATCCATTAGCGTAAGCCGACGGGTAAACATCATACTTGCGCTTAGCCGCCGCTTTACCTTTAGGGCATAACTTCTTTTCCAACACCCCAAACGCGATGTTGTTGCATACGCAATGATTACAGTCACATTCGCTCAACAGTTCCACCTCTTGAGTGATGCGCCTTTTGGAGTGAGTTTACCGCCTTTACTTGTAGCACCTTTCATACCTCCCATCCGCGCGCAAAATGACTTACGACGCTTCGCTGATTTACTACCGGGTTTGAGTGAACTTGGTTTCTTGGTGACAGGGGGTTTGAGGTTCGCACCTGTTTTGCGTTTAGCGGCGGCACGACCTTTAGCATTCAATCCACCCTTCTTACTGTGCTTGTTTGGATTGTAACCGTGAAACGGTTTTGACTTCTTCTTTGCTTTCAGCATCATAAATGCTATCTCGTCGGGTGTGCAACAGTCGCAATAATCTTCGTTCAATCAATCAACCCCGCCATCATATCATCAATGTCAACTATGCGCTCGCGGAACTCGGTTGTCCCCCAATGCGCTAAGGCAAGCGCGATAGCAAAGTCATCGTGGCGACCGATGCTATCCAACTTGCCCTTCTTTGACATGCCGAACATAAGTAGTTCCCGTTCTAACTCGCTCATAAGGGTTCGGGAGTTCTCATCGCCCCACGGCAACCTCAATTGCTCTTTCTCAAAACGCATAACTAATCCCATAAGAAGAGATTCTCGGCGTTGCCGAGTTGAAATGAATGTCTTAATTGGTAAGTCTGTGTCCGCGCGTAATTCAGTAGCGAACACACGCTGAAAATTGTTCGCTTCAAGTTCTATTACATCGGGCGCGAACTTCGCGTTGAGTTTTTGAATCTCCATAATCTGTGTTCGGAAATCCATATTCTTTCTGCGAACTACATGAACCAACTCAAGCAATTCGGGATTGGTTGAAGGACGACGAAGCACCACCATAACAGTGTAGTCAGCCGACCTGTCCGACGAAATAGCCGGGTCCCATCCGACGAAGTATTGGTCATCGGGGTCGCCATCTGCGCGATTGATAATTCGCAAATCGCTATCTTTCGCGGCTTGAAGAACTAACGAAGGGAATAAACTGCTCATGTCATCCATCGGCTCACATAGATATTCGCGAGCAAACGCAATAGCGGGCATGTCATTTCTGCGCGCATCAAGAGAATCTAAGTCCCAACGCTCCGGCCAAAGCGCGACACCTTGCGTATTGATAGCAGGGTATGTCTCAACAAGGTAGCCTTCGCGCTGTTCCAACTCCGTGTAAAGGTCAGTTGGTGTAAACGGCGTTCCAACAATCATCAGTTTAGATGTGTGGTGAAGTGTAGGAACAAGAACCTCATAGAACCAACTCGCGACTCTTTGAAGTTCGGTATCTGTTGTCCCCCACAGAATATCGTCGCATAGAATGAGGTCGGGGTGAATACCACGAATAGCACCACCAACAGACTTCGCGCTGATGTTTGAGCCATTACTGAAACCAAAGAATGTCTTTGACCAAGAATCGGCTTTCTTCATGCGCGCCATGAAAGGTATTCCATCTATGAGGTCATTGAGTGTCCTCATGTGATGTATGGATTGGTGCAGACTGTGACTGATAAGAACCGCTTTGCATTTAGGATTGAACGCGACTTTCCAAAGCAAGTAGCCGAGGAACAGCGTTGATTTACCGTGGTCACGCGCCGCTTTCACACAGTATCGTCGTTGTGATTCAAGATTATTATACCATTTTTCGTGGTGGTGAGATAACTGAAAACCAAGAATGTCTTCAAAGAAGAACTTGAAGTCGCGCTTAGCAACTTCGTAGTCAATCTCTTCAACAGTTTCAAGGCTTAAGCCCTCCATAGGGCATCATCACCTGTGCTTCAAAATCATGAGTGCATTCCACGCGCTATCAATAGGGTCTTCGGAAAACTCCATCTGTGTCGGCATCATAGGCTCTTTGGGTTTCTTTTCAGTAAGTGTAGGTGCAGGTGGCTCATCCGGTGTGGATGGCTCATCCGGTGCAGATGCGCCGGGGTCTTCGCCTCCGCCGCCTGTCAATGTAGGCGCAGGGGATGAAGCGTCACCGCCACCAAAGCCGCGTCGGTCAGCGTGTTGTTGAGCCATTCTCCTTTGATATGCGGTCAATCTTCGCTTACCGCCACTCTTTGTAGGAACGGCTCTCATCGCCCCTTCTAATCCACCCATGTCGTTTCCGGTGAAGTTTCTCATCGCATCAACAAGCGAGCGAGAAGTTCTTCCTCGCGTTGTGTTTGCCGCGCCGAACTCTTTGTTTCCGTCATGGCCTTCTCCCGAAAAGTTCGCGTAAGCGTCTTCTTCGGGTTCGGGCATTGGTGTGTCGGTTTGAGCCGCTTCAACAGCCGCCGGTTCTGCGCCTCCCGCAACTGCTTCGGAAGGTGTAGGCATAGGTGATGCCTCTTCGGGCATTGCCGTTTCCGGTGAAGTTTCAGTCATTGTAGGTGCAGGTGAAGTTTCAGTCATTGTAGGTGCAGGTGAAGTTTCTTCTTCTGCCGCGGGTGGAGTTTCAATAGCCCTGTCTTGAGCCTGTTTATCTCCGATTTGTCTAACCCTGTCGCGGAAACTTCTTTTCGCGTCCGGGTCATTGAGTTTCTCATTGATGCCGCCTTGTGACTCCATCAATTCAGCCAACTTCGCTTGTTGCTCATCAGTTCCGGGCAACTTACCTGTTGCCGCATTACCGCCATGCATTGTATTTTTCAAGTTGCGTATCTCGTCTTGATTGTCTCTCAAACTACCTTCATTGCTGATACGCCCGCGTTTTGCGGCTCGGTTTTCAGCGTATGCCTTTGGAGCGTTTTTGATACCTTGTGCTAATCTTGACATTCTTCCGCGGAATCCTTCTTTGGCTGAACCGTCTGCTTCGCGACCCATTCTGCCGGAGAAGAAATCTTTTGCCGCGCCAAGAGCCTGTTTGCCTCCTTCTTTTGCCGCGTCATATCCGCGACCGGCCATATTCATAGCACCTGCCGCACCTGCCGCCATAGCAGGTCCGGCTGTATCTCGCATGTAGTCGCGAGTAGCACCTGCGGCTTGCTTGCCTCTTGCCGCACCGCGACTTGCAATATCTGCAACTTTCTCACCTGCGGTGATAGGTTGACCTGCATCCGCGCGGTCTTGTAAGTTTTGAGTTTTGCGTCGTTGTTTGATTTCAGCGCGATTTGCTCGCCCTTCGCGGCGCATATCGCGACCGCTTGTTTGGCGATAGTTTTGTGATTGGTCCATCATCACGCCGCGCGGAGCATTGCCTCCAAATTGAGTTGCACCACCTGTTGCCGCAAGCGGTGTCCCCACCTGCTGTGCTTGTTGAGGTTGTTGTGGTTGAGTTGGTTGAGGTTGAGTTGGTTGAGGTTGTTGTTGAGGTTTCTGCACCATCGCCGCCGCCGGATTCTTGAGAACCATTTCTTTGAGAAGAATGTCGGGATGAGTTTGATTAACGCTTGACATAGCCTTTAGAATAGGCGCGTAAGAAGTATCGCTATCATCAAACAGAACATAGTTTGCCTCTTGCAAAGTGTGTCCTTTCTTATACATGTATTCCATCGTTCCGAGGATTACACCGTCATTCATCATGCTACTATTCCATTCTATTTCGTCCTCTATATCCATTATAAGACCTCCATGCATGACGCTTTGATAATGTTAACCACATCGCGTCTTACTTGAAAATGTTTCGCTATCCTATCCCAATCTCCAATACTCATCGCGATTGCGCGAATATCGGCTGATTCAAGGTCAAGTTGTTTCGCTAATCGCGACATGTCGTTGGGGTTTCTCGGATTGAGATTCTTGTTCGCGACAGACTTCATGATGCTCGCATCCTCCCAAGTGTCATGTCTTTGAACGCGTTCCATGATTGTCGCGATTGCACCCATTGGGTCATCTTCGGAAAACTTGAATTGGTTGGGGTCAAACTGCGGGGCGAATGCAGGGAATGGTGAGAAGCCTCCACCTCCACCTCCTGTTGCGCGAAAACCTGTGCTACCTCCTTGTTCTGCGAATGGGTCGTCAGCAGAAGGTGCTTGTGATAGTTGGTCTAATGGTGGGCCACCACCTGCACCTCCACCTCCACCGTCGGGAGGTGGTAATGCACCGCCGTCGCCACCCGCACCTTCGTCCATGTCAATATGTGCGGGAACTGTGTCATAGTAGTGTGAAGTTTCGGAGTCAATCTTGTTATGCATAGAATGCATCTCCGGCGCGACACCCATCTCTTCAAAGTTGATAGGTTCGCCACCTTGCTGAACAGCAAAAGTGTTCCATCCATCAACAACGGAAGTAGGGGCGGGAGAAGAACCAAGCGCGCCGTTCACATCAATTTCCATCTCTTGTGCTGTCTTTAGCATAGACATGAGGCGAATTGCACCGTCTGTTCTGCCCCTATCCATTCCTTTTATTTTCTTCGCAAATTGACTCTTGTGAGAATGATATAAATTAGAAGAGTCGGGGTTTGAACCTATCTCTAAATGGTTCGCAATGTCACGAACTAAGTTGTTGAATTGTGTGTTAGAGCCACGCTTACCTCGCCCTAACATTGCTTGAGCGATAGGTGCGCGAGCCATCTGTTCTGCTAATCTTTTACCTACCCCTTGAGCCATTAAATCTCGTATAACATTTGTTGGGGGGCGACCTGCCCCTGTGTGTGGTATCATGAATCGCGGGTGTCGTTGCGCAACAGTCGCGATAATATCGTAAGGTCCAATTTGACCATAGAATGCTTTCTCGCGTCTTGATTGAGAATGATGTTCGGGGTAGGCGTGGTTGTCGGGGTGAGTTGGGTCTTTCTCGTTTGAATTGTAACGGCGGAGAAGCCCCCGCATCTGCCCGTCTTCCCCCGGTGCGCGTATGATGTGTTGAGGTTCAAACACATTTGATTTCAAACCCAACTCACTTTCAATACCCAAGTCTTTGTTAATGTCTTGAAACTCTTTGTGAGAATGAAAAGCCGCAGACTCCAACGCTCGCCCTGCTGTTGGATGCGGCGCGTTGTTAGCATGGAGGTTGATGATTTGACCTTTATCATTCCTAACCTTTCTCCTTGATGAAGGAACTCTCCTTGCTTCATGCGCACCATATGTGTTTGTCATGTAAGCGGGATTAAGGTTGCCGTTTTCATCAAAATACTGCTCTAATTTATTCCTATCATCGCCATTCTTTCTCTTAATATCATTGAAACGCGCGCCCGATTGGTTGAGAACATCCTTCGCGAACTTCAACGCGCTTTCTTTTGGATAACCTTGCTTCGTCAACTCGTCTGCATAGAAGCGAGCCGCCGCCTCAACAGGCCAATAACGCATATGGTCGGGAATCTCCGCGTGAGGTTTGTTGGTCTTGTGGTCTATGTGAAAATGAGACATTTCCTTATGCGGCGAATCCGGTCCGGGGAATGACATACGCACCATTGTGCCATCAGCCAACTGTTTGAAAACGCCCTTACCCTTGAGGATAATATCATCAAACATCACAGTCCACCTCTTCGTGTGTAAAGGCCATAAGCGTGTGCGCCCCACATTGTAGGGTCGTCATCGGGGTCTGTTTCAGTAGCACCTGTTGGTGCAGAAGTCATACGCGGTGCGGCGTTTGGTGTAGGCCCATCCGGTGCAGGGTCAAGAGAAGCATCCATCTTTCGCGTCAAATTGCGAAGCAATTTTTCTAATTTGGAAACAAGCCTTCGGTATTCAATTTTATCCGAATGGCTCATACGCGGTCTTGAAGCCCTACCTCGGATGTAATCACCCAAAACGCCCTTCTTGATGAACTCAAGAGACGCGAGGATAGAACTTTCATCCAATGCGGATGCTCCACCTGTCGCTAAATCGTGGTCTTTTGAATGACTTGCACCCATAGGTGTGTCGGGGAGTCTTGGAGTGTGTGTCTTTTTCGGCCCAAGCAACGCATCGCGGTATTTAGGTGCGCCGCGTATAGCATGGGGCTTTCTTGATTCTGTGGTTTCAGTAGGAATAGAAGGAGTAACAGGTTGAGTAGGCATCATTTGACGCTGTTCGCCCCTGCGCGCTTCTGCTTCTTTCTGTCTTGGGTCGGAATAATTTATCTTTGGTCGCGTTCTTCCTGTAAATTGACTTACATAACGCGGATAAGCCGCATTCATTCTGCTGTAAGCGGGGGATAACATAGACGCTCTTACACCCGCCATTGTTCCTGTTACACTACCGGGAGTGCGCGTTGCGCCGGTTTTGAGTTTACGACCTGCTTTCCTTTTTCGCTTATTTTTCACAGTTTCAAGAGTCTTAGTTCCTCTTTTCTTTCTCCCTTTAGTAGCGCGCTGTCGTGCGCGAACTGTGTCAATAGTAGTTGTTTTTTGAGGTTTATCGGTGTCGTATTTTGGAGGCTCGTCTTTTTTTTTAATGCTATCAAACGCTACATCCATTGGTTCGCCTGTCATGACACCCATGCCTTGACCGTTAGCGCGTGGATTAGCACCATCAATAGCATCAGCCTGTCCGACTTGACCTGCAAGTTCACCGGCTTCTTCGGTAGGTCGCTCTTCATCTTTGGTGTTCTGTTGAGGTATTTTGATTTGTAAATGTTGAATGCCTTGTAGGAGACGAGCGCGCTTCTCTTGCTTCTCAGCCTTCTTCGCGTTATGCTTAGCGCGCTCTTCGGAGTCTTCGCGACCAACAATGGAGTCTTCTTCTAATTCCTCCGCGCTATAACGCGGATTGAAGCGGAGTCCCGCTGTGCTACCTGTTCCGTCCCCCATCGGCATTACAACACACCACCGCACAATGATTCAAAAGACCTTTGGAGGACACTTGGTATATTGTAATAGAACAAACACACATCTTCATTCTGCTGAAACGCTGAACCGTATGAACTGAAAATAAGGTGAACGGCGGTTAATTGGTGCGCGAGTATGCTCTTAGTCTGTATAAACTTCTCACCATCGTCAACCATCATTATTTTGAATTGAGTTTCCACATCGCGAAGCACCCCCCTGTGTGTATGATACTCAGCATAGATTTGCGGAGCCATGTTGCTTACCGCGTGATGCCAACGGTCAATAACATGATGAGTGAGTTTGAAAAACTTAGGGTATTCTTCTGTGCTTAATGGGCGGCTTATCAAGAGCAGGTCATTGTCTTCAATATCATCACATTGGATGAAGGGGACATAGACCGACTTCTCATTCATCGGCTTCACCCATGAGTTTAGTGCGCAACCTTCGCCACACTTCGGGTGATTCCTTCGCCAATTCAACTTTGAGAATGTTAATGGTTTGCGCGTTGATGTTTTCGGTGACATTACCTGCGGCGCGGTCTTGTATCTTCATCATCATGTGAATAGTGTCGCGAACCTCTTTATGAAGCGAAACGATGTTCCTAACATATTGAGGGTCGTTCCTGTCAGCATCGTCAAGAAAGAAACCCAACTCCCCGTTAAGGCGATTCAAATTGCTTCTAACCGACTCCATTTCACCGCCCGCTTGAATAGCAATAATATCTGCCGCACCTTTCTGCACAATAGGTTTGAGATGATGTTTTAGGTGATGATACACTGATGATTCGGCAATATCGCCTCCAATGTCGTCAGCAATCTCTTGTGTTGTCATAGCCGCGTTGTAATAAGCCATTTCAAGCGATTCCCGCTTAAGAGATGTGCAGAACAAGCATTCGCTGTTACTACCCATGTGATATTCACCCATATGGTTGCGAAAGTGGCGGTCAGCCGTTCCTTCGCGCCAATCCTTGTCTTTATCCAATTGCTTAGCGATGACGATGCCATCCTTCATCAATTGTTCTAAACCGTCGCGCTCATCATCTTGACAAAAACCACAAGATGCGCGGGTAATTCTTTCGCCCACAATCAAGCGCAGGGGGAAACACTTGAAAATCATTCCGTTATAGACCCACTCATGCGCTTACCGAAAAAAACGCCGAGAATCGCGGGCGTTCCCCTCAACAAAACAGCCGCAATCAGCCTCGGAAGAGGCGTTAGGGATTCTTTACTTAACAGAAAGGTGGATGAGGCGGAAAAAGCGCAAAGATTAGAGATATGTCACAGTTGTGAACACTTTAGTGCGCCGCGTTGCACCCTTTGCGGATGCTACATGAACTTTAAGTCAACTTTAGCGTCAAGCGAATGCCCTGTTGGTAAATGGTCATCCTTGCGAAAACTTGCGATAAACCATTCCGGTGAAACTGAAAAGGCCAAACAAAGCGACGAGTAAATACGACAGGCTTGTTGAATCCATTGAACCGCTGTTAAACGCGATAATCATAAAACAACCAAGTGTTAGGCTGATTAACTGAACCATAATCATGTCAACGATGACAGACTTACGCATATTGCTAAAATCACTTACCGCGCTAATTAAACCGCCCGTCCAATCTCCACTTTGCATCTTAACGACCACCTGTTGCTAATCCGCGCACTAATGAGCCAAGCCCGCCGCCAACATTCTGCATCATGCCGGGGTCAGCCATCGCCGCATCCAACATTCCTTGCATACTGCCTTGATTTGCCATAGAAACCATCTGTTGAACTTGCATTTGGTTCTGCTGAACCACATTTGAAGAAGTGTTTTGGATTTGCGTTTTGCTCATAGTAACGCTATCAGCAGTTGGTAATCCTTGAACCCCGCTAAAGTCAAACTTGTAACCGTCTCCGTCTTCAATTAAGCGCGCATTTGAAAGCATAGCGTGTGTTGATACTGCAACAACGCTACTTAACAAGTTAATTAGCGGCTGAAAGTTCGCATCATTCGCTAACCATCGCTCAATGAGTGGATTTGAAGTGATAAGCGCAGAAATTATATCCATTTCGCTTGGTGGGGCTTGATATTGTGGCTGTCCCCACGGAGTCTGCTGTTGCCCCCATTGCTGTTGCCCCTGCATAGGCACTTGTTGTTGCGCACCGGGTAATCCGAGGTTAATAGCACCTGTTTGCGCGGGTTGTTGGTTGTTACTGAACGGCCACACCATGATACCACCTCACGCGTTCCCCTCATTTGATACTGTCGGTAAAGGCATCGCATTCGCGTTTTGCATCTGTTGTTGCATTTGATTCATAGCGAGTGCCTCGTAAAGCAACCTGTTGTTCTGCCCTCCTTGAAACTGCCGCATATCAAACACAATGAGCGTTATGTCATTAGCACCTGTCGCCGCGTTCGTCATATGCATGATAGGAACATTGTCGCGCTCTAACATCTTGAAGAAGGGTTGATAGTTTTGTAGTTGAGGTGGTGTATTGTCCTTTTTCTTGATAGTTTGAATCGGAACTGCTACTACCGACACACCTTTCTTGAGTTTAGCCTTTAGCGTTCCACCCTTAGCCTCTTGTTCCGCTTCTTCTTCGCGTTCCCACTTAGCAAGCATATGATACAAATGCAAGTGTTCGGGGCAGTAAGTGCCTCGCAACTTGCGCCCGCTTGTGACACCCTCTCGCGCTACAAACGCTTCGGGTTCACCTGTGACCGAATTGTGAAAATACAAGTCCCATAGCGATTTTCCTGTCTCTTCATCAACTATTTGGTCGTATATGTTACCTGCTAAGCGAATAAGATTCTCAACATCGCATCCGTCAATACAACATCGCATTGTGTTGGTATTATATCGGTATTTTCCGCCAAAAAACCACCTACGAGGTGAAAAAAAGCCTCTCTTTGTTGGTTTTAACAACCTATACGCCTGTTTAATGTCTTGACGGCGCGCCTTTGTAGGATTAGCATGTCTTGATGGGTAAAAATTGACTTGCGGCACTTCAACAACGCCCGATTGTTGTTGCATAGCGGCTTGCGCCGCGGCTTGTTGTTGTATTTGCGCTAAAGGCATGTTTGTTTGCGCCGCGAGCCTCAATAAGTCTGTTTGTGTTTGATTTCCAAGCATTTAATCACCATTTTAACATTTCAAGTAATGTTTTTTCAACATTCCACCCTATATTTGTCGCCATCATAGAAACGCGGCAAGGGATGCCCGCTTTTTGTAGTCTGCGCATCGCAGGTCTATGAACATCAAAGACTTTGTGTTCGCGAAGTCGGTTAGATTGCCATAGCATGTTTGCATTCTCGTCCCACCATTCATCTGCCTTGTTTGCGATAATCCACACTTGCTTAGGCGCGTATCTTTTACCTTTCAACCTTGTTGAAAGTTTGCGATACTTCCAACGCTTCTCAATCAAAGCATCAACAAGAAACTCCAAACCGCCGACAACATCAATGACTTGAGAGCCATTTCCTGTAATCGCGCGAGTATCAGTCATGAATACGACTATTTCCACCTGCCTATCCACCATATCATCAATCCATAGCGACCAAAAACGCTGTTGTCCCCCAATGTCGGACGAATGAACAACTCTCTTCTCACCTTGCCATCGGATTCGCTTTCGCGTTGCGTTTGGTAGCACATGACCGCCTTTTAGCAACCTCTTAGGGTGCATAGTTCGCTCTTCAACCGCGTCCATTTCACCCGGAGTGCGCATAAATTGGTCAAGCGTGGTCTTACCGACTAAAGTTGGCCCATACACGCCTATTCGTCGCGGTTTGAGAAAATTATACAATTCTTTACCATAAACAACAGCACCCATAAGCGCGCTACCTGCTAACGCTACCGCCATTTCACGAAACCCAACCTACAACTTTGTCTTTAGCCCATTCCACCGTATGTTCCCAAACGCTGTAATCAGTTCCGTATTCAAACCACGAAACGCTTAGCCCTGTGCCTAAAGCGAGAAGAATTGCAAAGAGCAATCCCTTTCCGCGCTCATAATAAGTATCAAGTGTGTTTTGAGTGTGTAATGCGCGTAATGTTGCTTCTGTCGCATCATCGCTTGGTGTCTTAAACAACCAACCCATTGCTTTCACTCCTTTTTCTTCTTAGCAAATGTTCCGTCAGCCTTTCTTGCTTTACCTGTTGCGCCTAAAGCCATTGGTTTCTTCTTATCTGCCGCATGTGTTGGTGCATTGACCGCTTCTTCTGCCGCTTCTTGCATCTCTTGTTGCAAAGCCAAGTATTGAACCACTTCGGGGTCTTGCTCAAGTTGGTCAAGTTGGTGAGAAAACATCATCTCTTGCTTTTTCATCTCAATTTCCATCTGCTTCTGCGCGAATCCCATTTGTTGCTTTTGCATTTGTCGCGACATGGTTTTCTGCATGTTAGCGAGGCTTGCTTTTTGGTCCATTGAGTCTTGAGCGAGCATTTTCCAAAGAAAATACCCCATACCCTGTAATGTGAATGCGCCCATCGTGTAAGTTAGCGCGTTTGTCCGCACACTGTCGTCAACGAGCCATAATTCTGCATCAAATACGCCGATAGCGCACCCGACCAAAATTGACACGAATGATATGAGTCCAAGTATTCTTAATTCGTCTGCGTTTTGTGGATTACCCGCCGCTTGCATAGTGTTCCCTCGGTTATGGGGTGAAGTGTGCATCAAATAAAGGTATTTGATTCACCTTATTCTTGTTTTATCGTTTCTTTATCGTAACAATAACAATAATTATTCGTATAAGACAATATCAATAAATCAAGAATTGTTCTCATCCGGTTGTGGCGCGTAAGGTGGGGTTACTGCGGGTATTCCGAATCCCCCTTGCGGTCTGTCGGAGTCAAATCTCGCATTAGGTTGCTCAACCATCGGCGGACCTTGTTGAATAGGTGTCCCTTCGCCACCCGGCGTTGGTGCGCCGAGGTCAGCAGGTCTATTTTCTTCGGCAAAGTCATAATCGTCTGCGCTCACACCGGCAATTCGTTGTATATCTCCGAAATCGGGCATTGGAGGATTGATTCTCGTTCCTGTTTCAGTAGCCATGCGCGGTTGTTCAAATCGTGGCGTGTTGTCTGCGAGAGGAGAAGGTTGACTCAATGGATTACTCGCAGTTCCGTATTTAGGAACATAAGTGTCCTTCTTCAAACCATCAACATGCGCTAAGTCATCCATGTGTTCGCGGACATTGGCGGGTATAGGCGACCAATTAGGGTGTTGTGATGAAATCAAGGCTGTTGTTGTCGCGTATTCTTCTGCAAAAGTTGGGTCATTGAGAGCATTTTCTAAATCGCTTTTTGTTTTGATTCCGTTGCGCTCGCACATCGTCTCAAACGCTAAGTTAGGGTAAAAGTGCGTCTTGAACATCTGCGCACCGAACTTCACTAATTGCTTATCGCGTTCTATCACAGGGTTCTTATCATAATTTTTGAAGTAATAGTTCACCATGTTCGCAAGACCGTTGTAATTGTCGCCTCCCGACTTACCGGCAAACATTGAAACGGGTTCTGTGCCTTTTTCTTGCAGTTGAGCAACGCGCGTCTCCTTATATTCATGAGGTGAGATACTCTCGCCGCCGATTCTGTAAATTGTTTTGTTATTCGCGCCTTTGCCCTTTCCACCGTCAATTAAGTCTTGCGCGGCTTTCTTAATGATTTTCATTTGCTTAGCGTCGCCACCTTGCTCATTGGGTCTAAATATCTCATTCAACTTCGCAAAAGTCAGCGGTTCGGATTGAGATAGATGAGGAACGCCGGGTTCTCCTTTTGATGGATAACTGAGAGGTTTTTCACTCTCCGCGTTTGCTTTAACAAAGTGCTTCAATGCTTTCATCATCAAGTAATTTTCAAACTCTTTGTCAAGATGAGTGTCAATTTTAGATTCTAATTCGCGATGATAAGGCACTTCACCTTCAATGGGTTCGTGATACGCGTCATAGTCAATTGAACCGTCTTCAAGGCGAGCAGGTATTGTAGGCATGAGCCACTTCTGCGCTTCATCGCTGAAATCACTCAGCGAATCATGCAGTTCCATACCTGTAAAGTCCTCTTCTTCTTGTTTCATGCCGGGAACTTCTTTCAGTAATTGTTGATATTCTTGACCTACGGGCAGACTTTTAATGCTGTTCATAATAGGCGCGGGAACTCCACCCTCTCGCATCTCATCAAGACGCTCCATGAACTGCATTGCGCGTTTGTTGTCGTGTTTGTGTGCTTTTTGCGCGCTTGGTCCTTGACGCAAGAAGGCAGAAACAATATCCGACTTACCGGCAAACATTACCGGGTCTTCGTCGGGGTGGTCGCGATAAATGTTACCTAATTTTTCACCCGGTCCAAACTTGCCGGGTGGACCGCCTTTTTTGGTCGCCATAACTCCCTTCTTGCCTAACAACATCTCTTTCCACTTTTTCTGCATTGATTTTACACTTGCAGGGTTGCTATTGCGCGCAAACCATCGTTCAATAGCATGCGGTGAAACAGCATGCGCATTGAAACCTTCGTGGTCATCATACATTTTCATCTCCGCGGCTGTCATCATACGCCCTTTGTGGTAATGAAGTAGTGGATTGTTGAAGGAATGGTTCTTCTTATCAAACAGGTTCTTCACATTGCTATCGCCTCCACTTTCAATGTTTGAAACTGTTTGAGAAGGTGCTATATTTTGCTCTTTGTGATGTTTATTGACTAAGTTCTGCAATCGCGAGAACATAAAATTAAGTGATTTTCCATCGCGGTCGCTCTTAGAAGACCAAGCACTTGACCCTCCCAAAGTGAAGTTTGAATCGTGCTTCAAGTCAATATGAACTCCCTCCATAATCTCATCAATGTAGTCTTGAGCCTTCTCTTTTGTATCATCATCAGCATCAATTAGTTTATCTTGCATGTTCGCGAGAAGAGATTTCAATACAGTTCTGTGTGTTCCGTTTTGTAATTCTCTTGCCGCGTTTGAAGGAACATATCTCATAGCCTCGCGCATTGGGTCGCCCTCTTCGTGAACAGCAGTTTGATAACCCATTTCATCATCCCTTGCTCTTTGCGCGTCTCGGTCTGCTCGTAGTGATTTCAAATGCCCGCGCTTTTGCTCGGCTTCTATTCTCTTCTTTCGCGCATCTTGTAGTTGAGCCGGTGATAGCACATCGGGGAATGCCCCATTATGCGCGCTATCAAACATCATCTCTAACGGCATCAACGCTTTGTTATTGGGGTCGGGGAATGTCTTTAGCAACGCTTTCAAGTTCTTATTATCATCTCGTTTGCGACCGGCAGTAAACTGTTGCCCCGTTTCGCGTTCACCATCGCCCTCAACGCCTGTCGCTCCTTCTTGTAAAGTGCGAATGCCCGTAATGTCTTTGACAGTAGCCGAGAGAGCATCATGAACATATGGTATTCTGCTCATTGCTCGTCCTATCTGCTCAAGAGTAGCATGGTCGCCGTGGTGGAATGGGTGCTTCAAACGCTCATTGAAGAGAACTTTCATTCGGTCTGTGTCTTGAGGGTCAATCTCTCCGCGCCCTAAGCAATGATTGCAAAGCCCGTCGGAACAAAAACCACCTTCAACGCTACTGTCTTCGTGTTGACAGTCGGGACACGCGTATGTAGCGTGTTCGTGGTCATCCCAAGCATCATCTCCGAACTGTTCGCGGTGATGGTCAAATGAAGGTGTGTCGGCAGGTCGTCCGTGTTGAGTAATGTAATGAGCCATCTCTTCATCGTTTTGGTCAAGATGCCTCAAATCTTTATTGTGGGTTGCAAAGTAATTCGCGAGTCTTTCAATCGGAACTGCACCATGCCCGCGACAGAAGCCACAATGAGAAGCAGTTCCTAATCTGTTGTCGTTGTTGCGCTTATCTGCGTTGATTGACATGTCGCTGTGGTTTCTTTTTCGCGCATCCTCTTCACTCATCAAACCACTTTCGTTTGTTTTGGATTTGCCCTTAGCAGGTGAACCAAACAATTTACTCATGTATTCTTCTGTTTGTTCGTCTGTTTCAGTTTGCGCGTCATCCTCTTGAGCCTTCTTCCAACCTTTCTCTTCCATCATTTTGAGGATAGCAGGTATCTCGCTAATGGACTCAATGTGAGGTATAGCGAATACACCGCTGTTCGCGTTGAAAATTGAACCAAAGGCTCTATCTCCGCCGTGACGCAATGCTTTGCCCGCGGCTGTCGTCCATTGCCTTTCAGCACCGAGTCGCTGTTGTCGCAATACGAACTTATCTCCGTATCTGTAAGGAACATCTGTTCCTGTTTTATCATATCTGCGTGTCTTGTTTTCTTGCTCATTCAGCCCTTTCGGTCCGGTGACAGGAGGTTTTACTCCCGCGCTGTAAACTGAACGAGACATTTGCCCGTCGGCTTGAGTGTAATGTTTATCCATCAACATTTCAATTAAATCTTCATTGCCTTTGTTTGTAAAAGCGTCTTTATTTGCTCGCTCATGATAAGGAACAATGTCTTCCCACATAGCGACAAGCGCACCGACCGCGTTTTGGTCAACATCCTTGACATTCTCACGCGCTGTCACCATTGCTTTTTTGTTCGCTCTTTGGAGTTTATCATTTTCTTTATACGCGTCATGAATCTTACCCAACAACTTTGAACCGTTCTTCAATTTTGATTTTTCGGGTATTCTAACATCGCGTCCTAATCTCTTAATCTCATCTTCAATTCTTGCTCGCTCTTTGGGGAATATCGCAGGGTCAAGAGTTTCTAATTCATTCTGCGCGTCAGTGTATTGAGCAAACAACTTACTGTTTGTTTCATCTGCGAAGAATGCATTATGCTTCTTACCTAATGCTTCTCTATTCTGTGCGATTATGCCCTTTTGGTGTTCAAGTTCACTCACTTCGCGTCCGCCACGACTACCCATTATGGCTTCAACCAATCGCATTTTCTCACCGTATTTCAACGGTTGGTCGGGGCGAATGTTTGTGCCTTTCATCTTGAATCCTTCTTCTTGTAAATCGTTGTATAAATTGAGCGCGCCGGTAATTGATTGACGCTGTGCTGTGAGAATGTTGTCCTCTTCGTCTCTTGCTCGGAACGCGTTGTAATCGTCGGGGAATAGTTTAGCCATGAGTGTCAGTTGGGCTGTGTTCATTTTAGCCGCACCGACAGGGAGGAGATTTTGAGCGCGCGTTGACAAACTGAAATGCTTCGCAACATCCTTACCTTTACTTTGCTTGTCAACTATTGCTTCATACAATATGCTTCGTATGCTGTCATCTTCGTAGTTGTCAAGAGTCTTCCAATCAAGACCCAAGTATTCAGCAACGGACTGTAAATTAGCCGTCTTCGGAGAGCCTTCTCTAAAGAGATATGTCAAGTCCGGCACTTTGACTTTCATGTAAACGAATGGGCTTTTCCCACCTCGCGCGTTCTTGATTCTTTCATGTGAGTTGTTGTATGCACTCTTTGCATCTTCATTTACAAAGTGGTCTTTGCTACCAACACAAGCGGCGCAATCTCGTTTATTCTCCACTCTCCCCGTCATCAATTCGTTAGTTTGTTCACGCGTTTTGTTGAGATATTTGTCATCAACTTCGCGCGCATCAATTTTATTCTTCAACGCATAGAAAATACTTCGTGCGAAAGGTAATGCGCTCTTGCTACCGCCGGAGGACATTGCGCGTGACAACTCCTGTTTGAGTTTATCACGCTCTCTCTTTTTCGCCCTCGCGAGGTCATTTGCTTCGTCAGTCCCTTCGGAATACTCACGCATTTGATAATGTGAATCTAACTCTTCGGTGAGTTTATCAATCTTCTCTCGCATCTCGCGTTGTTCATCTTCACCCACTTGAACAGACATTGCCTTTGCGCCCGCACCTGTCATGATGTTCATGAACGCTTGCTGAAAAGCCGCGCTATCACTCAATGGTTCTTCGTCGTCTTTCTGTCGTGTTTGGGCTAATGAAGCGCGTTGTTGCACCGAGCGAATTAACTCGTTGAGAACATCCCCGTAATCCACACCAAGTCCTTCAAACTTGGCTTGGAGTGTGTGTGATTGTTCCAAGAATCTGCCCGCGAATTGCTGTTGAGCCATTCTCGCTTCTTCTTCTTCTGTTCTTTCACCCTCGTCACCTTCGTCAAGCACAGGTGCGCGCATTAAACTTTTGAGTTCGTCAATAGAATGCACTCTATACGCATCATTATGCGCCCACGCATCGCCTTGCTCGGCCTTCAAATCTTGTTGAGCGTTCAAGGCCATGATGACCCCTTGCGTTCCCATAACAGCGTCAAGTAACCTTTCAGCATACTTCACTCTCTCTTCGGCATTCCTACCATAGAGAGGGTGAGAAGGGTCATGAACTTCGGGTATTTGGTCCATGCTGTGAATTGCATATCCGTGTGCTTCGTTGAAATTGTGTTCGTCATAGTAAGTGCGACTTAATTCGCGTGAGGCTCGCGCTGAACTCATCTCTCCGCGTTTTACTTTAGCCTTCAACGATTCGGCGTGACGAAACCATTGAGCGTTGCGATACTTCTTTGCTTGCTCGTTATCATCCGCTTGATTTTTACCGTATTTGCCTCTAACATACGCCGCCGCATCACTAATCTCTTTTGGTGATTGAGGAAGCGATGTTGCTTCACCTAAAGCCGATGAGTCGTCAACGCGCCCCGCGGTTTCGGATGACTGTTCTGTTGCCGCCTCCCCGCTGATGCCTACATCATCGCCATCATCGTCGGTCATGAAGTCGCCACCTTCACCTACTGAACCGCCTCTTGCTTCACCCGCGTAACCTGCGTCTCCGGTGGTTGTTTGGCGGCTTAAGCCACCTCCACCTCCGCGAGCGTCACCGAAAGACAATTCGGGGAATGCTCTTGACAAATGCCCGCCTTGACTCGCGCTGTTCATAATAGCCGAGTGTGCTTTGTAAGGTGGTTTTGTATCATTTAAGTCAGCAATCAAGGTCTGTCCGAGTTTTCTTTGGTATGCCTCTCCTGTCGCTCTTGCAACATCTTGACCCAACAAAGCCTTCATCGGTTCACTCATCACATCGGGAGCGTTTACTCTCCCGCATTGAAGTTTTAATAATTGTGCAATTTGTTTCATTGCAGGTGTTACAATGTTGGGTGCGCTCCCCTTCTTACCCCCGCGCATTCCGATGTTCTTTATCTGTAATGCGTCGCGAGCGTGTTCATTGACATTGTTTTGTATTGAATTGAACTTCTCATTTAGAGCGACGCTTCGCAACCTTGACCTCAACTGCTGATTCATGTTGTGGTATTCCTCAGTTTCTTGAGAGAATTGATTCTTCAATGCTTCTAACTCGTCACCTTCAATACCTTCTTTTTGCGCATCATCCAACTGTTGAGTGTGCCGCGCTTGCATTTCGTTATGTGATTCAATTTCGCGCTCTTGGTGGTATGTTTCATACAGGTATTGCATCATACCGCCGGGGAATGTTTTTTCTTCCTCAACTCCTGTGTCGCGATTGCGTATCTTTTTCGTTATCGGGTTATTGATACTCTCTTCTAAGGTGTCGGCAATGTTGCTCGCCATGTCACTGTAAAAACCAATCGGTTTGAGGCTTGTGGAGTCTTTATCTTGGTCCTCCCTGCGCGGTCTAATGTTATACCGCGAGAAGAGTTTATCGTAACCCTCTTTGCTTCGCTGTGCTTCTTCTTCCATTGAGCCGAACTCTCGCGTAGGCTCTCCTTCATCGTCAAAGTCTTCACCAAAGCCTCTTTCTGCATCAGCCTGTGTGAGTGTTCTTTGGCGGTCGGCTTCTTCCCGGCTCGCAATGAAGTCTTGCATAGCCTTTTCGTCTAATTGAAAGCGATTGTCATTGATGGCTTGTTCTAAGAATCCATACCATGCCGCGCCGAGAGGACTTTCATCAAATAATAAGTCATCAATTGCCCGCTGTGGGTCTTCGCGAATAGAGGATGGTAGCATACCCAAGTGATACGCTATTGAGTTTCTTTGTGTGGTCGGTTGAAGGTCTTCAAAATCAACCATTCGGTCTTTGAACCCTTTACCCTTCTCTTCAACCAACTCTTTGTATTTGCTTTGCAACCATTTGCTTTGCGCGGGTGTGACAAGAGGCATCTCATCATGCTCAATGCCGTCTTCGTCAACCGAGTCGGGGTCGTGCTTAATGGATTCTGCGAACCTGTTATTGAGTAGGTAAACCATGTCATCTAAAATGTCCTCTTCGGACTTCTTATCCTCATGCATCTCCTTAAACCAAAGACGCTCCATCATGTTCGTCAATTCGCGACCGTTTTTCGCATCCCTGCGCTTGAATTGCTCTCTCTTTGCCTCGTCCTCTTTAGACCGCTTCTTGGCCTTGAGCAACAGCCCCGAATCATCCAACTCGCGGAGCATCTTTGCAAACAGCATCAAACAGGCGAGGGAGTGAATGCCCTTGAAGGTAACGGTTCAAGGCAAAATTAGTCCGCAAGACGCGCCTGTAAAAAAATAGTTGGGTAATTTTTTTTCTGTATTTCGCATGGGGTTAAGCAGGGCAAAATGCCCTGCTTCGCTACGCGACTCCGCCTAACGCTACGCTACGGGCAATATGCTACGCTAACGCTAAGGGTGGATGCGCTAACGCTAAGACCCCAACGCTAAGGGCTTCGTCGTTGCGCTAAGGTGATGCTTTCGCTATGGGTTTCAGCGTAGCGTTCAAGCACATTCGCGTAGCGTAAGCGGGTTGTCTGTCGCAACGCCTCAGCGTAGCGTTCACCAACCATATGGTCGGTAGCATATAATTAGCGTTGCGTTGTGCTAATTAGCGTTGCGTCAGCAACCGACCTCCCCCCTTTGGTTATAAGCACCCCACCGAACCGTTAAGAGATTGTTGCCTTTGGGCAGTTGGAATAACTATGTTTAACGAAAACGAAATAATGAATGAAGCGGAACAAATAACAAAGCACCTAATCCATGTTGGTTGGGGCGGCGAGAACAAAGACGGAAACATCTCTAAGAACCTACGGGGTAACGAGATTGGGGTTGTCAATGCTAACCATGCTAAGGTATGGACTGAACAGAACACACACATTAGAGCAAGGAAT
>Ga0209337_1000051_pt1 | contig 102526 bp, 114 predicted proteins | sample LinPmetageLP53_FD_184044 | JGI IMG/M metagenome (GOLD analysis project Ga0209337, IMG submission 184044) | Marine viral communities from the Pacific Ocean - LP-53 (SPAdes) (version 2) | ecosystem: Environmental > Aquatic > Marine > Oceanic | place: Pacific Ocean | collected 2010-02-08
TGGTATGCTGTTTGGATAGATGGCGACAACCAGCAACAGTTTCTTGAACAGAAATGGCTCAATCGAGAGATGAATCCAGAGGCTTAACTTTAAGTATCAGTAATGCTCACTATAATTATGGCTAACAAAGGAATGTATGGGGATTATTTCAAGGACTCACAGGTTCAACGACAAGAAGCATATAATTTGCACACACAAGGGAACAAAAATTGTATTTTTATCATACAGTCGGGAAGTATGATTATGAGGGGTAGAACCGAACTTTTGGCAGAACTTATGTTTGAGTTCGCCACACTGGATAACGCCTCTTCAGCCGATGTTTATACCAATGACGATGGAAAAGTGATGTATCTGGGCAACATATCTAAAAAACACCCGTATCTTAACGAACCGATTGCTATACCTTATGGTGGCGGAGAAGGTTGGACTAATGCTAACATTTTAGCAGGGTTTGTTGAAACCTACAACCACACATTTATTTTTGATGATGGAGATATGATGCCCGAAATGGCAGTTGCGATTTTGGAACGAGTGCATCCTGACAAAAGGGATGACTTTAACCTCATCCACATCTCAAATCACTTCAGTCAATCGGACCGTGATGGACATAGGATTAACCGATTCATGGATAGAGCAACAGAACTTAACATCAACAACTTCAGTGAAGGTCGTATAACATTACTACCATTTGGCACACCACAAACCCAGAGTATGAATAATAGAAAATCTTGGACTTTGATAACCTCGCAATTTGAGTGATTACTATGCGTGACCCAATCCATGTTACTAAAGAAGCAGTTATTGTCGGGGCAGCCGTTCTTGCTGTCGGTAGTGTGCTAATGATTCTACCCGTTTCGTGGAAAGACCACCCATCGTGGCCTTACCTCGGCACATTTATCGCCGGTTTTTCTACTCATTGGTTGTTTGAAATTATAGGTGGCAACGATTACTTCTGTCGTCAGTTTTGACATCACAAAGTTTAAGTAGTCGTTTGGAACAATAATCTGTATGGGTTGGACCGCAGTAGAACCACTCTCCCCGGGTTTCTTTCAAATTGACCCCAGTGTTATTCAATTAGATGCAGAAGGCAACCGTGTTTTCCACGCTGGAGCAGGAGGGGCAAGCAAGGCATTGATTAAGAAAATCTGGTTGGCTGCTAAACAAACCGTTAAAGATGTAGTGCAAGCCACCATCAAAGCATTCGTTAAAAAAGATGTGGCTGTTAAGATTAGTGATGAGGTCGGAGAAGACCTCACAGCACAAGCCATAAAAAATGTTGATAAGAAAACATTCCCATCTGGTATGACGGGTGAAGAGTTATCGAAACAAAACCCCGGAAGTTGGATGGCTGCGGTCAAAAGAGAAACTGGAGATTTGGCTTCTAAGCAAATTGATGACTTAGCCGAATCTACCAAAGGAGGACTCAAAGAGGTGGTAGGAGAGGGTGGAGAAATTACGCTCAAAAAAGGTGGAGCCGAAGTTACAGAAGTAGGGGTTAAAGAAGTTCCAGAGACTCTTATTGATGAAGTGGTGCCTGTAAAACCCACAAAAGAATTATCACCCAGAGGTAAAGCACTTAAAGATAGTGCTGACAAATTAACTCAAAAAGGTTTGTTATATGGTGCCTTGGCAACCACCGCCGTTATTATTCTTTCACCATTGACTGAAGCCTTGGGGGATGGATTCGGTGATGTAGTAGATAATCTTACTGGTGAGCCATGTAAAGAAATTGATGATGCTGAAGAGAGGGAGAGATGTGAAGATAAGGCACAACAGAAATTACTCATGGTTGGTGCAGCAGGTGTTGGACTTGTAGGATTATTTGGAGCATTGATTATTACTCGTTTAATTCCAAAGGCCAAAACCGACGAGGATGAGTGAAACTTATGGCTACCTTGAAAGGTTGGACCTCGCCTGATAAAGCCGTCTTCGGACAATACGGTGCAGGCTCTACTTCGGACAAAACTTATTTGGAATCATCTGTGATTTTGAAAAGAAACGGAGTTACACAACCTTCAGAATCATTAACACCAACAGAAGGTGGAAAAGTTATTAACTTTCCTGAAACCTTGAAAGGTGACATCATTCAATGGACAGCAAAAACTTTATGTGACAATGACCCAACATCAGACAGAATAAATGTAACTTTATCATATTATGACCCAATCTACATTGGAAAATTGACGAATCGTATTTTAGAAGTCATTTCGGATGCTGACATGGTAAAAGTTATGCGAGGAGATAGCACAGTTCTTGAACCCTATATCGAGAATGAATTAGATGTTGCACAAGCCATTAAACAAGTTTATTCAACTACTGTTATCACAGATTCAGATGGAAAAGCCGCAGGAGAAATACCATTTCCAGAGAATTATTTATTTGCCGACTATATTCTAACAATTCATTATGGTTATAGTGGCGTAGCAGAAAGAACTGATAAAGACAAAGCCGTAGAGTTTTGGACAGCAGAAGTAGGATTAGCCATTGTTGAAATTGGTTTAATCGCTCTTTCAGTAGTATTTCCTATTATTGCTCCATTTGCTTTACCTGCGGTAACAATAATAGGTGGTGCTGATATAGCCATAGCAGCATCAATGTATCTTTCTAATGGATTTGGAGCCATTGATGAAAATCGCAGAGGTTGTTTATTCCCAGCCACGGGTTGGAATCAAACTTACAACTTTATTTTAGATGAACCAGTGTTAGTTGAAGTAGAGGACTCCGACACCCCTGAAGAACAATCCGCCATTACTCAAACAATTGTTAGTCAAATCACACCCGAAACTTTAAGCCGTGTTGTATCCATTCAAAATCAATATGGATTTGGTGGCGTTAGCACAGGTGCATTTTTAGGAATAGTAAGTTTATTCGGAATCGTTGCTGCTGTGATATTATTACGAGGAGGTAAAAAAGATGAGTAAAACTTTTAATGCTTCCGCAGATATTCCCGGTTACGATGTAGCCATAGACCTTCGTAAAGATAAAACTAAAGAGCGTGACCCGAAAAAAATATGTGGTTCTAAGCACGCAGTTTGGATTGGCATACAACCACCACCAGTTGGAGGACCCAATAAGATAATTCCTTTTGAGAATAGTATTGTAGTTGCATTTTGGGCTAACGATACCTCTGGAGGTGGTATTCTGGACCCCGGTGCAATTATAGGTGGAATAACTGTCGCCGCAACTGACCCTAAAAAATACCGAGAAACTGTGGATAAAGGCCAAGATATTGTCATACAAAATTATGAAGACTGTAAGAAAGAAAATGGATTTTGGAATTGTAAAGGCGAGTTCACAGAAGCCGTAGTATTCTCAGGATTAAATCAAACAGTGGGTCGAGCAGGTTCATGGGTAGCAGCAGTTCCTAATTCCGTTAATACAATTGCTAATCATTATGGACTCTGGGATTCTAATGAACCCGAAGATGAAGATGATGTTTGGTATGACCCTCGTGATTGGTTGGATGCAGAACAAAAGTTTGCCACAGATTTTTTAGGACTGGATTACCACAGTGCTGCTGCTATGACTCATAAAGTTTCAGTAGAAATTACTTGTCGTCAAAATGGTAAAACCCGTGTAGTCCATGATACAGAACTTTCAGGCACTTCTGAAGTTTATGATGGCAATAAACCATTACCCGCATTAGGTTATTACACCATTGATTCACCCGGCGAATGGAAAGTGCGAGTCAAGTCTATTGCATCTGGTGGATGTGCTGACCCACGCTTAGATGTTGTCGAAACTTTTACTGTTGCCGAACCTTCCACGAACTCTGCGAGTTCTGCGGAAAATCACACCCGGCAAATTATCGGACCCTCTGGAAAGACTATGAAAGTTTCACCTACGGCAATAGTTATGGCATCTTCCGAAACAGTAGACAATTCCAGTTTTAATTTGAATCCACCCTTAGTTGGCCTCACCGCCTCAACTTTGTTTTACTTGGCTTACCGATGGTGGACTAAAGACGAAAGAGAATCATGGCAACAACTTTCTAAGAAGTCTTAAGTAAGTGCTACACATTAGTAGACTTATGTTGTGTCCGATTTGTAATTGGAAAATGACAGAACGCCGTCAATGGAGTTCTGCGGGATTTGCTCTTGGATTATTTTATTGTAACGATTGTAAATGTGATGTTTCTATCAAAGCCCCCATCAGTAAAGTTCCATCATGGCCGTTCCCAGATGCCGAAGAAGAATGAGAAGTCTTAAGTAAGTCCTATCACATAATCACATTATGTCCAAGAAGAATCTTGTGTTAGTAGATGCAGGATGGTTTGTCGGAAGAAATGCTCGTCATTGGAGTCCCAAAGGAGGGATGAAGCGAGCACACCGCAAATGGATTATTCGTCAGAAGAAACCAAATCCGTATATGTTCGTCAAGGCTTGCCGAAAGATTGTCTTTAATGATTTTCAATACCTTGATTTGAGGATGACTCAACTAAAAGTTTCACCTAAGTTCGGCAATTCTGAAGTTATAGTTTGTTACGATGGCATTAACGCTCGTCAGCGTCGTGGTCTAATCTCCAGTGCTTACAAAGGTAATCGTGCTATTCTTACAGATAGTGCTACTTATGATGCTGAATCTTATGTTATTCACGATTTACGAGAGGACTTTCAAAAGTGGAGTATCAATCCCATGCACCCCCGACATGGCTGGACAGGATTATACGATGATTACAAAGAAGCCGATGATTTAATCGCTGAAAAAGTTTTAGAAGCCTTTGAAGACCCAGACATTGAAAACATTGTTATCTTTACTGGTGATTCGGACATACACCAAATCTATGCTTGGGATTTGCCTGCGGGTAAAACTTTACGCATTTCTAATGTGCAAAACATTATCAAACCCACTGATATTGAAACCAATAATAAAATTAAGATGTCACAATTTGTAGATTGGAAGTCATTAACTGGAGATACTACGGATAATATCGTTAGCATACCGGGGTTAGGACCAGTAAAAGCAGCCAAACTTATCAATAAATATGGCTCTTTAGATGAGATACCTGTCGAACAGTTTGTTCGCTATCGAGTTCAAGATGCTGACGAAGTAGCAGCCTTTTTGTCCGATTACCGTGACGAAAATGAACTATCGGCATACCGAGTAGAAAAGGACTACGGTTATTTTTGGAAATCGTTGGAGTCTAAGAAGCGTGACCTTCTGAGTGTCGAGGAATACGCCTCCATTTCAAGTCTGATTCCTCCAGACTTGTTTCAGAAAGTAGATTATGGTTCATTGATTCAAGCGAACCGAGTGATGATTCGTCTGCCGTTTGAAATGCCAGAATCCCTAACAACTGATTGAGTGCATCAGGCAACCAATCTTCCAGATTTGTGCATTCGTGAGGACTAATACCCAAATATCGGTAATTATCCATCTCTACATAGGCTTTTTCTTTAGTTTCCTTGCGTTTTCTATATTTAGGTGCTGCTTGACGAACCCATTCACTTACTTCTTTCATTTCTTTGGGTCCGTAGTCTAAACCCCAGTATTCAATAATGATGCTATCAGTAATACCCAATTCAGGCGTAGGTAGTATCACCCAATCAGGAACTATTCTTTTATCTTCTATCCAAAATACAGGTTCATAGACATAGTTTAACCTATGAGCATACAACCAGTTGTCAATTTTGGCTTCAGAATAACTTTGAACCCAATAACCGGCTTTTGTTTTCGTGCGTTTAGACCCACTTTTATTACGATGGCGTTTAGCCATAATTAGGCTTGAGTAACACGACTACTTAATCTCTTCGTTATTTGGCTCAACTATAAAGCAAAACTTTAAGTATCTGCTTAGAGAATAATTAACTTATGGATGACAAACCACTCCGGAGGCGCATCCTCGTGCCTATTAAATCTTCTGAACCCGAAGACTCGGAAGACACCGCCAGATTAGGATTGTTAAACTGGTTAAGTATTTCACAAAATCCTTTAATTTCGGGAGATACTATGAAAGCCTTTATTCCAAAAAACTTACATACCAATCTTATTGCTGACGATGAAGTAATAGTGAGGAACAATCCTATGTTATTTCCTACCCAAACTACCCATGCCGATACTTTAGAGGAATTACAATCCTACCTTATCAATCATATTATTGCAGGCGTTAAAACTGCTTACTCCACTGCTTCTACATGGCTTCGGGTGAATATCAATTTGAAGTGGCTGCAAACCACTGAAGGAACACAATATGAAACTTATTATAATTTAATAGAAACTGAATCATCTAACACCGTAGCCAGAATTATAGTTTCGCACCCAGAAACCTCGTTTGAGCATCTAAAAGATGGATTAGATATTTTCTTTGAAAATAGTTTTGAAGTAAATACTGCCGCTACCGAATGATATGAAGTTTTAAGTAGTTCTTGGGTGATATGATATTTATGACCCTCAAAACCTTTGAGATGGAAAAACAGAAATTGGATGAATTAGTTGAGGCATCAGCCCCCGGTGGAGTTTTTGAAAACCGAATGTTATTCCATATTTTATCACAACTACAAACCATGGGCTATGCTTGGCGAGATGAGTGGAGTGTTGTGCTATATCATGGCGACCATGAGGGTTTGACTTCAGATGCTTATTCCGAATATCTTGACCGCAAAGCCAGTAATGAAAAAGTTTGGTTTGATTCCGATGCTAATGATGGCCAAGGAAAAGTTTTGTTCACAGAACCAGTAGTAGAGGAGGAATAATCCTTGAAACCCCGTCCTAAAACTTTGGATTGCCCTGCTTGTGGTTCACCCTATCATCGACAAACATTAAAACTTAAAGGCTCAATGTATGAGTGTGGTTGTGGATATGCAGTTTTGCTTGGCAAGACTCGACGCAAGACGAAACCCACACCATAAGGTCATACTTCATATAGGTGCTAACACATAGTCTACCCATGGTTAGGGTAATTGTAGATTCTCACGAGCATGGTAGAATTAAAGCCATGGCAGAAATGGTTTTGAATGCTGAAGTTGAACCACTATCTTGTGGCGACTTTTGGGTTCAAGGCATTGGATACGACGACCAAGCCGTTACAGTCATGGTAGAACGCAAAACATGGAGTGATGCTTACGGTAGTTTTAATTCCAAAAGACTTCAAGAGCAAGTCACTCGTTTGATTCAAACCGCAGCCGAAGATTCTTCTTACCGACCTGTTTTGTTAGTTGAAGGTTCACCCAGAGATATTTACGGTGTCAATGGAGATAGAATCCGAGCACTTCAGCAACATCTTAACCGACTATCAGTAGAAAGTTTGCCAGTGATTTATACTGAATCCATTGATGAAACCTTCCGTTATCTTAACAGCATTGTTCATCGAGTTAAGTCAAAAGAGTTTGGTTCATTGGTTCGACCCGTAACTGTCGTTAGTTCTACTCGTAATCGTCATCATGCTTTGCTGGAACAAATACCCAAAGTAGGCCGCACCACAGGTAAGAAAATCCATGAAAAATATGATTCATTAGTTGATTTTGTTAATCGTTTTGCTGAAGACCCTGCTATTGGCTCACACACCAAAGCCTATGAAGCCATTTGTGCATTCTTAAATGAAGTGTGGCTCACCAAAGAATCAGAAGCCATTACTAAAATGGAGGTGTCGGAATGAAACTTAGTGCTAAAATCCCAGTTACTACCATGAAGAATGTTATTTCTATTCTTGAAAAGGTATCTGAAGAAGCCATATTTACATTTAATTCACAAGGCTTGAGGGTCAAAACTGTTTGTGCTAATCGTTTTAAGTTAGTAGATTTGTGGGTTAAAGACACAGCCTTCAAAAATTACGACTGTGAAGAAGAGATTAAACTTGGTATTGTAGTAGACCGTATCAAAGATATTACTAAAACCCTAACTGCTAAGGATGAACTTACCATAACCTACGAAAACGATAAGTTTTCTCTGGTCGCCAACGGTATTCGCCGTGTAATTAAACTTTTAAGATTAGAATACATGAATGAAGTCAAAGACCTTCCAGAGTTTGAATACACCTTTTCTTTAGAAACTTCTTCCAAAGAAGTTAGAGATTTCCTCAAAACATTGGGTAAAACCGTAGCCTTTGATAGTATCATTCGTCAAGAAGGCACAGGTATGGAGATTATTTGGCGTTCCAAAAACGACGAAGAACCTGTGGAGTGGAATCCAGACCTGAAATCTAAAGATGATGATGACAAACTAATTCGCACCTCAACTTTCGGTTCATTTTCTTCTACTTGTTATACTACTGAAGAAGTTTTAGCCGCCGTTGGAGGCACACAACGCTCACAAAGTCTTGTTGTTCAAGGAGGACAAGATATACCACTACGATTTGACTGGGAACCTTATGAGGGTGTTCGGGTTATCTCATTAGTAGCAAATAGGAAGTGAAGATATGAAAAAAACCAAACCCACAAATTATGAAGCCGCCAAGAGAACAGTTATTGTTGGTGAAAAAGTTACTGCCGAAAACATGGTGACACGACTTATCGAAAATCGTCGTCGTGAAATCCCGACTAAACGAAGTCTGTCTGCCAAGATGAAAAAAGACCCAGATTTTATCGTGATTTCTAATCAGCGTGGACCCACTATTTTTCAGCGTATCGCATAAAATCACTCGTCCAAAAAATAGCCGCAGCGAAACCTTAAGTAGTTGATACGAGATACATTAAAATCCGCAGGAGAACTTATTATGAGCCAATTTGAATCAGACCCCACAGCCTTCCATTTGTCAGAACATTTTATCACTAAGTTCAAGAGGAAAAAAGCCCCATTTGGATTTAATGGTTTAGGAGAATTGGTCTACAACAGAACCTATTCCAGACTCAAAGAAGATAATAAAAATGAACAATGGTGGGAAACGGTTCAGCGAGTTGTTGAAGGCACTTTTAATATGCAGAAACGCCACATTGATGCTAACGGCTTAGGTTGGAATGCTTGGAAAGCCCAACACTCGGCTCAACAAATGTATGACCGTATCTTTAACATGAAGTTTTTACCACCCGGTCGAGGTTTGTGGGCTATGGGAACACCCATTACCGAAGAAAAAGAACTTTTTGCTGCTTTGAATAATTGTGCATTCGTTTCTACTGAATCCCTTGCTGCTGAGTTTTCTAAACCTTTTTGTTTTCTTATGGATGCTTCTATGCTCGGCGTAGGAGTCGGGTTTGATACCAAAGGGGCAGAAAAACTTGTTCTTAAGGGTCCTAATCCCTCTCGTCGTGATGAAGAGTTTGAGATTCCAGACACTCGTGAGGGTTGGGTAGAATCACTGCGCTTACTTTTGGATTCTTATGCTTTAGGAACTGGTCGTTTAGTGTTTGACTATTCTTTGATTAGAGCCGAAGGTGCACCTATCCGTGGCTTCGGAGGAGAATCTTCTGGGCCTGCACCTTTGGTAGAACTCCACACTACTATTTCAGCGATTTTGGATGAACAAATAGGCCAACCTTTGAGCATCACTTCTATTGTAGATATTATGAATCTGATTGGCAAATGTGTAGTCGCTGGTAATGTGCGTCGCACAGCAGAAATTGTTTTCGGCGAACCTGATTCCGAAGAATACCTTGACCTCAAGAATTACGAGGTTAATCCTCATCGTGCTACTTATGGTTGGACCTCAAATAATTCTATCTTTGCCACAACTGGTATGGATTACGAACCCGCCGCCGAGCGCATACGCTACAACGGCGAACCCGGTTTTGCTTGGTTAGACAACATGAAAGCCTATGGGCGCATGGCAGACAAACCTAACCATAAAGACCATCGTGCCAAAGGAGGCAACCCTTGTTTAGAACAAACTTTAGAGTCCTATGAATTGTGTTGTTTGGTAGAAACTTTCCCTACCAATCACGATTCCTTAGAAGATTACTTGACTACGCTCAAGTATGCTTACTTGTATGCTAAGACAGTGACTTTGGGTAAAACCCATTGGCCAGATACCAACCGAGTTATGCTTCGCAACCGTCGTATTGGATGTAGTATGAGTGGTATTGCACAATTCCTTGCTAACCGAGGCACAGGCGCACTTCAAGAGTGGATGGACAAAGGTTACGAACACATTCAGAAACTCGATAAAGAGTATTCCGATTGGATGGCAATTCCAGCCTCAATAAAAACCACTTCTATCAAACCATCTGGCACAGTTTCCTTACTTGCAGGTGCTACACCGGGAATCCATTTCCCAGAATCCAGATATTACATTCGTCGTATGAGGCTTGGTATCAATTCTAATCTTGTGCCAGCCTTAGAAAAAGCAGGATACAAACTTGAACCAGCCTTTGGTAGTGAAACCACAACTCTCGTCGTCGAGATTCCTGTTGATGTGGGCGAAGGTGTGCGAACATTAGATAATGTTACTATGTGGGAGCAACTTGGGCTGGCTGCATTAGCCCAAAAATACTGGGCAGATAATCAAGTTTCATGCACCGTAACTTTTAGCCCCGAAACTGAAGGCCAACATATTGCCCCGGCTTTGGACTTGTTTCAATATCAACTCAAAGGTATTTCATTCTTGCCAAAATTAGACCATGGTGCTTACCCACAGATGCCTTATGAAACTATTGACGAAGCCACTTATATCAGCATGAAGGCAGGACTTAGCAAACTTTCTTTTGGCCGAGTCAAAGGCGAAGAGATTGCTATTGAGAGATTCTGCGACAATGATATGTGTGAAATTGATTTCAATCCAGTGGATGTTGAAGAAATCCCTGAAGCATAACTATAAGTAACAGATACAACAATTATACTACTGGAGTCACCTACAACGATATTCACTTTCTTGGTATCAACCTCCCCTCACTTCGTAGGTGACTCCACCCCAATCTTTAAGTATCGGTAGTGCTAACGGGTTAGTATGGCAGATGTTGTAGAACTCATGGATTTTTGGCCAATGGATGATGATGAGAACATCGGATTCGTGGCAGCAGATAGTGATTTCCAACTTTGGTTGATTTCTGGAATCGGAGTTGGCTTTGATGATATTTCTTATTCTGTCATTGATGGTCCTGATTCTTCAGGAATCTATGAACTAATTATGGATTATGAGGATTATCTGAATCTTGCTGATTTGTATTCAGAATACTTGGACACAGGATGGGCTGGATTAGAAGAAGAAGACTTTGATGAAGTTTTCGCTATGAACAATGAAGAAGGCAACGCCCCTATCCAAGACCCAATGGAGTTTGGAGAAATGGCTAACTGGACACCACTTGATGGCACACCCTCACTTAAGCGTCGCAAAGATGCTGAAGGCTCTGGCGAAATAAACATTGGTCCACTTTATGTTACCAAAAGGGTTCCAGTTTTGTTCAAACACGATTATGTTACAAAAGACTATCAATGGAGCACCGATGAACCCTCATATTTGACAGACGACCAAGAAGAAGAACTGGTTGAGATTGTAGAACAAATTGTCGAAGGCTCTGATGAAGAAGAAGGCGACGAATCCTTTGATGAATATGATTACAAAGGTGATGTCATGTGGGATACTTACAAGGATGATGGAAGGTTTTACGATTTGATGGCAGAAGGAGCCAATCCCTCTGGTGGCGCAACAGGCGACCAAATTATCTCATGGGAACACAATGGACTTTCTTCTCCATCAGGACCTCCTTCTGATATTTTCTGGTCTGAAGATTTTAATGCTCAAATGGGACACAGTAGATTCCAGAAATCAGATAACCCTCGTCGTGACATAGAAAGTTCTACTCGTCGCAAACTTAAGCAAGAAATGTTTTCAGATGTTTCTGGTGTAGTCAATACAAAAAATATGGCTATTGTTGGAATTGCAGGAATAGTTGGTTATTTGTTAGCGAGGAAGTAATATGAAACAATTGGAATTAGTATTGGCTTGTGCTGAGTTAAAAACCAACCACATGAGTTATTTAGTTTCCAATGCTAATCAACGAGTCGAAGTATTGCATAATAAAATTACTGAACTTGTTGCCCGACTCAATGATTAAATATCTTTAAGTATCAGCAGTTATATTATAATTGTATGGACAAAGACTTACAAAAGTTTCAAGAAGAGTTAATGTTACTCATTGATGCTTTTATTACAGATACTTCGGAAGTCAAAGAAGTTATGGGTCGTGTTTCATCACAATTAGAAGATTTAGAAGAAGATATGGCTTATATCAACAAAGTTGTTCGTGATGGTAACGGTCGTCCTCCAGTTATGACTCGTATTGAAGTCATCGAAGAAAAACTTTCAACTTTGAAAGCAGTTCAAGATAAGTGGTGGCAAGTTTGGATGGCCGCAGTTCCGGGCTTAATAGCCTTGATAACCACTGGTGCAGTAGTAATGTAGGACTTGAAGACAAAGTTTTAAGTAGTTGATTGACAAATACACACCTATGCCTTATTCTGACCCCGAAAAAAAGAAACAATATCAGGATGCTTACAATAAAAAGTATTATCAAGATTACAAAAGTGCCAAAAACTTAGTTGGCAAAGCCACTCATGCTAAAAGTTTGCTTCGACAAAAGAAGCGAGATTTTCTATTGAAACAATTAGGCCATCAATGTCCAATCTGTGAAATTACTGATACCACCGTTTTGCTTATCAAAACCACGCCTCAAACTTTTACTCGTAAGTGGGGAGATGCTTCTTACAAATCATTGTATGATTATTCTTGGGGCGACTTAGAAACTATTTGGCCGACACTAAAGATAGTGTGTCAGGTTTGTGCTGAAAAGTCCAAACCAAAACACAAAAAAGCCTTGCAGGAAATGTTTGAGGAAAATCTACCCAGAGGCTATACCTTAGACGAAGATTTAACCAACCAAGACACGAATCTTTAAGTATCAAAGCAACGAGGTATAACTATGGGCCATTATGTTATTCAAGCACTTCTTGATGGAAACATTGTTTATCATAGAGAAACCCCTGTGAGGGCAGGAGTGGAAAATCTTATTAACGAAGGCATTTCACAATTATTTTCAGTAAGTGGTGGCAATCCCGGCAGAGATGCCGTAGTTGAAGTCTTGAGATATTATGATGAAGACCCAGTTCCCGAAGTAGAATTAGTTATTTTTGCAGATAGTGTCGAGGAAGTATTTTTTGAAGCCGAAGCATTGACTGAGGCTAAAGGCAAAGTTCGCACTATGTCTGGCAAGCCACATACACCACGCAAACTTAAGCAAGATTCAGGCATTAGTCCTGAAGAAGCGGCTCGTCGTATTGCTTTGAAATCAGAAACTCATGTTTTTGATGCAGATACTATGGAATGGGACATAGATTACTTAGAATCTTATGAAACACCTTATGGCACCAAATTAGACGGTGTGCTGTATAATCCAACCACGGGAGAATCAGCCGAGTTTGAGGGTATAACTATTGAAACTTCAATTCCAGACATAGACCCTATGTATGCTAACATGGAAGATATTCCGACTTACGAAGCCGAGAACGAAGATAACCTCGGACCCATGTTTATGGCCGAATCTAAAAGCACTATGCCTAAGATTCCTAAAGGAATAAAAACAGGTGGTTGGCAACAGGCTGCTTACATTTACTCAAACGGAGATATTTTTTCTATTGTAGATTACGAAGAAGTCTATGATATGCCGGTCTATGATATTTGGCATCATAGTGGCAATATACCCAAGATAGATGCGCCCAAAAACACATGGATTTATGATGATGAAGTAGAATCTTGGGATTGGGACAAGATTTTAGATAAGGCAAAAAATCAGGTCAATAAAGAGTATTATACACTCCGAGCCGAAGAGAAAAAGAACTGCGGTTGCGGTCAAGACCCCTGTAAGACTTATGGTGCAGAAACTTTTGAAGCCCCGAAATCCAAGACACTTTCACAATTAAAAGACACCTTGACAGCCAAAGACAGAAAAGCCTTTGATAACCAGAATTGGAGATATTGGGATAGCCCAGATTCAATTTGGAATGAACAACATACTTATCACCAGCGCATTACAGACAGACTCAAGAAAAACGGTTTCAAGAAAAGCGGTATGTCAGTAGAAACGATGATTAAGAAAATACCTTCTGCTTGGACAAGGTTTTACAACAAGTGGTGGGCTGTTGGAAAATCAAACTTTGCATACTTTGGACATCCAAACCATATTGGTGCCAACATTTTTAATTGGTCGGATTTGTTAGATGTGGAGATTTGGACTAAGGATAACCAAATTGTAATGGTATGGCAATTCAAACACCACGACCACGGTGATGCTTCTCCGTGGTTAGAACAAACCTTTACTCTGCCTACGAAATCCAAGCCAAAGACGGCTAAGAAAACTACAACTCGTAAAGCCAAGCCAAAGGCTGCTAAGAAATTAACGGCTAAGACTGGTCGTAAAGCACCCACACTTTCTGCTACTAAGCGAAAGATTGGCACTCGAATGCGAGGCAACGACGGTAATATGTGGCAAGTCAAGAAATCTGGAAAATCTCAACGATGGATGGCTGGAGCCGAAACACAAACTCAAACTTTCCATTCTTCTATTGATTCCAAGTTTGACGAATTACTGTGAGGAGTTACCATGATTAAGTATTGTGCCCAGTGCAATCGCCAGATACTACCCGGAGAAGCCACGGCTTCTCAACACGCCCGGCCGGTTCACTTGAGTTGTTTGAAGAATAACACATGGCAAGCCCCATGGAGATGCTAAACTTTATATCGGTGACAACCCTTAGACTAATCATGCCTGCATGGGACGATTGGTTTAGAAACTTCTATTTGAACGAAGATATTTGGAATAATACCTCATTTCCGAGAGATTATTACCAGCAACCACAATCGCCGAAAACTTCTGGCTTTATCAAGAATCTAACCGAAACTTTGGAAGATATTAACCGCTTATTGGTGGCTTTGTTTGACAACAGTTTGCCTAAAGCACAAATACTTAATGAAAAGATTACTATTGATGACGATGGTTTGTTCCATTTAGAATTAGTAGTTCTTCGAGAAGGAGAGGACAAACCTCGCACCTTCAAAGTTAATGTTCAAGAACTTTTGAAACCTCCGACAGACGACGATGAGGACGAAGATGAAGAAACTACTGATTACTTTACCGAGTGAGCAACCTATACTTAACTTTAAGTAGTTGTTAAGTGCTATATTGCGTTAGAGGGAACAGTGGGTTCCCTATGAATAACACAATAAGTGATACAATATGGAGAAAAATAATAGATTTACAAAAACAATGCTTACGATTTTGACCGCAATTATGCTTGCTATGAGTGCAGGTATAGTTACCGCAGATGGTTCTGACCCTCTGGACCCTTCCGATGGTGGGGCAGATTGGGACGGTGATGGTTTAACCAACGCTGAAGAGAACGATGCAGGAACGAACATGAACAATGCCGATTCAGATGGTGATGGATTACCTGATGGATGGGAGGTCAATCACGGACTTAACCCAACTAACGGTGGAGATGCAAATGCTGACCCCGATGGTGATGGTTTAACCAATGCACAAGAATATGCTAAGGGAACTAACCCAAACAACGCTGACACCGATGGTGACGGCAAACCAGATAATACAGATGCTTTCCCAAACGACCCTAATGACGGAGAATACTCCGATTCAGACGGAGATGGAATACCAGATGCTTACGACCCAGATTACCAAGAATCCCAACCGGGTTCTGGTGATGGAGGAACAGAAGGCGGCGGCGAATCCGAAGACCAAGGCCAAGGCCAAGGCGAAGGCCAAGGTCAGGGACAAGGGCAAGGCCAAGGACAAGGACAAGGACAGGGACAAGGCCAAGGCCAAGGTCAGGGTCAGGGTCAGGGTCAAGGACAGGGCCAAGGTCAAGGACAAGGACAGGGGCAAGGCCAAGGTCAAGGGCAAGGTCAAGGTCAAGGACAAGGACAGGGACAAGGACAGGGGCAAGGCCAAGGACAACAGCAAGGCCAAGGTCAAGGACAACAAGGCCAACAATCAGGACAGCAAGGCCAGCAAGGACAGGCTGGGCAACAAGGCCAGCAATCTGGACAACAAGGAAATCAAGGTCAGCAAGGTCAGCAAGGACAACAAGGCCAGCAACAAGATAACGGTCAAGGTCAGCAACAGCAAGGAGGCCAACAAGGAGGCCAACAATCCGAGCAACAAGCCGAAGAACAGAACGGACAAAACCAAAACGGCCAATCCCAACAACAACAGGGACAAACTCAAAACGGGCAACAAGGCCAACAAGGGCAACAGTCTGATACACAACAAGGCCAACAGTTAGACAATCAAGAACAGAATGGTGAAAACGATAATGACGGTGACAGCATTCCTGATGACCTTGATAACGATGATGATAACGATGGAATCCCCGATTCTATGGATGATTCACCATTAGACCACGACAACGATGGTATCAATGATGCCGAAGATGACGATGATGACGGTGATGGAATCAATGATGCTGAAGAAGTTAATGATGGCAACGATAACACCAACATTTACGACCACGACAACGATGGTATCTCCGACCGATTCGATTTAGATATTGATAATGACGGTATCGACAATTACAAAGACTTTTACACTAATGGCAGTGATGCCAGCCGAGACCACGACAACGATGGTTTGAATGATAGTGTAGACTCAGACGACGATAACGACGATATTCTGGATGTTGATGAAATTGGTGGTGCATGGTCTTCCTATCGCTACGACCACGACAACGACAACATTTGGGATGCTTCCGATTTGGATGACGATAACGATGGTTTGAGTGATTGGTTCGAGTCTAACGATGGTAACGATAATACCGGTCAGTTCGACCATGATAACGATGGTCTGGACGACCACCTCGATGATGACGATGATGACGATGGTATCCTCGACATCTTAGAATCCTAAGATTGGTGAGATTAAATGTTTGGTCGTGATGGACGGTTTCGCACCCTCTTGAACCGAGTATTTGACCTTTTATTCTGGGTGGCATGGTGGCCGTTTATGATTCTTTTTGATGAATAACAGAAGGTTTAAGTAGGTCATTCGGTATAGTAGTCTTATGACTCCGAATAGTATGACCCCGAACCAAATGCGTGCTCTTTGCACCCGTAGTGAACTTGAAACCTTTGTGCTTCGTAGACTTTCTACTTTGAACAAGCGTAGTGCTTCTTCATGGAATGCTCGCAACCAAAAAGCCAATCGTTCAGATGTTAGTTTGAAAGGTATGAACAAAGAGTCTCTGGTCTACATGGCTGCCGCACTCAAGCAGTGTGAGCGTGTCGATAAAAACCTTTAAGTATCAGTGACTCGCATACTACTTCATGCGTGACCGAGAGGAGGTATATCAAATGTTATCTGATGCCATAGAGGTTCAAAGCACTTGGAGGTTTGCCTATGATGGTGCTAAGGCCGCCAAGAACAAACCAGACATGATGATAGCAGCCCGTAATCACAAAGCCCTTGAGGGTGTTATTAAAACCCTTCGCTGGACATTAGAATATGCAGGTGTCGGAAGCCCATTACAGTGAGTAGATTATTATGCCAATGTCAGACCATCAAGATAGTGATAACTTTAGTTACGAGCGAGAGTGGACCGAGATTGAGCAGATGTTAGATGCTGCCGAAAGAGTAATGAATCAGTGGGTTAGTCGTTTCTATCAAGCCAGAGAATCCAATGATAAGCCCCTGATGCGTGAGGCTGCTCGTAATAAAAAAGCCCTTGAAGGAGTTATTAAAACTCTACGCTGGACTCTTGGAGATAAAAATATCGACCATCCGTTAAACTAATCTTTCCGTAATCTTTAAGTATCAGAACGGTCCCATGTCATAACATGGACGCAAAGACAATCGCAGGTGCAGGACTAATTATTGGTGGTGGCCTTATGGGTTACAAATCAATGAAAGATTTGGCAGGGCTTGGATGTTATGGACCAGCAGCATATTTGACTCTTGGACTCACAGCAATTGGCGGTGGACTATTCCTCTTTGGAAAACTACGCCGTGAAGAAGTTTCAGCCAAGAATGAACAAGTTAAAGAAGAAATCTCAGCAGTTTTGAGTTCTGAATACTTCCCACAACTTCCAGATGGTATGGATGCTGGTGCAGTTGTTGTTCCAGATTCCTACGGTGGCACATCTTCTTTGATGTCAGGCCGTGGTGTCCCACAATGGTATGGAAGCGCAGAAGGTCGTAAATACGGCAAGCGTGACCGCTACACCGACCGATGGGGTAATGCTCGTTACATGACCCGTCGTAAGGATGGTTCTATCGTTACTTCAGTCAATATCGCAGGTAAGAAGGGTGCAGTTGCTAACGACCGCCGTTCCAACGCTGTGAACTACGCTAAGTCTGGCTACCGTCAGATGGGTGATGCCAAGCCAGTTGGCCGTGTCGAGCGTGCTATGAAGAATATGTTCGGTGCTGATGGAGAATACACAGTCCAAGAACAAGGACTTCCAGTTATCCCAGATTCCTACGGCACAAACTCAGCATTGAGTTCAGGCCAAGGTGTCCCACAATGGTATGGTTCCGCAGAAGGCAAGAAAGGCCGATACGGAAAGCGACAACGCTTCACTACTTCTAAGGGCAACAGCCGCTATGTCGCTCGCAACACCAAGGGAGAGTTCATCTCCAATGTAGCCGTCGCTGGTAAGCGTGGTTCAATCGCTCAAGACCTTCGTAAGACCGCTAAGTCATACAAGCCTGTTGGTTACCGCCAAATGGGTGATGGAAAGCGTGTTTCCCAGAAGGCTCGTCGCAGCAAGAACGAGTGAAGTCTTAAGTAGTAAAACAGCACATAGATAACTATGGGTTGGCTAAAGGCTTTGGCAGAAGAAAGGCGAAAGAATGCCCTTCGTAAGCAAGCACAGGGTTCACGCACAGGTCTAACAGATTCTAAAGTGCGAGCAGACCCACTTCGTAATGTTAAAGTTCCAGACATACAGATTCGTGACTCAGCCAGAGTCAATCCCACATGGACCAAGGATATTAAGGAAACCTCCCTCCCCGCCACCCCTCCCTCCGATGAGATAGCAATTCAAACGCAGCATAGGTATGCCCAGCCGAATCAAAGATTATTGACAAATGCTGAACAACAATTAGAAGACTTGCGACGACAATTGCGTAAATCTTATGGATTAGACCCCAATGGAGGGAAAATCTAATGAGTGTTCGTCGTCAAGGCTGGCAGTGGGGAATATCTGACCTCGGAAATCTACCTGCCAAGGTAAAAGATTTAGAGGCTTCACCGCAATCAGTTTTTTATTCTGGCATAGGTGATGCAACTTTGTTGAATCGCAATCGCACCAAAGCCGATGAGTTTATTGTTCTGCAATATGTCGGTAGCACACCCGGAGTTTATGGCAACGGAGAAAATTGGGTTCCGGGCGGTTATGTAAATATCCGTATTGGCACAACTTTTTATTATGAAACTTTAGATGGTCGAGATGGCTTAGGTATGAGTGGAACTGCTGCTCCATTTCCTATCAGCACCAGAGCCTCTCCAGTTCTGAAGAATTGGATTCCGATTGAAATCCCGCCGGGAACTGATTGGGATGTTACCTATTATCTTTCTAATGCTTTGATTTCAATAACAGAAGATTTCCCCGAATTACCAGTTAGTTCGTGGACAGTATGAGGTGATTAGCATGGGTGGATTAGCATATGATTTTGATACCACTTTTTTACCACAGTTAAGTCGTAATTGGGAGGATATTTTGTTTGATAGTGGAGCACGGTCTGATAATCAAGTTTTACAAGAGTTATGGCAAGGTATTTCACCATTTGACCCCGCTACTGGAACTCATGTCGGAGATATTATCATTCGTGGCTCCAGATTTGCTAATGATTGGTATTATATCTGGGGTTCATATCGTGCCTCATTCATAGACTTGCGTAATGATGGAAACAATGTGATAGCATGGGATGGGTTCGTTACCATGATTCCGGCTCATGCTTTGTTTTCTCGATTTCCAGAGAACTTTGTAGGCGGTCAAGAGAACTTTAACGACCCCAATGTTTTCAATGGCGGTAATGTTTTTTATTCCGTTCCTTGCAGACTACCCTATGCCTTAAATCCCGGGCCTATTGCCGATAACGCAGCCATAGCCGCCGATTCCGAAGTAGGAGTTCACACCTTAGATTATGCTCTGGGAGTGGGTGTAACTGGAGCACAAGCACCCATCCCCGGTTTCCCCACAAGGGTTATTTCATTGGACCCCTCTACAAGTCCTTGTCTCAACTTTAATTGGATGGGGCATCAACGCACCGTGGCTGCCAATGGCACATTAGACATGGATTATGTCGCTTGTGGAGGCAACTATATTGTCGAAGTTATACTACCTATTTATGCAGGTCCAGAGAACCCGCTTGGGTCTACTCGTGAAAACTTGGCTATAACCAATTTAGAACGGTGGGGTTGGGGTCTTACCGAAGCCTTGTGTAAAAATGCTGGAGGACAACCAGCCCTTACTAACCCCCTAACCTTTCCAAGACCCGAAGGTATTAGTAAATTAGAAGAACGCACTGCGGCATATTTACAACCGTTTGAAGCAATTGGAGGTGGTTTTACAGATGATATAGCAGATTGCTTACTTAGTGATTATGCCACACCTGCGGTGACAACATCAGGATATTATGTTTCCAGAATCTATGATAGTTATTCTTATCAAGGCCAAAACTATGCTAACACCGGATTAACTTTGATTTGTGGTGAAGCCTCTCGTATCAATGCGGCAGGCACAGCCGTAGCAGGAACAGTGCCATTTGCAGGGGTATTTGCATCCACATTTTCAAGTTCACCAGAATTGGATTACCCGGGTTCTACCCCCAAAGACCGAGCCACACTAAAAATAGCCGTTCCACCTAACTTTGTTACCGATACCTCCATAGCAGCCTATGATTATGAGGGCGCATGGGCTAATGTGATTTCACCTTCATTAAGTAGAGCCGAGGTGCAACAAGCCGAGTTCCTACCAGATTCAATACCTCCGGGTTTCCTAATCGGCATAAATAATTTAGACATAGGTGGAGTTAAAACTTGTGCTATCTTGGCTTCAGTTACCGACGATGTAATCTATGGTGGTGGTTATCCAACATTTACTGCTTTAGGTGCAGGAGTAGATAATTTTTTTGCTACTCCTTTAGCCATTAAGGGCAATCAATTTACTACTCAGACTGGTATAGCACTCCCCGAAGGCACTGGTGCTAAATGGACAGGTCGAGTTCAACAACAAGCCACCTTTTCCCCAGAATATGAAAGAATTACTAAAAATCAAGGAATATATGAAAGTTTTATTTCTGGAAGATTAGCAGCCGATTCCCTCTTTGGATGGATTAGTGACCCAGATTTGCTAAGAGATTTACAAGGAGATTCAACCATTAGTCCCAAAGACCGAGATGTATCTTCATTAGTAGGGTGTAATCCAACTTTTTCATCCGGTCCTAATTTTAATCCAGCGTTTTTATTAGGCACTGGTAATATCTACATCGGAGGTTTATCCAACAAACCGATTCCTACGCTAACAAATCCATACAGTAATTTAGGTTATGGTTTGCTGGCTTATGTTCCCGGAGGTGAACCTTATGTATTTATGTATGACTATGGCACAGTTTCAATGCTTCAAAACAACGGTTTCCCACCGATAATTGCCCCCTTAGTGCCTACTTTTGATGTGCGGGCATCAGGTATTCAAGAAGGAGATAACATGAATGCTGCCTTCACCGTAGCACCCACCAGCACCACTCGCTATCCAGTATCGGCTTCTTGGGATAATGACCGAGACCAATGGACATTTACTTTTGCCGATGCTACTAATGGTTTTGGATTTATGTCTGTTAATTCAGCATTCAGCACCGCCGAGAGTCAAAATCAATTTAGTTTCTTAGACCAAACCGATAATTTTGCATTATCAGGACCCTATGCTGCTTTAGCCAACCCTCAAGCCTGTATTTATACTTCTCGCATGATGACTCCAATTTTAGATGGATTGGCGATTTTAGGGGCTTCTGAAGATGTAACATATAAAGGGCAAACCGCTATGAGAGCGTTTGAATATACTCCCGCCGGTGCCTTACAGCCAGTTAATGCTTTTGCGTGTTATACTATCAATGGAACTACTGGGCGAACTGCCAATGTTTGGGTAGATTACCTGCTATTTGATGGTGTAGATTCGTTAATTGCTACTGAATTGCAGACTATGGGATTAAGAGTCACTGTTGAAAATGTGGAATGGTATAAGGCCAAGATTATTCGCAAAGGAGAACTTGGATTCACACCAGAAGAGGTAGAAGATTGGGTCCGTTCTCAACAAGAAGAATACAAGGCTACTCAAAGACTCAAACAACGCCAAGGCCGTAGTCGTCTACGAAAGCGTCAAGTTCAAGCGTGGCAAGAAGGCAATAGTGACATGGAAGATATTGTTTCAGGAGATTTCACAGAAAAAGGTGGATTTGAAAGTTTGAAAGAGTTTGACGCTGCTGCTGCCGAATATGTTCCACCTCCAGAAGAATCATCACCTGATAGTTCCAGAAAAGAGAAAAATAAGTCTGGAAAACGGTAACTGAGAGCCATTTTGGTAATCAAAAAGCCCTCAACTTTAAGTAGTCGTAAAACATATCATTATGTATGAGCGAAGATTCCTTCGTAGGTGTCATGGATATTCCTGTTAATCCTGAAATCATGTCTTTGGCTACGATTTCAATACCCAGTGATATTTGTTTGGAAAGTATTTCTATACCGACTAATGCTATTTCATATATTACTGAAGTTGAGTTCACTTTCTTGTTAGATGGGGATGAAGTTTGGAGTGGCACAGGATTACCACATGGAGTTGAGTTCGGCATTCCAAATAATTTAGCATTTTCAGACCAACCACGAACCTTGTTAGTTTTGGCGCAACCCAGTGCTTTATTGGGTATGCCTTTAGGATTACATACCTCGGAACTACCTATTGCACTCAAAGGTCGTCGAGGCTCTTGTGCTTACACCATAGATACCGAAGAAGATTACGAGTTTCCTTCATTTTTCATAGATGCTTGGGTGTGAAGTATTAAGTAGGAGAGACATCATATCTTTCCTTATGGCTTACTTGCTTTTATTTACTGGAAAAGGTGGAGTCGGTAAATCAACGATTTCCGCAGCCACCGCTTTGCACCATGCTCAACAAGGACTACGCACCCTATTGGTATCCTCTGACCCAGCACACAGCACCGATGATACTTTGGGCATCAAAGTAGGATTCCAACCCACACAAGTCGCTGAAGATTTACCATTGTGGGCGAAGAATCTGAATGCCGAGGAAATGGCCGGCGATTTCTTCGGGAAGATGGAAAGTTTGATGGAAAAGTCTTTTGGTTCATTACCCGGTTTTGATTCATCTATGCTTTCAGACTTGAGTAATTTTCCCGGTATGGATGAAGCCTTTGCTATGGAAGAAATTGAAAGATTGTGTGCTTCCGCAGATTACGATGTTATCGTTTTTGATACTGCACCCACAGGCCACACACTCAAAGCCTTGTCTGCACCAGATTATCTTAATACCTTCTTGTTAAAAGTTTTGCGTATGAAAGCCAAAATTGAAAATCTTAAAGGATTTTTTATCAAGAAAGGAGATACTTCTAAACTTGTAGACTTACTCGAAGATTTCATCAAGAGGATAGAAAGACTAAAAGTTTTGCTTCGTAATCCTGAATATGTTAGCATTAACTTGGTTTCCATCCCTACTGAAGCAGGTTTCGCCGAGTGTCTTAGAACCGTTAGATTTTTGGACAACATGAAGATTCCTGTGCAACATATAGTAGTTAATCAAATTATTCCCTCATTTACCCCTGATGTGTGGGAGATTGCACCAAGTAACCCTGCGGTAGCACTCCTCAAAACGGAATATGATATTCAACAGCCCTATTTGGGTCGATTTAAGGAACTAACCTCCTCCCACCCTATTCGGTTGGTTGGAATGACAAGATTACCATTTGAACCCCGTTCCGCCCGCCTCGTAGATGTTGCACATACACTCTGGGGAGAGCGTGGTTTGAACTTCCCAATCACACCTTCTTTGGAAGTTCAAGAGGATTCATTAACACTCCATATTCCTTACATCAAGAATGCTAAATGGACTAAAGATAATTGGACTTATCGTTTTGGAGATTCACTCCATCATATTCCATTGGAAAAACCTGATACTAAGATTACTCGTAAGACCGACAAGAAAACCAATTGTGTTATTTTAAGTTGGGCGAATGATTAAGTATCAAAACAAACAATAAACATAAGAGGTGTAAATCGTGGAATGTAAAATATGTATGCAAGCAGTAAGGTCAAGTCTGAATGAAGATGGTGTCTGTAAATCTTGTATAATTAACGAAAGGGAGGAATAACCTTGGATTGGGAATGGTTCTGGATAGTAATTCTGACTGTGATAGTTTGCTTCCATGGAGTATTGGATATTTTCTTTGTTCGCTGGGTGCTTTGGCGCAACACACTACTTACGAATCTGGCTGTTAAGTCTGCTCTTGCTGAAAGCGAATCTTTAAGTAGCGAGACAGAGCAAGAATAGTCATGGTGCAAACACAGACCATAGGTATTTTGTCAGCAGTAGTCCTTGGTGGACTTGGTTATTGGTATATGGGCAAAGAAGATGAAGAAGAAACTACTACAACGACTGTTACTGGTGGTGGGGTCGTAACACCTACTACACCAGAATGTAGTGATGATTTAGGTTGTTTAGCAGATACACCTCATTGTAATGATGATGGAGCCTGCGTTTCAGCCACAGAATACTTTGATTCCTCTACTGGTTCTTTATATCCTGCCTACGGCGGTAGTGATTTACACAAACCTGATGCTCGCAAGACAATTGTTGGCAAAGAAATGTGTTCCAAAACTTGTTTAGACGACCCAGACTGTGTAGGATTCACTCATTGGGAAGAACGCTACGACAGTGACAATCCACTAATTGATGGCGAAGAACCAACTCACCCAGATAATGACCTTTGTTATTTCTGGTCTGGTCCTCAAGGAGATGATTTGACTCTTACTCCTACGGCTGCGGTCGGAGAATCTCACGAAGGCAACACTGATGATGTCGAGCGTGCTAAGAGCAAGGCTACCACTTACATTAAGACTGAAATGAAAGATTATGTGCCAGAAGAAACCACAGAAACTTCCGAAGCCGAAGATGTAAAAACACCATTCTATACTCCCAATAAAACCCCATCTGGTTCAGGATACCAAATTGCTGACAAGCAGTGTGGCATGGACTGGCGACAGTGGTAATCTTTATTACAGTAGTTCTGTGTAAGATTAGTATGAACGGTCTGACTTTTGATTGGGATGATGTAGAAATCACTGACTCTAAAGTTCAAGCGGCTTTAGCCGAGTTAGACCAAGACTTTAAGCAACGAGTTTGGTATCGTCAATCTTCCTCTCGTGAGGGACTTCATGTGATGATTGCCGAATTAGATTATGATACCTTATTTGGATTGATTCTTAATCCAGTGACTTTGCCTTTAGAAACTCAATTTGCTTATCGTAGCAAATACGGCGAGGCTCCTTGGAGTTTAGAGTGTCAAGGTCGTTTCTTTTCCGACCAAGTTCGTGCCGCCGAGGGCTTTAGAACCAGTCGAGTTTTTATGAGCAAAAACGGACTCTCAGCAGGACCGTGGAAATGTTATGGATGTGAAGAAGAATGAAGCGAGAATGGGATTGGATGTTAGACCAAGAGTTATCAATTGCTACTTTAGAGGTGATACCCATGATTCCCGAAAATCCATTATTGGGAACTCTAAGAGAATCTCCTATTTCATGGTTTAGACCTGCAAAGGGTGTTTTAAGTGATGAGAGCAAAATTGAATTACAGGATTCTAATAAGAGTATTTATTTTGGTTGTTGGAATGGTTATGACGGTTCTGAATGGGGAATGATGCGATACAAGACAATTTCGGATTTGGAAAATGAGCATGGTAAAGCCCTTCATGTGAAAGTAAATTGGAATGGGAAGACCGAAGGGATTCAATTTGAAAATCATTATATGAAGTTTATTGAAAGCAAAACAAGGAAGTTAATTGATGGAATTAACGATTTGTCTATTGAAACGACTCAAGAAGGCCGATGTGAAGGCCATAATAAGAATGGAGATAGATGCAAACGCTACTCACCATGTAGTATTAACGGACATAGGAATTGATACCATGATGCCTCAAAACGCCGTTGATGCTTATGCTTTTTGGTTTGTAATTGGGATATTTGCAGTTATCTTCGGTAATTTGGTTTATGAAGCGTTATTCCGAAATTGGGGTGACATTTTCTATTTTGAACCAAAATGCCCTGCGCCTTGTTGCGAAGAAGGTGATGATGATGAATGAAGCCGATGTTAAAGAAATGACACTTCTGATTAAACTACACATCTCACAAGGAGAACAATACTTTATTGATGGTGAACGCTCAATAGACGCTGAGAAAATCGCTCGTGCCTTGTTGATTGATGGGTCCATGGTTTATAGCATATCAAATTAAGAACTTTTAAGTAGGTAAGACTCCTTAGTTCAGTTATGAGCGAAGTAAGATACTGGCCCAGAATTGGAATGCGTGTAGACCGAGAAACTGCTGATTCATTTATTGGCAAGTTAGTTGTTGGAGATGTTGGCAGTATTTTAGATGAAGATATTGATGAGTTTATAGCAGTTACACCTTTGACTCCTGAAACACTTCGCCGAGAAGTTGAAACCTTGTTTTCTACACCTCTGGAAGATATTGAACCAGTGTTTGATGAAGTCAATTTGGCGATTTTGGAACTCATGGCTTTTGAAGGCCAGCGTAAGTCATTTCTTATGGAGTGTAAAGCCGAGGGTATGACTACTGATGAAGCCAAAACAGCCTACGATGTGGCTAAAGCAGACCTTGTGCGAAAACATCTACCAGAAAAAGAAGAAGAAGAATGAGGGATTCGCATGGCCGATGAGAAACCCCGACCTCTACCATTAGTAGAAACTTTAGTCTTTGATATTGTTAAGTATTTGCTCGACCAAGATGGTTATGGTTACTCTACTGATATTGCCCAAGAAATGTTGAGGCTTAAGCCTCGTCGTTATACTTCTCGTGAAGTTATTGGTATTCTACGCAACCGCCCGATGTTCCGTCATGCTCAATCCAAAGAGCGCAAAGGAGGTATCCGGTGGCGATTAGATTTGTTAGCCCTTAAGAAGTATCTGATTCAAAAAGGTTATGAAGAACGAGCCGATGCTCGCAACCTTCATGCTAAAATCCGTAATTTGAAATGGCGACAAATGCTTCAAACTTTAGAAGGTTTGAATAAGTTAGTCACCGAAATGCAAACTAACACTACTGAATCCGATATATCGGATGAAGTTATGGATTATTGCTATGAACAGTTAGCGCAGATATGGTCGTGAGGGTATGCACCTTCGGAATACTTTAAGTTGTTTTGATGGCATATCTTGTGGACAAACTGCTTTGAAGGAAGCAGGAATTACTTTTGACAATTATTATGCTTCAGAAATTGACAACTCTCCTATAAAAGTTACACAATCTCAATATCCTAATACTATTCAACTGGGTGATATTTCTGATTGGAAATCATGGGATTTAGAAAACATTGATTTAATTATAGGCGGAAGTCCCTGTCAAGGTTTTTCATCTATTGGCAAAGGTTTGAACTTTGAGGACCCACGCAGCAAACTTTTCTTTACCTTTGTAGAAATCATTAAACACTTCAAGCCCAAATACTTTTTGTTAGAAAATGTTAATATGAAACCAGAATGGCGAGATATTATCACCGACCTCATGGGTGTAGAACCTCTTCTTATCAATTCTAATTTAGTATCAGCACAAAACCGACCAAGGTGGTATTGGTGCAACTGGAAAATAACTCAACCTGCTGATGCTCAAGTAAAACTTAGTAGCATTTTACAAACCGATACCGATTGGTTGCCGGCTCATATTGTTGGTCGCAGACTCAATCCAATTACTGGCAAGCGAGATGATTACAATCGAGCGATTAAGGCCACCCAATGCCTACAAGTTAAAAAGAATCCCGACAAAATGGGTTGTCTTACCACCGTTAGCAAAGATGCTGTTATCTCTTCATTACCTCATGGTCGGTATGTTAATGCCTACACAACCTTAGTCAAAGGTTCAGACTGGCGAGATTTAACTTCCATAGAATGTGAAAGACTACAAGGACTTTCGGACAATTATACTTCGGTAGCATCCCATTCTGCCCGCCGAAAGATGTTAGGAAACAGTTGGAACATTCCAACTATTAAGCATATTTTTCAAGAATTGAAGTCAAGTCTTTCGGATTAACTCCTCTCGGATATACGCCCGAATGTGGGAACCTTTAAGTAGTCGTAGCATCATAGGCAAATTGATGACCTACTTTGTTAGACGCTATCAAAAAGGAGTCAAGAACTCTGGCACTAAAGATGTCGTCGCATCAGAGCAAGAAATCAGCCTCCAAGATTTTATTAGTTTGGCTCATCAAACTGGACCGGGCAAGTATATGTTAGGTCGTCGTGGAAAAGGTATCAAAGGATTCCAAAAGATTACAGATTGTATCGTGGAAGCCTCTATTGAACCCACTGCTGTTTTCGCTGCGGAAACGATTTCAGTCCGTCGCACTCTCAAACCTGCTGATATGAGTGATTCCGAACTTATGGAACTACTTGGTAGTATGAGTCGCACTTCTATGACCTCACCTGAAGAAATGACTACTTTTCAAAAAGACCTTGAAGCAATTCACCGTGAACTTGCTCGTCGCAACACTGGAACTTCTGTGGCCAAATCCGCAGAAACTTCCCACAGCCCCGCTATCGCTTCGGCTGGATTTGCCGTTGGCAATAAATCCGCCGCCGCTATGGGACTTATGGGTGGATTAGTTATTGGTGTTCTGGGAACTTCTTGGTATTACAAGAGTAAAATAGACGAACTCCAATCAACCATTGACCGTTTCGATACCAAACTCCAAGAGGCCGAATCATACATGAAGCGTGCTGAAGCCAGAGAAACCAAGCGTGCTGCTGCCGAAGAAGCCAAGGCTCGTTTTGATTCCGTCCAGAGCAGTGGATTAGGTGGTTTGTTTTTGAGCGATTATAACCGTCGTAATGGACCCACGGGATTGTGAGGGATGATTCATGGCTGAATTATCTGACTTAGTAAAGAACCTAACTGAAATGCAAGAAAGTTTGCATCAGTATCGTGGTTTTTTAGAAACACAACGAGAAAATACCATCAAGTCACAGTTTCAACAATTCTCTGAATCATTAGGCATAGTGGCGACTCCCGAAACCATTGAAAAATTATTTGAAGGTTTTGAACAAGTCACTGCTATTTTAGAAGAAGGTGAACTTTCCCTCCGAGATAGAATCCTCAAAACTTTAGAGTCCTCATTTGTGGAACAAGTTTTAACTTTGAAAACGGCTGCTCGTGAATCAGAACTGCGACGCATGACTTCGGATTTATCCGAGTTTATTCGGAACATTCCTACCGCCAGTAACGATAAACAATTTATTCAAAATCTTATGGCTACCTCTTTGAAAACACTTTCTACCGAAGTCTCACTGGAAAAAGAATCTGGAAACACATATAATGAAGCGTGGATTGCATCTTTACAAGCACAAGCCACCGAGATTTTTAAGAACTTTTAAGTAGTTAGCAGGATATACGATAAGTATGAGTGACTTTGATGGTTTAGTTAGAAATGACACAACGCCCGAACCAGCCACGGCTTCTGCCTCAAGTTCTGGTTCTAAATCTACTAAGAAAAGCCGAGGTATTGCTCAAGCATTAGGAGCCGATGACATCGGTAGTTTGGCACGCAAGTTTGACCTTGACCCAGAATTAGGAGAAAAGGTATTAGTTCCTTTAATTAACTTTTTAGATAAGTATGGAGTCGGCGACGCAGTTAATGAATCACCTACTGTTTCTTCAATTCTTGGGTTAGCCGAGTTTTGGAATGATATTTCACCAGTAGTTCAAAACGCTACTCAGTATTTTGGTGGTAAGCAAAAAGATTTGAGTGAAGATGATAAAGCCTTCCTTGACCGTATTCGTGAAGCACAATCCGATAGTGCCGATATGAGTTTGTTTCAAGAGGGTGAGATAGGAGAAACAGTAGCAGAAGAACCTGCTGTTCCAGCCGAGCCTATTGACATACCTAAAGACCCATTCAAAACCGATGGACCCACCGATTGGTTCGAGATGTTAGGCGAACCCAAGTCTCAAGCCAAATCACATTATGAAACATCTTCTACTTTGAACTCCCTGATGCCTGAAACTAATTTTGGTGTTTCGGGATTAGAACAATTAGCCAAAGAAGCAGGATTGAGTGTTGATGAACTCAGGGCTACGGATTCTCAAACTAAGTTTAATCGCTCTACTAATTCTGGTATGGATTACACGGACCCTAATTTCGGTTCTAAAATCAACATTGGTGCGGATAAAATTACCGCCAGCATGAAGGCCGAAACCGACAAATACGAGCGCACATCTTCTGCCCAATTTGCTGATATGCCTGTTCCAGAATCAGCCCAAACTTATGACCCACTGACAGTTAGTGGATTAGAAATGCCAGCCCTAACAGGAGGTGGCTTGGAATCTATCGCAGACATGGCTACCAAAGCAGGAGTTAGCCAAGATGAACTTAATAATTCCACTGCATTAGGTGGCAAAGACCCTAAAGCCCCTGCGGAAGATGACCCACAAATAGAGTTTTCTGAAGTGGTCCTCCCATCTAACCCCGGCGAACTCCCTCCTGAAACATACATCGTAGATTTCGGAGATTATGAAACTGATGAGTGAGTCCTATGAATCCCATATGGACGCACTATTGCGCTAACCAGATGCAAACTTGGTTAGAGTGGTTAAATACTGTGCATATCAATTCTTATTTGGAATTGACCGAGCGTTTTATTGTTACTCATCCTTTCTTTGTCCCGACTAATAGTAATTTCACAGACACTCAACAAGGATTATTTGACAAGTTAATTATGGATAAAAGTTTCATCAGCAGCCTCAGTGACAAGGGATTATCTATCTGGGCTAATTCAAACTTTGTAGACTTTATCGAGACTTTAGAGCCATACGGAAGTCGTTATCCCGATATTCGTCGTTTAACTAATTTTATGAATCTACATTTAGAGTGGTTCACCAGAGTCTATCAATTCTTCCGTGCAGATATGATTTTAGAACTCAGAGAAGAAGGTCGGAATCTTTAAGTAGTCGTAGTGTGTGAGGTAAGTTATGGCACGCATCACAGCAAGCAAAGCGAATCAAATTATTCTTTATTTGTATGCTCAAGGCTATAAAGCGGGTGGTGCACGCAAAATTGGTGATGACATAGCCGACTACCTTTTGGCTACTGGACACACCTTTGCTAATGCCACTGTGGAAAAGAAAGTTCGCACTGCACCCTCCGCAGGATGGTCTGGAGTTCTTAAGCAACACACAGAAAATGACCCAATCATTTCATCTATGTTCGGTATTGACGCTTATAACTTAGATAAATACACACAACAACTTGGATATAGTAGTGTTATTTCCAGTCCTCGTGGTGCACCTTATGGAGCCGACGGTGGTGGCAAAGGTCGTCTTGCCAAAGGACCAAATTATAATACTACTGGTTGGGACACAGTAAATCTTGATTCAATCGCTACGGATGGCGTATTACATCCAGACTATATACTTAAACTGATGAAACTTGCTGGCGGAACACCCTTCCGTGATGAGTTCGAGAGAGGAAATCCTCGTTATCAAGTGGGTTCAAAACTTGCGACTTACAGTGGCATAGCCCCAACCATTAGTGCTGTGAGTGCTACTCCTACTACATCAACTCCATCTACGGCGACAGAACCCGATGAAGAGGAAGAAGAAGAAATTGCCGCAGTTGTGGAAGCCGTAGCAGATTCTATCGTGGCTGACCTTGTTAAGTATCAAGAAACTGATGACCTAAGTATTTTCCTCAAAGATGGAGATGCTTTTACACCAGTTGTCGCAGGGGAACGAAAAGTTTCCACCAAAGCCTACGCTGCTAACTCTGGTGTTTTTGAAGTCACTAAGGGTAATGTTCAAGTAACTATGCCAGTCTTGAGTTCTGACATAGGAGGTATTGACCTCATGCCCGGTGCCGAAGACCCTGCGGCTATGATGAAAGCGATACTATCTAAGTTTAGCAACATCGTAGAAGTCTTGGATTCCGATAAAGAGCCTTACGAAGTAGTGCCTTCTCCAGAAGTTCATTTTATTATTGATGCTGATGCCAAACAAGTATTTATTAGTATCAACAATGAGGTTGTTCCAGCCGTGGCTAATGCCGCAGGACAATCCTATACTTTTAATAAGTTATCAGTAGTTGTGGATGAACCATCCCGTAGCAATAAGATTATTGATGTCTTGCTTGATGGCAAGGCACTACTCACAGGAAAAACTATTTCTAATGAACTTGGAAAGTTTAACGAATACGGATTCCCATACGCAGGTGTTGAAGGACTTCCAGTTGATTGTTACCCAGACCACTATGAAGAAGGTGCTGTTGGTGCAGGACCCGTAGAAAAGGCTGCTGGTGCTTTGGCTCGTTTTATTGCCGAAGGTGGACGACCAGTTCGATTTGGAACAGGCGTTCAGAGTATCACTTATAATTTAGATAACTTATCGGAATCAGTCTTGCAGCCTTTGGCCTTAGATTTTGATACCCTACTCGACCTTGATAACCAAGCCATTTATTTTAACTTAGTAATGCAAGGACCCAACGATAGTTCTAATCTTTTCCCCGGATTTGATATAAACACAGGACTTCCTGAAGCCGAAGCAGTGTTATTCCCAGACGATGTTCGCAATCTAAGACCTATCAACGAAGACCAAAAAGTTATGTTACAAAAGTTTTCTGGTCGCAAAGCCGGAATGGGTATTAAACAAATGCGTATTGCCAGTTCAAACCTACAAGGTATGGCAGACCTTGAATTAGGTGTTGGCACAGTAAATGCTGAAGTCTACACTCAAGTTGAAGTTACTTTTGAAGATGATAGCGTTATGTTGATTCCAGATGGAGATGAAAGATTCAAGGCTTTGGACAATTCTAATGAAGAAATCCAAGGTGTGGTTTCCTTGAACGAGGAAACTGATAAACCCCAAATAATGGTTCTCACAGGCACCAAAGGATATATGCAAGAAATATACGACTCCATAGAGGGTGCAAGACGCTCTGCTCGTATTTCTGACAAGTTTAACCGCAAGGATACCAATAATAAAATTGTCACACAAACTGCTATGATTCAACAAGATAGCACCTATTACATTATCATGGGTGTCGGAGATAACACCGTAGTTGTAGAACTCGATATGAGCAAGGAGGAATGATTATGCCAGAAGATGAAGAAACCGCAGAAGAATTAGGACTGGGTGATGCAGTAGACCTTGAGATTGAAGTCACAACCACCCCCGTCACCAGCACATCCACCTCAATTAAACTTTCAGGAACTACTGCTGATGATTTGAAGGCTCTTTTGGGTCTTGAAGGATATGAAACTCTATTGTCCGTGGCTAAGAGTCAAAACAAATCCTTAGATGAGTTCGTTAAGACCACAGTTATTCCCAAGAAACTTGGGGCTATTGAAGTATTCTCTGGAAAGAATCGTGGACCACATAATATGGTGGTCGTGGATGCCGCAGGTGAAGCCATTGATTTAGATGGAATCGGACTTGAAGATGCTGGTCGAGGATACCAAGGTTATTCCGTTGGTTCACTTTACGACCAAACCGTTGAAGGTTATGGTTGGATGCCTCCTAATTTGGGTAGTTCTTTAGCAAAAGTTTTCGGACCGATTCTGAAACTTGGAGATTTGGACGCTTTGGAAAAGGCTCACGAGAAAATGCTGGGTAAAGTTCGCAACTCTATGACCTCTCTGGGAGAAGTTTTCGGGTTTGATAACTATGAGCATCTGGAAATGTTCTTTGCGGCTTGGTTGATGAAAGACAGCACTTGCCGATTGTCTGGTATTCCCGGCACAGGTAAGACCACAGTTATTGAGTCTGCCGCTATATTACTATGTAACTCTTATGGATATGGAGCCAAGTCACGATATGTTACGGCTACTAACCGAACCTACACTATGGCAGAAATGTTCGGCGAAGACCGTGCTTATACTCCTCAAGAATACCTTCAAGGTCAAGACTACCATCTTACCTACTCTAATGTAGATTACGAAGAAGTGTCTAACGATTGGGATGAGTGGCGATTTACAGGTTGGGAAGCCCCAACAGGTCGTAATCGTTCTGGTGCTTACAACTATGGATTTGAGTTCCTTCATCAACAAGGATTCAAAGATGGTGTATTGTTTAACAAGAAACCGTTGAAGAATGAAGATTTGTATCAACTCCTCAACAACTGTTGGGTTGCTCAAGTTCCCAGCCGAGGATTTGCTGACCCATCAGCAGGCAAACTTGAAGGCCGTGAATTATTGGCTATGTTTGAACCAGAACAACTTCGGACAGTAGTATCACCAATTAAACTTATGGATGATTCAGGAAAAATCTTGGTAAAGGATAAAATGACTCCACCAACTTACACTGTTACTGACCTCAAAGGAGAAACTCATAACTTTCAAATGAGTTTGCGATTCCCAGATGTAGGACTTAACAAAGACGATGGTTTGAATTATAATTGGATTCTTACTCAAGGAGAGGCTGCCGAGTTTAAGCAATCTGGTTACGGACTTTTTACTGATACAGGACGCTCCGAAGGATATGGATTCCGCAACTATTTACAAACTTACTTTTATGACGCTCGTGTGCGAGATGGAGTTATCAAAGGACGCTGGAAGCCACTTCTTGAAGAAATGCTTCGTGAGAACGGTGTAGCCAAGATTGACTATGAAAAGCGTGCTGACGAAGTTTTGTATGGTATTGAGATTCAACAAAGCACTAAGGTAGACCCAACTCGTGGCTCCACAGTTTCAACTTACGAGTTTGAGCCAGTGCCAAGACCAATTGTTACTCAACCAATTAAGTTCTTTAACGAAGCCAACCGTTCACAGGCTGGTGTAGAAGATGCAGTGCTTGGTTTGATTGCAGAGCGCAAGGTAGAATACCGAGGTAAAACTTTTAACTCACCTAATTTCGTGGCTTGGATGGATACTAACCCTCACCAAAAAGGAAACGACCTTGCATTCATTGACCGTATCGACATGGAATTGTTGTTCAAAACAGTGAGTCTTGGTGCCAGATACACACAATTGAGTGGACGATTCGGTGGTGGAGGACTTTCACCTCAAGACCAATTAGTTAAGAAACTTTCAGAAGGTGGAAACCTTGGTTTTGAGCCAATGCGATTTAACGAACTTGCTAAAGTTTGGAACTTTGTTCTTAAGGAAATTGGTTATGCACCTCCGGGACAAACACCGGGAAGTTCCACCTACGACGCACTCCGAGAAATCTCTTACATCTCGGTTCTCTTTACACAAAGATTTATGCCTCGTAATAACGATTTGAAATCAGGTCGTGATACCTTTACTACTAAAGTTTCCCAAAACTTCTTTGAGTCGCCGCTTATGGATTTCTCCACTACTACCAACACTAATGAAGATGGAATGTCCCAAATTAAGATTGCTCAAGACAAGAAGCAAACTTATGAGCAGCATACACCGTTCAACATTGACCGTGTTCTTGGATTCCGTTTCACTAATTCTTTGGTAAAACTTTCGTCGGCTCTGGCTTTCCTTCGTGGCAAGTCATATGTAGGTCGTAAGGAAATCCTTGATGGGCTACCTTATGTTACGGCTCACCGTTTGGGTCGTGCTAAATCATCTAAGGGAGAAATCTCTGGTATGGATGGCACTAAGTTAAATTACAACAATGAACAAGAATGGATTCGTGAAGCCATTGTTAATGGTTACTTGTTGAATGATATTAGCATTGGATATGCTGATGGTAAAGGTATGCCTATGATGGATACTTGGGAATTGTATTATCGACGCTGTGTTGATGCTCTCAAGAGCGCACCAGCATTATTCTGGTATGAAAACCAAGTTCTTAAGCCGTTGCACACAGCACTTAGTAATGCCGCCGCAGGCGCAGCATTTACTCCAATTCACTGGCATATTGCTACGATGGTGGTTGAAAACGAGCGAACTGCTACTGCTGATTCTGCTACTAAACCTTACCGTATTTATGAACATGGAGATAGTAAGCAAAACAACTATCAAAGTAACAAAAACTATTACCTCGCTCGTATTACTGGCACACCTAATCCATCTAAGCCTAAGAGCGACCAAAACCTACATGATTTCTATCAACTTCGTGGTGAGATTTGTTCCGAACCTAATTTGTTCTCGGACGACCGTGATGATTTGTTAGATTTGTTGGCTTCTAAGATGGCCGAGATTTGTGGTGGACCTGCTTTGAACACGGGAATAGGCAACAGCAGTAAAATTGCGATTGTTGCCAAAAACAACATGGCTTCTAAAGAGATGAAAAACATAGCGACCTCGGCATTCAATCACGACACGACCAAGTTTGCGTGGAGAACCTATCAAGATAGTATCGGTGCATGGGGTAGACTATTACAATCTGCTGGAACCAGTTCTTTACCAGTAGTGGGTTCTCAATTCACAGCCTCTCAAAAAGACAAGCCAGAAGCCGCCAGTTTCGCCGACCAAGCCCTAATGATTACTGGCCGTATGGAAGTTCGTGCACCAGCCAAGGGAAGTCTCAAGGGTCCAAGTTCCGCAGGAAGTCTACAACGCAACGACATGGTTTCACAAGTTAATAAACTTGCTTCCAAGTTTGCCTCAGACACCAGTGAAGGAGTTCTTATCGTATCTCCAAAAGATGGCAGGACTCAAAACATAACTTATGATAGTTTCATGCGGTTGTGTGCTGATGCTATCACCGAATATCCTGCTCGTGAAGATTTTACTGATACTGATTTTGTAGTCGGAGGAACTACTTTTGACATGGCAGATGGTTTGATGGCTTGTTTCCCACTTAAGCATAGTGCTGGTGCTCCAATTGGCTCATCTGATTTCACTGGAGAAGACAGCCTTCGTTTGTGGGTTCGATTATTCCAATCCGATAAGTCCAAGAAAGAAGCCATGACCGCCGCCACAGGCAGTGTGCCATTCGTTACTCTGAACCTAACTATGGGAATTACTTCTAACAGTGCTACCAAAGACCGTTATCTTAACATTGTTCCATTAAATGATGAGGATACTATGGCTTACCAAGCCGAAAGTTATACCAAAAACTTTGGAGTCGGTAGTGCCGATAAAAAAGGTAAAATCCAAGACTCAGGTAATCTATCTAAAACAGATGTTTTGAATTATCAAGTTATGTTTAGTGAATCTATTAGCACGCAAACATCATAAGATGAAACTTTAAGTAGTAGAAGCCCCTACAACTAAGTGAGCATCATGGTGAAAGTAGCAGAATCAGATACCCCACCAGAAGGTTATTACGAAAAATCAGGTGATTTTGATTTGGCTCCTGAATTGGGAGCGATTGCTAATAAACTTCGAGGTATCAATGGAATTAGTAACAAATTAGTTATTGTGCCATCTGCTATTCACGAAGCCTACACTAACATGGAATATATTTCTTTGTCGGGCGACTACATGGCTATGGCTATGATTGCTAATTATCATGGTTATCCAGCCGAGAGATTAGCCGAAGATGTAGAGTTTGTAATCCAACACGAAATAGGACACCTAAATGTTCACCCGGGCCAAGGCACAGGTTGGAAAAAGGAAATTGCTACTATGCCTGTTGAGGGTCGTAAGAAAGGATTGTGGTCGAATATCTTATCTGACATTGAAGTAAATTACAATATCGCTCATGGCACACAACTAATCGTCGGAGGTTCAGATAAAGAAGCAGCAGTTCAACGCATGAATACCGCAGTTTGGGCAGCCTACGGCGGAGGTTATCGTAATTGTTTAGACGGAAATGGTGATTTAGGAGGTCAATATGCTCACAAAGAACTTTTAGAAGCAGGCAAGTTAGTGGATAATCGTCACAACAAAGGAGTTTATGAACCTCATGCCCCGGGAAACCCCTATTTACCAGACTCAGATGAAACTCCATTTTGGCAGACTTTACAAGGCCATGGTCGTGGACCACAACTTTATCCAAGTATCTCACATTGTTTGAGTCATAAAATGCCTGTTGGCACAGATATGGGTCCCGGTCAAGGACTATCTCGCACCTCACAGGATTATCCTTCTAATTGGAAGCAAGTTAAAGTCACCGCCAATGTCCGAATTGAATATGATTCTGCCGAAGACCAATACTTTGGTTATAATCAAACTCCCGGTGTGTCCCCAATTTCTGGCAGCAGCACAGTGAATCAAGGTCCGATTAGTTCAGGACAATACACTGTTTTGGCTTGTCGCACCTATGATGGTATCGAAAATCCTAAAGATGTTCGCCCAATTCAGTATCTACAATTAGATGTTGATGGTAGTCCTCGCTGGATTCCTGCTCATTACTGTATGAGTCTTTGCCCGCACTGTGGCCAATCCGCAGCCAGCCAATTTGAAATCGGCATGGCTTTCCGCCCCGGTTTAGCCGAGGCACTCCAAAGATACGGAGATTTAGACCCCCAGACACTTACTCAAATTGAGAAAAGCCGATTGTTTAGTATTCTTTTGAATTATCTTTTGGCAGGACTTTACGCCAATTCGTCCGAAGGATTTGGTGGAATCACTGGCGCAGAAGCAGGTAAGTTATTCTTACACCAAGTTGCTTATGACCGCCATTTGTGTATGATAGGACAGTGATATTATGGGATACGACAGCAACACCTACATTAGTCCTAAAGGACGAGACTACACTAACCATATTTTTGATTTACTTTTCAAGAATGATGGTGCGGTCATGGATATTAGTTCTGTGGAGGCCGTAGTGTCCCACTTTCGAGGACCAGATGGCATCAATCTACACAATACCACACAAATAATGAAAAAGTTTATCAAAGGTTACGAATCTGCTCAATATCAACAAGGCTACAACTCTGGCATTCATGTTTGTCCTTATTGCGACCGCCGAGATTATATGTGGACTTGGGAGTATGTTGATTTTGGTCTGCGTAATGACAATGGAGAATGGACCAGCAGTATTAAGCCTCAATATCAGGAATGGGAGTTGGGTGCTAACATGATGGACACAGGGTATCGTTTTGATTGTCGAGTTCGATGTAATACAGTTACTACTTGTAATGATTGTCATATAACGGTTACTGGTGGTTATAGTAATTGTCGTGATTGTTCTTCTTCAAATGTAGTTAAGGTTGGTTGTGGCAAAGAATCTTATACACTTCACTTTGTTAAACCAATTCAGGCTTCGGAATGGCTAATGACTACTGATATGAAAGTCAATTCTCAAACTACAAAAGGTATCAGTATAATGAGTGGTGGCACCACAGCCGATACTAAAAATACTAATCCCTTCTTTTATCGTGTTGCCAATCCGGGTCCTGCGCCAAATGGATTAGTAGTTAATGACCCTGAAGTGGCATTTCAATATATCCCACATTTAGAAGTCGGTTACGAAACTTATGACAAAGAACATCGTAGACCCTATGGTTATTGTTGCCCCAATATAGAGTGCAATTATGAGCGATATGCCCCAGTTGGTGGTGCAGAATATGAAGTTCCAATGGCGCAGCCAGATGATTATAATCAAAACAAAATGAAAGTTCCCGATAAGAATCTATCTACGGGTCCTGCACCCACACTTAATCAGGATGGTCGAGATGCTCAAGGTGGTTTAGTAGATAACATGGGCAATTGTCCTAATCCAGAATGTGAAGGTGCAAAATTAGTGCCACGAACTCAAAATAAAGAAATACTTCCTAAGATTGTGTATAAGACTGGCGATACTGTTTTAGGTTGGCGAACTTCCAGCCACAGAGGAAGAGTAAGTAGTCTTGGACCAGTCCAAGAAGAAGGATTAGCCATACTACAAGAGTATTCTAATTGGCAAATCAACCGTTGGAAGAATGCTAAACCAGATTCATATCCATTTAGTCCTATGGTAAGAGCCTTTACTCGCACCGCAAAAGAAGTCTGCAAAAAATGTTATCCTTCTTGGGGTAATACTCGTGATTATTTTTGGTCGGCTACGGACGGTCTTCAATTAGAATGTCGTTTTTGTCATGCTTGGGCACCAGAGCAAAGAATGATGGACCCCGAAAGAGGTCTTAATCCAGCCATGGCATTTAGAATCGTGAGTCCACAACCGCTAAGATACGGTATGGATACTGCCGCAGGATTACAAGTTGGCACTAATCCGGAGTCCAAAGCAGGAACCGTTTGGATGCTTCGTTTGGAATGTCCTCAAAATCAAGAGTATGGATTACTACAAAACTTTTTACAACTTTGGAGTTTGAACGAGATACCTGAAACACCTACTTCTCCGCCAATGACTGGGCAGGGGATTCAGATTTGTCCAAATGATAAAGCCGCCCCAGTTTCAGAAGAGGTTCGTGAAAAGTTATTGGAAGATAAGGCAAAAACCGCTTCCTCATCTGAATCTGAGGTTCGACTACCATCTATTCTCACTAATCTTGATGGACTCTCACCCGATGGAAGTGAAACTTTAGAGCAGTATTGGCGTAACTGTCAGAAAAACGGTGATGCTCCATCAGAGGTCGGTGTTAAATCAGCCATAGAAATTATCAAACCAGATGCTACTTCTGATACTCAGATGATTACTTCTTCCCGCTTAATGAGATACCGCCCCTTAGATGAAATAGACAATCCTTTCGGTAGAGTTTGGCAAGTAGAAGTTCCAACTTCAGCAGTGGTTATGCCTCTGGGTGATGATAGCATACTTGGTGTCACCTCCGCAGGATATACCTTTGTAGTTTGTGAAGGCCGAAGTAAAGAAGCCTACCGAGACAGGCGAACTAATCAGTGGGTAGATGCCAGTGGTCCGTGTATTAGTTATCACGACCGGGAGAATCCATCCCAACCTTTGAGTCGTCAAATTACCTATCCACGCTGGACACAAGCCCCAGAATCACACATCAATTCAGATGGAACTATTGCTACGGAACCGGGTTCTTATTATTGGAATCACACCGACCATTTCGCACAAGATTTTATCATGGTTAATGATTATCTATCAATTTACATGAGAAACACCGAAGGACAACAAACTCTAATGAGTCGGTATCACGATTTCTACGAGGTTAGTGAGCCACTTCTCAATCCTGCCGATGGAACTTATGTTCGTATCTTTGAATGTAAAACTTGTAAGCGTATGTATGATATAGGAGTTGAACTTCAAGCCAAAGGCATTTACGCCCCAAGTCTTCCACCTTTGATGTATTATCAAGAAAAATACCGAGCCAATGAGGATGGAGAAACCACTAATGAAGAATCCTTCCCTCAAGCCTGCTTGGATGCAGAAATGGCAGGCTATCCAGAAATCACAGATTTCGGAGTAGAGGATGCAGTTATGGACTCACTAAATCGTGGCGGCGGAAAAACTGCTAAAGAAATGCTGTCAGAAAAGAAATTGATTGTATCTGGAGATGATTAAGATGAAGTGTATAAAACCATTAGTTCACAACCCACAATTTGAAGGAAAACACCATTGTCGGCATTGTGCCAGAGAACAGGAGGAATCTCAATGAGTGATGTTCAATCCGAAAACTGGTCTGATAATCCTTTTACCTTTGGTAAGCAATTCACCCTTCCTGATGTGAAACCACAACCAGTCCCAATTAAAAACATTTTACGAGATTTTTTCGCCAAGTTAAAAGCCAAATACATTAAAATGCCTCCTGCAAAAATCAATCCCGTAGAACCTGTTTCTACTACGGCTTGGAGTCCCGAAATGGGAATGGGAGATACTTTGACAGACCGTTTCGCACCCAACCCTGCATTTATTGGCATTCCCTTAAAGAGAAAAGATGTGCCTTCCCAAACAGGGACAAAAGGTTGGAATACCCATTACAATATCATGGTAGACCAATCTGGTTCTATGCAGCAGGAGTCTACTAAATACGAAGGACAAAGCCTTGACAGAAGTTTAGTGTGTCGATTGGCTACCAGTTGTTTAGTTAAACAAGCCAGTTTCAATACCGATAGTTTCACAGTCTACACCTATAATGATATGGGCAAACCTTGTTTTCCAATTCCAGCAAAACCTTCTTATGATTATCAGGGTTGTATTGATTTCTTAACAGCAGAATCCGTTTCTAAAGTTTGGAGTATCACAGACTCACAACACAGTTCTGTGCGGGGTGCATACAATTACAATGATGCCGCAGAAAACTTTTTGTTAAATGCTCTGGCAGCCATGGTGCCTGATGGAGAAAACAATGAAACGCACGCTATGGAAGTAATGATTCGTGGTATGAAAGATAATGATATTCAAGGATGTATTACAGTGTTTATTACTGACGGTGATAATTTGGCAGGACCCTTGAAGGAAGGCAAGTATTCTGATGACACTGGCGGAATTACTTATGATGAGTGGATGCGACAGTTTGGCCATGTATTCTATATTGTTTTGAAAAATCAAGGCCACCCGTCGATTGAAACTGACAAAAGAAAGGCTCGTGAAGCCCTAATGAAGATTTATAGTTGGGATGAAAGTTTAGCCGATAAGTTCGTCTGGGGATTCCCTGACGACAAAATGAAAGACCCCGCTACGGGTGAGTATTTAACAGATGTCGCCGACCAAATGGGTTGGCTCTTTGCAGAAATTGGTAAAATCTTTGCAGGAACTTCCGATGAGTTTGCGGAAATCGCCGAAGAATTAGGAGAAATTGTCAATCCAGATGGCTCCAAAGGTTCTTATGAGCGACCAGAGACCGACTAATGCTAACCCTTAAGTAGCAGCAACATCTAATCTTAACCATGTCAGATTTTATGGCGACTCAACCCAAAGAGGCATTTCCCACTCCGAGTGAGGTATGTTTGGGTCAAAAACTTAGGTTTCCTGCCTATGGAGAAGATAGTTTAATTTCTAATGTGCTGTTTATTACTGGTAAGCGAGGTTCAGGAAAGTCTTGGACCGCAGGTGTAATGATGGAAGAGTTTCATAGACTTGGATTACAATTTGTTTGTTTCGATGCTTTGAATGCTCATGGTGGCATAGATACATTATCCAGAGTAGAGTCACTCAAACCCGATGTGGGTCAATCCATTGATATGAAATCATTAGTAGACCGTTTGAAAACCACAGACAAAAGTTTAGTCATCAGTCTGGGTGGATTACCTTTACTAAAACAACAAGAACTTATTGGAGATTATTGTGAAGCCTTGATTGAAGCCCGACTGGGCAAAGGTATTCACACTATTATTGAAGAATGTCAAGATTTCGTGCCACAAATGGGCCGACCTATTTCTTATGACCCTATCGTGCGACTCTGCAAACTTGGTCGTGCATTAGGATACGGTGCGTCTTTGGTTTCCCAACGACCCGCAGGTGTGAACAAAGAAGCACTTTCGCAAGCATCAGTTTATCTGGTTCACAATGTCATTAACAACCGAGACTTGAAAACTTTGGACGAACAATTAAGTTTTGGAACAGACAAGCGATTGATTAAGAAAATCTTGAATGGTATTGCTTCGGCTCGCAAAGGAGAATGTGTCGCCTATGCCCCAGAGTTTTTCCGAGACCGAGGCTACCTTGTTATTGACAAAGTGCGTAGTGACCGACAAGCCAAGCACACTGGAAACAACATAGATGTTCAGAGTTCCATGATTTCTCAATCCGAGTCCAGCGATTCTGTGGATGAACCCTTTGAAGCAGTTAGTTCTGCTTCCGAACTTTCACATTTTGCCCGCCAATCCTCACCAACGATGCCTTCAGCATCCCCGGCTTTTTCCACGCATCCCACAGGTTATTTATCTCAAGGTGGATTCCAAGATATGGCTATGACTGAAGACCATTGGGAGGCTTCAGAATTAGAACCCTCTTTAGAATATGATTCCGAAATGGAATTAGAAATAATTCCTGAAAATAAGAATACTATTTGGGTTCCTGTGGCTGCCGTAGGTGGTGTAGGATTAACTGCTGCTTTAATGATGGTAGTTATGAAAGGCTTTACTCGTTAAGTTAATAACACTGATGGTGCTTATTATACTCATGGTGCGATTAGTCGATAGACTGGAAACAGGTCAAGCCATGATTCTGTTAGAGGATTTATCTCGGTTGATTCCCTATGATGTTAATTTGCCTGATTTTCATAATCTAACATCTGGACAATTTATTCAACGATACCACGAATCTAAAACCTCATTAGTTCGCAATTTGCATCTTCCTGTTTGGGTGGCTGTGCAACCCAGTAATAAGAAAGGCGGTAACGAGCGTTGGAAAGTAGCCAATCCAAATGGTGAAACTAAAGTTATTGGATATGGTGATATTTTCTGTTTAGCCCGAATCGGACATGGCACAGAAACTTTTACTCGTTGGGTAGTTTTAGAAAGTGGTTACGACGAGATGGGTAATTCTTTAGATAAACACGGAAGTCTGGCTGTGGGAAGATTAAAACAAAATCCATTTTATTTTCAAGAACCTTTCAAAAAACAATGGTTCGGATATAGAATCCATCGAAGTAATTTCGTAGTTCAGATGTTGCCGTATGGTGCTTCGTTCAAGCCCAGAGGAATTGCTGATTGGAAAGACACCAGATTTGTGATGAACTTTGGACATTTGAATCAATACAATGCTAAGTTTTACAAGTCTAAATATGGCATGGGTTATTTAGTAGCAGCCCAGCGTGCACCAGAATATAGTATTAGTAAAAGATTAAATGCCATAGCCTATGAGCACGCTGCTAATAATTGGCCTGAATCTATTCGCCGAGTAAAAGATAATAAAGAAGTTTTCTATGTGCCATTAAGTTATTTAGAGCCATATGCCATACCTGATGATTCCTTAGAGCCAAAAACCCTACACATTTTGAATTGGGTAGTTACGGGTTGCGACGATTTGATACACACAAATCTTTAAGTATCAGAACCGACGCAATTAGTATTAGGTAAGACCCATGAATGACGACACAGGATTCTCCCAACCAATTATTGAAGACCCAAACAGCACTGTGGGTTCCTACCCATGGGATGGCGACCACGGAGCCACTCGTGCTTTTGATGTTAGTTCAATGTCTGTTATGTCAAATCCAATGCCTTCTATGGTTCAACCAGCCAAAGATGCAGTTTCAGAAGAGTTTCAAGGATTGAAAGACGAAGTTACCGAGTCTACTTCACCAGAAGGTGCAGACATGGGACAAACTGGCGACGCTGGCGGAGATGCTGACGGACAAAACTTTGGACAAGACCAAGGTTCCCAAGACACAATGGAGGCCGAATCAATCAGTTTGCCTATCATTGGAACAGTTTCATTCCTAACAATTGGTGTTGTTGGAGTCCTCGGTTACTTCTTTTTGAAGCGAGGCGAATAAGTAAAACTTTAAGTAGTAAGAACAATCAGGTGATATTATGGCAAGAGTAATCGGAAATGCAGTTCTACCAGATTTGCCCTATTCACCAAATCTGCGCCCACTACCACAAGTAAATATCACTCGTGATACTTTAGCAGGATATAATGCTCGTGCTATGATTGGCCAAGGTCTTTCATCGGCTGCACCTCGTCCCTCACCAACTATCACCAAGATGCCTTCAATTTCAGTTCCAGAAAGCAAACCTATGTCTATGGAAGCACAGGCTATGGGTGCAGGATATGGACAAGGTATCGTTCCTATGACTCCTCGCCCAGCACCTATGCAAATGAATATCCCTCGTCTTGATATTCCTATTGGCAGCATGGCACAAGACTTTGCTTTGCAGAACTACGATTTGATGGGACAAGGTATTACACCTGAAGCCCAATACCTACGACCTACTCACACTATGGAAGTTTATGCACCTGCCGCAGCACCAAATGTTGCTGGACTTGAGCGTATGAAGCCAGAGATGATGATGGGAAGTATTAACGCCCACCAACCTACAATGAACTTTGGTGGCGACCCTCGTATGGAAGCAGAGTTCGCATCCATTCGACCAACTAATCCACGACAAATGACTCGTGCACCTACTGTTAATATCTCAGCAAGCGCACGCCGAATACCAATTCGTGAGTTGCCTCTAATCCCTGCCAGCACACAACCTCGTGTGCCAAATGTTTCTGCTTTGATTGGCCCAGTTAAGTCAATCAAGATGGAAGCCCAATATGTCGCACCACCTGTGCGTAACTCTGACCTTGGAGGAATGCTCAACAGCACCAGCCGAGTCGGAGGATTTGGAAACAGCAGTGGAAGAACCTTTGGTGCAGAAGCACCACTTACAGTAAGACTGTAAAACTAAAACGGAGATGAAAAATATGGATACAAAAGTAATAATTGTTGGAGCAAGTTTGGTTGTTGTCGGTGGCTTTGCTGCTCTTGGCGGAACCTTTAGTATGATGACAAAGCCACTACCAGTGATTGGTTTTAACGCCCTACAAATCGGAGGCGGAATTGTCGCCCTCGTTGGTGTTAGCACATTGGTCGGCATTGACCCACTCGGACTCAAGCAAGCCGCAGCAAGCACCGCATTCTGAGGCTAACCTCAATTAGAGGTGAGTCACCATGGATAGTCGAAATAAAGCCGAAATCACACGAGTTTGTGACGCAGGTTTAGCGGCTTATTTGGCTCAACAGCGTTCTGACTTTCGTTTGAAAAGTTTTAGTGTTGGTTTGGTTAGCGGAGTATTAGTTAGTATCCCAGTTTATTTCCTAACACAACAATACGGAGTAAGCCCTTCATTTATAATTCTACCCTTGTTTGGTGGAATAGTTGGCGGAACTTATCGAGGATTATCACAATCAGAGATGAATGATGCTTCACACGAGGTAGATTTTAATGATGTGTGTGCCACCATCGAAGAAGACGAAGACGAAGAATCCGAAGAGGATGAGTCAGACGGCGACCAAGAGTAATCTTTAAGTAGTCGTAGGGTTTAACCTTTGGTATGGCAAGAAATATATTTTCCATTTTAACTCCATTAGTTATCGCTGGTTGCGCTGGACTTTTGATTGGTAAGATGATTTCTCAAAAGAAAGATGCCGAATCAGTATGGCCTTATGTTGTCGTTGAACCTACTGAAACCAATATGTTGATGCAAAGCCTTGTGATGCGTCCTGCGGTTAATGCCGAACTTAACTATTTGTATGGTAGTGCTCCTGCTGTTAATATCAGCAACATGACAAACATGATTGTTGGCACCCCACTTCCTCAAGCAATTTACAACTAAGGTGAGATTAAATGAATAATTATCTACTTGGAGCCATCGGAATAGCAGCATTTGGTTTAGGATATTCATCTATGTCTTTTAAGAAAGTTGAGGCCGAAGAAAAAGAAGATTGTGGATGTTCACATCAGAAAAGAGCCGAGGCTCGTGTCACTCGTGGAGAAGAAGTTTTCAATTCTGAACTCACCCAAGATATGTCTGGTAATTCTACTGATTTGTCTCGCATCAATCCTGTGGAAGTTTCAGGGTCCGAAGATGTTTATGGTGCTGAATATGTCAATATGAATCCCTTAGACTATCAAACACCTACTGCTTTCAGTCAGTATTCTGGCTATGCTTCCCAACCTTTCTGGGACCAAGCCAATGATATGCTACCAGAGTATAGATATGCTATGCCGTGGAGTTCATCTTATCTTCCTGTTAATGAGTGGCGACCTAACGACCAACAAGGCTACCCTGCTGGTCCTCTACCATTAGATGTTCGCACCCGTAGTAGGAATTATCAAACTTGGCAACGCTCTTGAGCAAACTGTTAAATAGTTAAGACCTGATGTTATCTTATGATGGCTGATGCTTCGCTTTTTCTTTGGATTAAAGAAAACTTACCTCACAATTCTACAATTTTAGAGTTTGGTTCTGGAACTGGAACTAAAGAATTAGTTAAGCATTATCAAGTTACATCTATTGAACATTCTAAAGAATGGTTAGATATTGCCGATACTAATTACATTTATGCACCGATTGATGAATCTCGTCAGTGGTATTCTTGGGAATCTTTGGAAGTTCTACAAAACAAAACTTTTGATTTGGTATTAGTTGATGGTCCTCGAATAGACACCAGAGAAAATATGAAAGCGTGGTATCAAGAAAACTTTCAGGTTTTTGAAGATAGTATTATGATTATTGATGATAATAATTACCCACAAACACAAGGTTTAATTCACATAATAAAACAACTTGGATGGCATTTAGTTCATCAAGGTGGAGTTCAACAAAATCACTATTGGGGTGTCTATCGTAAATATCAAGAGTGCCCAGAGTGTGCTACTGAATATCTAAAACTAAGTGATATGTTAAACTGTTGTGAGCAAAACTTTAAGTAGTTGTATCAGACCACTACAACTATGATTAACAATCCAGCAGCATATTATCAAGAAATGGGATTCACCTCAATTGATTCCTTAGTTTATACTGGTTCACTAATTGGTGCTCTCGGTGGAATCCTCGGAGTAGTCAATGGTATTCGTTACCGCCAAATGAAACAAATTGGAGTCTTCGCTGCTATGACTGTGGGTTGTGGATTGGGTCTGATGGAAGGCTTACATATTGCTAATACCTATTATCCAAAAGAATAATAGTAGGCGTAATCTTTAAGTAGTCGTGAGTATAACTTTTTAGCATGGCTTTGATGACTAACTCCTATGTTCGCCGAGATGCGAATACAGAAATAGGTTTTTTACCACCGACTTCTTCTGAATCTATGATGATGAATGATGGCACTACTATGCCTGCTACTGCTTTCCGAGAAGATTCTCCAGTTATGAAATACACACCCGAAGAACTTGGCATGAATCCTCGTGCTTCACCATTTTATGACCCAGACACTAATTCCGCAGCCATGGCCAGACCAGCCCAACCAAGTGGTAGTCAGACCACTGCCGTTGATTCTAACTCGGCTGCCTCGACAGTTTTAGGTGCAGAGTATAATGTAGAGGCTATGGATGCTGTCGGAACTGGTGCTGTTATGGCAGCCTCCAATTTTAACACTTGGTTTTCATCCAACATCGGATTTATTGCATTGGCCTGTGTCGGCGTTTATGCTGTCTACCGATTTGGAGTGAACTCTAATGCTGCGTGATTATCAAGCGGGAAACCGAGTAACATCTATTGCAGTTCAAGACCTTGGAATTGGCACTGTTTTAGTCCCCAGTCTAACTAATGTTATCGTTGAATGGGATGATGGCACTTGGTCTAAAGAACGCTACCAAGATATAATCTTTATTGGTAATAGTAAAACCCAACCTTTGCCTAATCCGACTCGTGGAGGTTCTCAACGAAAACTTAAGGGTTCTAACGATAAACAAAGAGATAGTTCTACTCGATTAGATTTTGAACCTCAAGAAAAGTTTGATAATCCTGAAGCCAATTTTCGCCCAGAGCCTTATGTCTATGGCACAGCCAGTTTGAATCAAGATATAGGATTCTTGGCTGAAGATTGGGTGCCCACAGAGATTGCGAATACTGACCCACAGTTTCCTAATCCTTATGCGGCTCGTGTCAAATACTTTGAACAGCGTATGGACCGAGCCATGACAAATTGGTTGCTGCAAAATCAAGGTAGCAAATTAGCCCGGAGGTATTAAGTATGATAGGACCTCAACGACCCGATGGCATGGGAATGGATAGTCTACAAAACCATGGACCCATTTATTATCAAGATGTCGCCACAGGAGAAACTAAAACTTTCTTACGCTGGGCACAATCTTACACTTTGTATCATCAAAACGATGGCACTCTGGTAGCCTATGCTCGTTTTTCTAATGGCATACCCCCGACTACCCTACGGGCAATCGACACACCACCCGGCGCAGCCAGTGGTCCGAATTGGCCGCCGGCTTCAACTTTTAATGCTGAATCTACTCAATTCGACCAATTACGAAAAGAACTCCGAACTCAGGGTGTTAATCTTCAAGCCACTAAGCGTATTCCTCCTACATGGGTAGAACTGATTAGCGAGGATTTGCCAATGGGATTCAAACTCGTAGGTTTAGTATCTCCTGATTATTATTCAGGTTATGATGCTGACCCTTATCAACAAGTTATTTCAGGACAAGGTGAAGCAGGTATCAATCAAGAAGGATTAGGTATTATTCTAAGTGGTAATAACTCTACTGCAAAAACTATTGCTTTTCAAGGTGCCAGTTTAACCCGTCAATTAGAACTTTTTAATGATTTAGTATCTGCCTCTCAAAAGTTTTTGAATCCTGTGGTTTCTTATCGCAACACTGGCACTGTGGCTGGATATAGCCCTTTGAATACTGAAGGTCGTCGTTGGCAACCGGGTGACCTCGTTAATATCGCTCGCCCTACTTCTGATGCTGGAGGTTTAGCCACGGCTCATGTTGTCCGAGTTTATCCTACTCAAGTCTTAGTTACTTGGCCTAATGATGCCGACCATCCTAAGTCTGAATATCCTCGTGGTTGGTTCACTAAAGAAGAGAAAACGGATTTGATTTTTATCAAGAATGATAAAACTTGGTTAGAGCAATACAAAAAACTTCCCAATGATTTTAGTTCTCGCTATGGTTCTGAAAGTGGACAACACGCTCAACCAAGTTACAACATGGATGGTAGTTGGTTTTCAACCAGTAATGCTGTGCCTCTTTATGGTGATGTGGGAGAGAGATTTAATGAAAGTAGAATGATGGGTCAAGCCCCATCTTGGGCTACTGACCTACCACTCCCAACAGGACTTCGACTTCGCACTACACCCAAAAAAGGTAAAACCGATTTGTATGGTGAGATGGATGAAATCATGCTACATATTAAGCGTCAAGAGGCTATTGCCCAACTCACAGGATTGTCGTTGTAATAGTAATCTTTAAGTATCGGTGTTGATTAAGAATGACTATGCGTCTGGCTCAAGTTGGTTTGGGAACACTTCTTATTGGTGTGGCAGCCTATTTTGGTAGCGACACAGTTCGTAATAAAGTTTCAACTGTTTTCGGTGCAGATGCCATCACACCTGCCGAATTAGAAGAAATGCACATTGAATCCAGTGGAGTTACTGTGGACACAGTTCCAGTTTCACAAGTTCAAGCATTCATGGGTTGGCAACAACTTCGCCTACAACACACTAACGCAGTTGCTAATGACTCACCATTTATGGATGGAGTCGTAGATGCCCAGCCTGTTTATACTAATCCCTTTGATATTGGATACAGTTTCGACCAAGAGTATTATGGAGCAGAAACTTTTGAAGCAACTGGAGATTACGCTGGCCAAGGACCTTCTTCTTATAATGTGGCTAATCCACCTAATACTATTCCAACTGCTGGAACACCTTATCGTATTCAAGCACACACTGGACAAGTTTATAGCACCGACCCCTCAACTGGAGTTAATGGACAACCTATTGCTTACTCTGGTGCTACACCAGTGGCACGACTTCCACCAGAAGTTACCAGCGACTTCCCATACATGGTAAGTCTAATCAATGTTCCTTTCCAAGAAATTGCTACATCTGACATCGGTAGTAACCGATTCGGCAGTTTGGCTCGTAACAGCACCGACGACAATGTAAATGCTCGATTCGGTGAAACTGCACTAAATCCTGAAGTTGATGCTTCTTACACATCACCCACAGGAGAGACCAAGCCATTGAGTCAATGGCGAAGCAAATACACGGTTTTGCGACATTCAGACACCACAGTAAGTGCAATCCCATTTAGTGGCGGTGTCGAACTACAACTAAGGAGAGTATAATTATGACTGGAGAAAAAATGCTATATGTTAAATCAAATGACTTTTGGGGATATGATGCGAGCGATTTTGATTCGTCTCTAAACTTTTACACCTACACATGGACAGTTCCAGCAGCCATGTATGATGGTATGGATGATAGCGACCAAGGACGACTCTTCCCTTGTGCACTATTTTATGTCCAAGGAGTTACTGATAATCACAATTTCCTAACACTTTCTATTGATGTTACGGGTGCCGATGCTAAAGTTCGTGGTATGCAAGGAGCCAAGCGTCGCACACTCAAGTTTGAAAAAGGTGTGCCTTATGCTTATTCCGTTGGTAGTTTGTCTATGAAGGAAGCACCTGCTGGTTCTTCTAACATCAGTGAGATTGAAACTGCGGTTAAAGATGGTTCGGCTACTATGACTGGAGTATTCAATGTTGATTCTTTCCTAACTGATGCAGGTGAAATCGCAACAGCAGTTGGTTTGTCTACTGCCTCATCAGCAGAAAGTTATGAAGCAGAAGTTTCGGATTTCTATCCACAATCCTCTGCTGAAATTGGTAACGAACAATCTGGCCGTGGAGTTCCAGTGGCTTATGGCTCTGGCTCATCTCAATATGTTGAACCACCAGTGGTTGAACTTGAAGCAGAAGTTTCAGATTTCTACCCTCAATCATCTGCCGAAATCGGTGATGAACAATCAGGGCGTGGAGTTCCTGTGTCTTACGGCTCAGGGTCCTCACAATATGTTGAGCCTCCTGTTGTGGAACTCGCAGCAGAAGTTTCTGACTTCTACCCACAATCTTCAGCCGAAATCGGTGATGAACAATCTGGACGAGGAGTTCCTGTGTCTTATGGCTCTGGTTCTTCTCAATATGTTGAACCACCAGTTGTAGAACTCGGTGCTGAAGTTATTGATGATGATTACATGGATGCTTATTCGGCTATGGGAGAACCAGATGCAGAATACGACCAAGGCTACAACGACCAACTCGACGAATCCCTCGGAATGAGAGATGGAGCAGAAGGAAACTTCCGCCAATCTATGAAATCCCGAAGAGATGAGTCAAAAGGGACTGAAAAATATGATAAGTCTCGCCCCTACTCTGGAGTAGATACTATGGATGCACAAGGATACAACGACAAAATGGATGAATCATTGGGTATGCGACATCGTGGTCGTCATTCTCAATCAATGAAAGACCGCCGAGATGAAGCGGCTGCTATGGACCGAAAATACGGAATGAAGCGTAAGTATGATGATGTTATGACAATGGATGCTGATGGTATGATTACCGAAGGCTTGCCAGTTATTCCAGATTCCTACGGCACTAATTCTGCACTAAGTTCTGGACAAGGTGTGCCAGTTTGGTATGGTAGTGCAGATGGTATGGAAGATTACAACTACCAAAGCAACGAGGGTTCATTGGATAGCGCAGGCTTCACAGAAGGCACTGTTAATCCTATGGAGTTCACTCGTCTTGGTGCTTATGATGTTCCAGTTATTTCTAACAGTTTAGGAGAAGATTCTTCTGAGATGGGATATGGAGTTCCACAATGGTATGGAGCCGACACTATGGCAGACAACTTCGAGGAATCTGCACCACCTATGAATATGGGTAAGAAAACAGTTGGTCTAATGGCTATCATTGGATTGCTTGCTGGAGCATACATGGCTCGTAAGTGAGGCGATTCAAATGTTTGGTGTGAATGCGTGGGATATAACTCCACATAAGTTTAATGCCTTTTCCGATGAATCAACGATTCGTGGAGAAATGAACCAAATGGCATCCAGAGGAATTGATATTCCTGCTTGGTCTTTTGTTAATATGGGTGACTCCGAGATGTTGGGGACACCAGTTGAAACTTTTGAGCGAACCTTTGTAGTGCCATTTGGAACTATTAAACAAACCAAAAAGGTTCTACATCCCGACCCTGCCAATCAAATTGGTGATGCGTGGAGTGGGGGCAAACCGATGTTTGATGTTAAGGTTCGTAGTGAACTCATACCGCTTGAAGGAGATGATACTCCATCATCTTTTATTGAAAAGCAAGTTGAAGACCCATTTATGCCCGATAATGCTCAATGGGAATTGTCTGGATTAGATACTTGGTTTGAAACTACGGAAACTACGGAAGAAGAGGAAGATGATTCCGATGATGAAGAACCTGAAGAAGTAGCCAAAGAGATTACAACCCCTCAAACAGAATCCAAAACTGGTTTGTATATCTTAGGTGGTATTGGAGTATTAGCCGCAGGTTATCTTTACTTTATTATTCGTAATCCCAAGGCTTATGTTCAAGGCAAGGCTATATCCACCGCAGGCGGATTAGTCTCACAAGCGTTAGGTGCAGAACATGGTTCATAGACATTGGGATGATGACCCAGAACCCAGCGTTTTATTCTTTTTGCTGGCTTTGGTATTTGGAGTCATTTTTTTACTCTAACTTTATTACAGTAGTATTACTTATGATAATTATGAGCGAATACTTTTGGGGTCATTATGGTTATCCCACCGAAGATTGCGAAATCGAAGAACTTACCCGTGTTGTAGCGTGGGCTTGGAATGGTGATTTCAATAATCTAACTATGGAACGCTATGAGTTTATGGCTTCTAAGCCTGACCCTCGTTCCTCGGCTCACACCGTAACCGGCATATGCCGTATTACTCACCCCGGCGACGCAGGAGTAGAAATACACATTCATTTAGAAGGACCTTATATTCCTAATTCATGGGAACAATTCAGGGTTTTAGCCTATGATACTCAAGAAGAATTGACTCAGGCTTTTTCATCTGAAATGCCATGGGCAGGCACACCAAACTTTAAGTAGTCGTGCTGCTCAAGGTAAGATATGTCTGACGACGGTATTTCACCTTTCTTAGCCGAGATTGAAAGTGAAGTCACAGTAGAAGCCGCAGGTAATCCTAACAACGCTGTGGCTTTTGATATGGAATCTGGTAAAAACTCTGTGGTAGATACCATGGAAGTTACTAAAGAAGATTTGAATACTTATCTTAGTGCTTCACAAAGAAGTTCACTTCCTAAGCACCTTCAAGAAGGTATTGTTCGTAAGAAGAAAACCTCGGCTGCCGAAGAAGAGGCTATGCCAAGTTTTGAAGAGATGCGTGATGAAACTGCACCTCAAGACCCAGCCGAACCAGAACCAGATATTAGTCAAATGGGAGAAACCCCTGAACCCGGTTTTGCCGACCCAGATATGGGTCCTACTGAAATGGGAGGTCCTGATGATATGACAGGTGGCGAAATACTGGATAGTCCTTTGCCAGTGGAACTTCTATCTGAGCGACTTCAGAATCAAGAACAAGAAATGGTGGTGGCCAGCATGACACAAAAACAATTTGAAGATTGGTTGTTTCCAGCCGCAGAAGAATCTGATTGGGCATCGGGTCAAATTGCTTTAGCCCGTATTATGGCAAATCTTAAAGCCGCAGGTTATGATTCTAAATCTTTGTCATTAAATGATGAACTCTACCCTGCTTATGTGCAAATTGCTTCTTCACTTTGGAGTCGTCAAAATCTGGTAACTCCAGTTCGTGATGATGTTTTATCCAGAGTCGAAAATGCTCCGGCTGCACAATTAGTGGCGACTTTGGAAGCCACCGCTTCCGCAGTTCCTACTGAACTCGCTGCTGAATTGTTTCGAGTCCCCATTGAAGAAACCACTAATTACACTCCATATTTAATTGTAGGATTGGCTACAATCGCCGCTACGACCATTCCATTCTTTTGGAAGCGATAGGGCAAATCTTTAAGTATCAAGGATGGTGAAGATAAACTATGAATCTGGACCTCGCTATTCAAAATGTTATGAAGCGCAGTGAAATGGAAGGTGCTATGCACGGAGTTATGTCTAACTTCGGAGCCAGTTACGAGTTGATGGCTTACACTGATTCTGCTAAGTCTGCGGAAAACATTCTTGGAGTTACTGTGGCACACATGGCTCCTAATGCTTTGAGTCGTCCAGTTATGGAAACTAAGCGTGCCGAAGTTTATACTGCTACGCCACCTACTCAAGATGTTTCAACTACAATTGGACCTATGGAACTTTCTTACACAGCCAGTTCTCGTAACTGGACTCTAAGTTCTATGGGACAACCAACATTTTGGAATAAACTTTTCGGAACTGCACCATCGTCAAAGATTCTTATTACTAAGTATGGCACTAATGCTTCCCATCGTTTCTTGAGTGCTGTTGAGAACTCTGGTATGTCAGCATCTTCTAAGAATCAAATTGCTTCTTTTGTTATGACTCATATGCAATCCACCTCTGTTCGTGCTTACCAACAAGGGCTTACGGTTGATACAACAACATTAGATGATGCTATTACTTCTTCCACCAGTCGCAAAGTTCTCGAAGCCAACTATACTAATGGTTCTCAAGAAATGAGTTTGGCAGAAACCTATTCAGGGGTTGCTAAACTTAGTAATAACACCTTTATGGGTGATACAGTTATTCCACAACCGCTTAGTGCGGCACAAGTAGGCACGGTTCGCACTGCACTCGGCGACCCCGTAGGTGTTCATATTTCACCACCAACCCGACATATGGGTGCAATCAAGACTAACCGAAGTCTTTAAGTAGTTGAACAGGAGAGTTAAAAACATGAATGCAGTAACAGATGTAGTCGAAGATTCCTACGAAGGACTCATGGATGCAAAGTTTTATTCTGGCGTTGCTGGTATTGCCATTGGTGGAGTTCTCGGCAGCGTCGTGACTCTACTACCATTCTACAAACTTGGAACTTTTGGAAATATCGCTCGCACAGTAGTTACCGCAGGCTCAGGTGCTTACCTTGTTCAAATGTCTCGTAAAGTTTCTGGAGATATGTCTTCCTTGTATCTTGGTGCAGGAACCATCCTCGGATTCATTGGTGTTACACAAGCCGTGGGATACCTCACTGCATTCACAGGACTTTCTATCCCGGGATTCAATGGACTTGGTAGTGTTTTAATCGGTGAAGCAGAATCTTCAATTCTACCTCAGCGTGGCTCTGGCCGTGTTCTCGGTCAAGAAACAGCAACCCAAGATTTTTCTGACATCTACAATTCCGAAGATATTTTTGAGGAAGGCACACAACAAATGATTAACCGTGTTCCTGCTGACAACCCAGTTGATTCAGTCGTCGAACAAGCACCACTTGGCCATGGAGTTACTCAATGGTTTGGTGCAGACGGAATCTCTGCTACTGGTGGAGTTGCCCAAAGTTTTGGTGGAGTTGCTGAATCATCTTCCGTCAATCACAACCCACAGACTAATGTTAGTCAATATGTTTCCTCAGTTGATACTATGGGAACTCGTGCTATGAATGTGAACAAGGGTTCACCACTTACACAATCTGCCTATGGTAAGAACTATTCACCTCCAGTTTCATTCCAATCTGAAGAACCTACTATGAAGATGGGACAAAGTGACGCACCAACTCCAAGTATGGGACAACTACCAGACATCTGGAGTTCTTACATCAAACCTTCCACCACTGCCGAAGAAATGGTAATGGACACCGTTAGAATGATTAACCCGGGACAACCTATCCAATGGTATGGTTCCGAAGAAAGTTCTACTGGAGTTCTATCACACCATATGTCTCACGCAGAAGGATTTGGAAGTGTCATAGGACAATAAAACTAAAAAAAAATAAAGGTGAAATGAAATGCTACAAAGAATGTGTGATTGGACAAACTCTCGAAATGGACAAATTGTAATGGGTGTTGCTACTTTAGTCGGTGGCCTACATCTATTCTTCAGCGAATCTCAACCAGTATTGGGTATGCTCGATATTGGCGGTATTACTCTAATGGGTAAGGAAATCGGAGTCCAGCAAGTTCTGGGTGTCGTTCTTTCCATTGGTGGTGCTTGCTATGTTTGGGATTATTGCTGTGCTGATACCGGCATGGGTATGTAAATAGGAGATGAATAATATGAATATAAAAAGAATACTTGTGAATGAATATACTGTTGGCGGAAGCCTATTGCTGGTTGGTGCTGGATTCTTCAGCACTCGATTTACTGATGCTCTCTCTTATGAGTTGTTCACTCTACCCTCGGCTATCCCTATGATTGGCGGTGCATCTGTCACTGTTGGTCGTGTGGCTGGTTTAGTCCCACTAAGTTTGGGTATTGCATTCTTGCTCGGTAAGGTTCGCCCAGTTACTTCCAAAGTTCCAGTCGTTGATAAGGTCGTAGACCTTGCTGACCGAATCGTGAACGAAGTTTCAATGCCGGTTTCTGAAGAAACATCCACAATGGGTGCAGAGTTCTGTGCAGAACACAACGCTGAGTTCTCTGCTTGCGGTTGTGGCACTAAAGCGGCTGAAACCGTAGACCATCTTAATCCAACTGAAGTTGATTCCCCAGAAGTTTCTCTGGAAGCAGAATCAGGCTCCAAAAAAAAACTAAAATGGACTGACGCTGTGAAAGCGGCTCGCAAAGAGTTAGGCATCACTGGATTTAGCGCAGTTAAGAAGGAAACTCCCCTTTACAAGCGTGCTAAAGCACTAATGGCGTGATACTTGTGTCTTACGCAAGTCGATTCCGTGGACTTCCAATGGTAGTTCAATTAGGAATTGCTTTGGGTGTCACTGTGGTTGTCGTCAAAGTCTGGGAAAAAGTCTAAGTAGTATTAAATACTTAGGAATGTATTACCGTTTATGACAACTGTTAGTTTAACTTACTATCACGATAGTAAGAACTATGGTAACTTTGGTGATGAGTTATCACCATTTATTATTCAAAAACTACTAAGTTCCGAGTATAAACTCCTACTTAATGCCCCAGAATCCGACCATTCTTTGCTTGGAATAGGTTCTATTATACATCTTGCTAAAGAAAATGATTATGTTTTTGGTAGTGGTTTGGGAGTTTTAGAACCAGAATCATTACCACATTTGAACATTTGTGCCGTCCGAGGACCCTTAACTCGTGAAACTTTAGCCCATTATGATATAGATTGCCCAGAAGTTTATGGTGATGCGGCTTTGTTACTACCTAAGTTTTATACACCTACTTATTGTGAAGGACTTTCTACTAAGATTGGTTTTGTTCCACATTTTAATCATTACGATAATTATGCATCCCTCGAACTTCCTGAAAACTTTCACTTGATTGACCCAACTATGGAGTGGAGACAAGTTATTGATGAGATTACCTCTTGCCATGCAATTGTTTCACAAAGTCTACATGGTTTAATTTGTGCTGATGCTTACCAAATCCCCAACATTAGATTTGCAGAAAACTTTTGGTTCTGCAATATGTGTCACAGCCTGAGCACGCAGAGTGCACTCAACTTAGATGAAACTTTTAACTTATCTACTTCTGGGGATGACCGTCCAGCCTGTAATTGCGGTTGGAAATACAATTGTTGGGGCAATAATTTACTACATCATAATGGAGATTTTAAGTTTCAAGATTATTTTATGAGTCAAGGTCGAAAGAGTATTTTCTTAACTACATTAGAATCTTATAATGAAACTTTACTCTATACCGACGGCAATCAGATAGATTTAGATTTACTTATCTCGGTATTTCCCTTCTGATTTCAGGCACATTCGGATAAAAAACCCAAACCTTTAAGTAGTCAAAAAGACCAATATAGAGTATGAGCAACCAAGTGTTGTTCTAAACCTAAAATGGAGATGAAAAAATATGAGTATGAGAAGCCAAGTATATGAATGGGCCAACCTCGCACCTGTTGGACAGACATCCACTCTACGAAGAACAACTGCTGATGTGCCAAAAGCATTGACCGCAAATCGTGAGTATGACCTGTTTATCGGAGGCGTTGGGAACAACATTACCAAGCCAGCAGAAACGACCGCCACACAGTTTATCGTGATTGAAGATATTGCGTGCAGCCCGAACCTATCCGGTGCTGTCCAAATCCGAATCAACACGACAGATTACTTCCAGAACCCTGATGTTACCGATATGGTCGGTATCCCGGGATTGGCAAGTCCTTACCCTCGTGGTGCAAACAGCGCAGTTGCTCTCGCATCTGCTACACCTGCTGCTTTCCAAGCAAGTATCACTGATAACATCTTGAAGTCTTTCGACCTCTACCCTGATGTTTATGTGCTACCGGGACAAACTTTCCAGATTCTATACACCCCTCTGGTTACTACCCCTGCTGCTGCTGACGCTGCAACTTCTACCGCAGTTGTCTCCGCTTTCGTGAAATACACTCTTTACGACGGACCGGACGCTCTTATCGCTAACAAACTTTTGGAACTTGGTGTCACCATCAACCCAAACAATGTTGATTGGTATAAGCGCAGCCTGATTGAACAACAACAACGCTCTGCTTCTGCTGCTGCTGCTTCGGCTGCTGCTGCTATGGCTAACGGAGGTGTCTGATATGAGTATGCGAAGTCAAGTATATGAATGGGACGCTGGCCGTGGAACTGCTGCTGCTAACGCTAACGCAGGCTCCCGTATTTCAGTCTTTATTGGCGGAATTGGTAACAACATCACCAAGCCTGCTGAAACAACTGCAACCGAGTTCGTAGTTATTGAAGATATTGCTGTTTCACCAACTCTACCTTTGGGTATTGCTGCTGGTGCTGGAGCAACTCCGGTTGTTGTCACAACTGATGTTCGTGGACTTTCCTACGACCCAGTTCAAGGAACTGCTGGTGGCCGTGCGTATGTTCAAGTGCGTATCAACACCACTGATTACTTCCTCGACCCTGACAATGTGCCAAACGACGGTATTCCGGGAACTGCTTCCCCATACCCACGAAGTCTAAACTTCCAGCCTTCGTTCAACCTTTACCCTGATGTCTATGTGCTACCGGGTCAAGTTTGGGATGTTTTGGTAACTTTCTACCACTCTGCTGGTTTGCTAACCACCACAGGCACCTCTTTGGCTGCTGGCGGTGTTGCTGCAACAGGACAACTTCAGTGTTTCGTTAAATACACCCTCTATGATGGACCAGATGCTCTTATCGCCAACAAACTTTTGGAGATGGGAATCAGTATCAACCCCGGAAATGTGGACTGGTATAAGCGCAGCCTGCTTGCTTCCCAAGCATAAGCGTAAAACCTACGCCGAATCCGAGCCTCTGGCTGGGGTGGAGATAGTCGAAAGACTGTTGATGAAACCCCAGCCCATAGAGGTAACGAATAGGAGTGATTAGGTGGATACCAAAACCTTGCTAACCGATGTGTTAATCGTCGGAACCGTATTGTTTGTAGTAGGAACATGGATAACCTCGCATCATAGTCATAAGATTGTGACGCAAGACCACCCTGAACATCGAGTTCGGGACTTCCTTATCTACACTTGTGCTGGTATTGCCTTGATTACAGTTGGTAGTAACATGATTACTGATAGTATGATTTCTCGCTTAGGCGGTAACTAACATGGATGCACTCTATCTTGGAAGCGTTATGTTCGTGGCTGGCTTTTTGCTAACCACTTACCATGTCAGCGAAATGTTTGACCCTAAGACTAAAGCCGTGTCCCATTTAGCATGGGCTATGGTTGGAGTAGGATTGTTCCAAATAGGTTCTAATCTTGCTGCTGGTGGTCTACAAGAACGCCTAAAGTCATAAGGGCTGGGAGTTCAAATCTCTCCGACTCCACCATTAGTATTAAGTAAGTGTTATGTCATATCATTACCATGGGTTTTGATGTTATTATACCAACCTACAAGGTATCTCCAGAGTTTATTCAAACTGCTTTAGAGTCTGTGCAATCACAAACTCTTGATAATTGGCGTTGCTGGATAGTCGATGGCACACCTACTGATTATGAATCCTATGATGATTTTATGAAAGTAGTGAATACTTTCACGACCTCGGATAAGTTTAGTTACTTGCGCCAATCTGGAACAGGAGTCTCACAGGCCAGAAACGAAGCCATAAGTTTAGGAGAAGCAACTTATATTGCTACCCTTGATGGTGACGACTTTTGGTATCCAGAACATCTGGAATGGATGACTGAAGCCATAGTAGACTCAGAATCAGAAACTTTACCTACTGCTTTGTGGTGGGCTGGTGCTGATGCACATATTCTGATTAAATCTATCAAGACTGATGAGGTTTATACCCATGATGGCGTATTAGGTTGGTTTGGAGATTATGCCAAGATTCGCCCTGAAGACCACCATTTTTACTTGCGAACTCATGCAGTGATACCTTCTAACTCGGTTTTCTTGCGTGCTCGCTTTGAAGCCGTTGATGGTTATAATGAAACTTTGCAGATTGGTGAAGACACTGATTTGTATCTCCGTATGATTGATAATCCACTTACTCAGGGTTTCGGTAAAACTTTCCGAGGCTATCAATTTGATGCTGTCAGTGGTTATCATGGATGCGGACCTTGGCAAACTACCCAAATGGGAGGTCAAACCTCCGCCGCCGATGGACGGAGTTCCGAAGAAATAAAAGCCGAGTTCGTCAAACAAACCTTAACATCTCTTCGTGCCAGTATTACTATGGAAGACCAACCTGCGGAAGTTTCCTCCGAATACTGGCAATTCTTAATAGACAGCATAAATGCTTATCAAAACACTCGTGAATCATCCATTATGGAATCAGCCCATCTTTAAGTAGGTCATACGACCTATGCTATACTATGAGCCGCATTGAAATTGAAACACCTATTGGACCCATTACTGCTAACCTTGATGAACTCGGAGAAAGTCTTTCTTATCTTATGACTAAGGTAAAGAAAACAGACAAAGTAGACCAAGCCATTTCTAAGTTCTTACAAGTTGATGAAGATACCACCCATCCTATTGAGTCCAAGCGTAAGTATTACCACGATAGGTCTTATATCTTTTGGATGGAAGCCCTGATGGAAGTTATCAATACTGGCTATGATATTACTCGTGCCGAAAATTACAACTACGGCGACACCATGACCGCACCTATTTGGTTTGATGAAAAGGTCGGAGATGTTACCGTTAAAGTGCCACACAAACTCGTTATGTATGTGCAATCTAAAACTAATACTGAAGAAAGATTTGTTATTATGTTCACTCCGTTTGATGAATACGAAGTAGATATGGTATTTCAATTTAGAAGTGGTTGTTTTGATTACTCAGAGTTTTGGCAAACAGTAGAAGATTACTTTTACAATCAAGGTTTGCTTAAGGGCGCACACTTTACTGCGGATTTCAAGATGTTAGATACACCTAAACTTGATTGGAATGATATTGTTATCAAATCTGAAGACCGTCGGATTTTAGACCGAAACTTAGTAAAGTTTATTGATTCCGTAGAGTTGTATCGTAGCAAAGGATTAAGAGGAAGTCGAGGTGTGTTGTTGGCGGGTCCTCCCGGCACAGGGAAAACTCTAAGTTGTAAAGTTTTAATGAACTCTTTGGATGCTACGGTATTGTATGTTTCTCGTGATGCCGTTACTGATGTCGGACAAATAACAGAACTTTACAAAATGGCTCGGAGGTTATCTCCATCAGTAGTTATTCTGGAAGATATTGACACGCTGGGAGGGCTTGGTCGAGATGAAGGCGACCATCCACTACTCGGTGAGTTCCTGAATTGTTTAGCAGGTGTGGAAGATAACGACGGTGTAGTAACTTTGGCTACTACCAATCATCCTGAAAAACTGGATTGGGCTTTGACAGACCGACCCGGCCGATTTGATGTCAGACTAAAGTTTGACTATCCTGATGAGAAAAGTCGTATGGCAATTTTGGATAAGTATTTGACACCATTCCAAACTAAAAACATTAAACTTAAATCTCTAATGAAGAGAACTGATAAGTTTTCTGGTGCCTATCTACAAGAAATTGTTCAGTCTGCCTTTATGGTAGCCCACGAAGAATGTGGTTATTGTGATGAACCCACCATTACGCAGAATCATTTGGAACAAGCCTTGACTCAAATGGAATCCCAACGAGCCACAGTAAGCCGGGAAAAAGGTTTGACCTATAATGGCACAGAAATGACTTACGAGGAATTGTATAACTAACCATAACTTTAAGTAGCAAAATGGTATAAGATTACTTATGGCATTCATTTTACCTACCATTATTTGTCCTGCGTGTGGTTTTGACCCGTATGACATGATTTTTTATGCCGTTAAACAAGAGTTTCCCGATAGAAACCCTCGTGATGTTATCGAAGAAATGTCTGACGAAGAATACAAAGAGGAAGCAGAGTTCTATGTTTTTGAAAATCACATAGATTATTGTCCTAATCAAGATAAGTTGATGAAGATTTCTGCTGGCTTTGAAACCGAAGAAGAAGCATTTGCTTATGCTTACAATCAAGGCCATGCAGCCTCTCGTAAGAATACTGCTTACAAACCTAATCCAACCGGCAAAGATACTATGGATTTCAAAAAGATATTCAAGCAGCGTGCTGAATCTGCTGGCAAAAAGTCTTGTTCAGATTGTAGTCAGGATGAAGAAGATGGCTACACAATTAGCACTTGCTATGATTGTGGTGAAGAGTTCTGCGAAGACTGTTTCTGCTCTGATTGCGATAATTGTGATGATGATTGCACTTGTAAGTGTGTTGAATGTGGTGACAAAGACAGTTATAAGTATGAACTTGCAGACGGTGGTAATGTTTGCAGGGATTGTGGCAGCCGTTGTGACGAATGCGAAAAAACATTCCTCAGAGATGAAGTCAAAAGCAACGACATAAACCATAAATACTACTGTGATGAATGTCGCTGGGAGAAAGGGGAATGTCATATTTGCGAGGATATATTGATTTACTATGAGAATGATAATGGTTCTTGCGAAGTTTGTCAGGAAAATGTTTGTTCAGAATGTAGTTCCGAAACCGAAGACCCCGAAAAACCCGGTTATGTTGGACATGATGTAGCCTGTGATAACTGTGTCAAAGAGAAAAAGTTAGTAGTTACTGCTGAAACTTTTGAGGCTCCATATGCTGGTGCAGGTAGTTTGATGGGTATTGGCCAAGGCACAGGACTCGGAAGTTTCACTTCTAAAGAACTTACCGAAAGTAGTGCTATTCATGGTGATTTTGATTCAGCCAGTCTAAATTATTCTGGAAAACAAAACTTAGAAGTCCGTGCTGAAGCAGATGCCAAACAAACTCCTTTTGTATGGTGTGTTGTAAGGGCTTTTGATGAAGACGATGGAAGCGGAGTGGGAGAAGTTGAGAATACAGAAGTATTAGGTGTTTTCAAATATAAGAAGGATGCTGATAAAGCCATGAAATCGGTTTATAATGAAATGAAATCGCAAGGATTGGAAGAAGATTATGATAAAGATGGTTTTTATACAGATAATGGATTTATTCATACGACTAAATCAAAATTAGGGCAATTATGGATGCCCTATGGAGCATATAGGTTTTGGAATGCAGAATCCTTTGAAGCAGACTGGCGAGATTTGCCTCGTGATAGTGCTGGTCGTTGGATGTCATGGACATCATTCACCCCCACTTCTGAAGAACCCGAAAACTTAGATGCTTATATTGACATCCAACCCGCACAGTCTGGCACCTTCCCTCTGCCAGTAGAAAAACAGGAGACTTTTTCAGAATCTCAAATCACTCTGCGAGAATTATCAGAAACCATGAATGCACTTACTGGAAATCTACTTGGTTTTGATATGGCCTACCGCACCGTTCTTGATATGTTGGGTTCACAAGATAGCCCAGAACGCCGAGAAGCCTTGTTATCTACTATGGAAGAAACCATTATGACTTTAGAGTTTTACGAAGAAACAGACTATGATGGTGATATTCAAATGATGGTCGATATTATGCGTCAAAATGGTATGAATCCACCTCCACAATTTGAAGAAGAAGTTCTGGCTCGCTATCAATTTGAAGATAAATGGGCAGCAGAGGATAAAAAGATTCTCAAACCAGAAGTTCCTGCTGATTACAATATCAACCAAACTTTTGGCAACAACATGGTTTTGATGTCGGAAGATGATGAGGGTCCTACCATCGAAGATTTCTTTAGAGATATATCAAAAGTTTTGAATAAGTATGGTGAGTTCTCATGGGACTCTGAAGCAGGCGAAGAAGGACTCTACTTTTCAGGAATGTTACTACCTAATAATGGAGCCGATAACTTCTTCCAATATGATGAAGATTTCTCCGAGTAAGCGTAATCTTTAAGTATCAGACGCAACCAATTTATATTATGAGTTGGACTGAATCAGACGCAGCACACAAACTTATTCGTCGTAAGAACGCAAAAGCACAAGGTATATCTCGTCGTAAGGCTCGTCAATCTAAAACTTCTCGCTCCAAAATGAATGCTGAAGGAATGGAAATGACTCCCGATATTATGGATTATCCCGGTTTGCCAGTTGTTCCTGATTCTTACGGCACAAACTCTGCTCTTACCAGTGGACAAGGAGTTCCTCAATGGTATGGCTCTGCTGAACATCACATGACTTTATCCGATTTGAGTGATACTCCCTTTGGAGCATTTGTTAAACCAGATGGCACAGTAATTATGGTAATCAGTGATAAAAGTGTCAAAGGAAAAGAACAAGAAGCAATAGATTGGGGATTAAATCATTTTGGAAAGCAGTATGAGGGCGTTAAGTTTGTTAAATATGCTTCTGAATACGATGCTGAATCACGCTTTGATAAGTTGGCAGATAAGATTGCCAAGCAATACGAGAAGAAAGGTATGAATCCTCAAGAAGCCCGTGAAGTTGGCAAGAAAACTGCTTACAAAATCGGTGCTGCTAAATACGGCAAGGCAGGCATGGCTGCTAAGTCCCGTGCTGGTCGTATGGCTGCGGAATCCTCTGACGATATTCGCACTGCTGCCGACCTTGTAGCGTGGGCAGATTCTAATGAGGGTAACTTGCCATTGATGTCTACTATGAATGCTATGGGAGATAATGAATACCTTAGTATGATTGATTCCGATGATGATGAAATAGATTTCGTATTTTTGGATGGAACTATGGCAACTTGTATATTAGATGACAAAACTCTTTCAACTTTCGTAGTAGCCTATGAATCAGAATCTTTTGAGGCTATGGGTCGTTATGACCCAAGTGAAAATGATATTCTCGAAACTAAGGAAAAGTTTCAACTTTCCTTCCCTTCCTTTGAGATGAGTCCCAGTTCTATACAATATCTAACTTTCCAACAAGGCTCATCAAATAAGTTCCACTCTTTTTGGTTGGCTCAAGATAGTTCTGGTGGATGGTATGCTTTCAATGCTTATGCTCGTATGGGTTATTCACCAAAAATCTTCCGTATTATTGGTCCTACTTCGCAAGAACAGGCTGCCCGTGCTATGCAAAGTAAGATGAATGCTAAACTTCGCAAGGGTTACAGTAACAGTTCTAAAGAGTTCGGCCTTCGTGCTGAGATGATTACAGAAGGGCTTCCAGTTATTCCAGATTCCTACGGCACTAATTCTGCTCTAAGTTCTGGACAAGGAGTTCCACAATGGTATGGTAGTGCTGAATATCAAGACATGATGTGTTGTGGCGAACAGATGGAATATCACGAAAGTAATAAAGTCAATTATTTCTATTGTCCTATTTGTGAAGAATCTATCAAAACCAACGAGTTTGATGCTGAAGCCTCTGATGAAGACTGGGACAAAACTGAATACGAATACAAAGAAGTAGAACTCGCTAAACCATTCCGCACAGCATTTATGGCTTCGCTCGGATTTATCGTAGCACCTTTGGTAGCCCTAAGTGGTTTGGCCTTTTTCTTAGGAGATGAATAATATGGATATGAAACAATTTATTACACTTGGAGCCGTCATCGGTGGATTATACCTCGCCTACAAAAATAAAGATATGTGGATGTCAGAAACTTTTAATGCTCATGTTTCACCATCACAAGACCAATTCGTGGCACGCAACTGGGGAACTGTTGAAAGAGTTTCCACTGAGCGTAACATCATGGCAGGTCAGGCCGTCGGTCAGACTATTAACTACAACGGCATGGGTATCACTCCTGCTACTGTGGGTGCAACTAATGGCATAGGCCAAGTTATGGATTTAAGTGTCTACGCTGCTACTATGCGAAGCACAGACCCTATCTGGGGTCAGAACTATCCCGGTCGTGCCATCGGTCAAGAGTAATCTTTAAGTAGTCGGCCAACGCCAGACATATTGAGGTTAGCCTATATGCTTGATTTTGCAGAACTCCGTAACCGTATTCTGATGGGAGAAGACGAAGTTCCCGAAGAAATTACAGAATCACCAATTACTAAAGAGTTTATGCGCCCTGCTACGGGTTTCCCAATGTTATTTGGTGGTCTATCAGTAGCACTGGTTATTGCTGACAAACTTAAACTTGAAATGCTTTCTAAAGAAGGCGAATACAATTACCGTCCTTTGGTTTTGTCGGTGTTTGGTTTCTTACCTCTTGGTTTTGGACTTGGAGAATTAGTTCGAGGTCTGCAAGCCCAGAAACAATTTGACCGCTACGAAAAGTTAGTGAGTGCTGCTGAAGAAGAAGTAGAAAGACTGGTCGAAGAAGATGAAGAACAAGATGCTCAAGATAACACTAACGAAGGCAATTATTATGAAGCCGAATCTCAGTTTAATCTCTCTTCTTTTGGACCCGAAACCGGAGTTTTCCAAAACGGTGCTTTCGGTCAATCAATGCCTACTATTGGTCCGGGTCAAACCTATGAACAAAGAACTTTTGGATGGTAAAGTATTAAGTAGTCGTAAGGAGTATGAACAAACATGAGCGAGAAGTTTTATTGTGTAGGGTGCAAAGAGCATTATGACCTCGATGTGACTGAGGCTGTTAAGAAACCCTCCAAAGGAGATTCTTTCCGTCATTCATTAGTGAGTCAATGTCCTAAAGGACACAAGACCACCAAAATCTGCAAACAAGAAGTTTATGATACCTACTCTTCTTCTATGAGTGCAGAAGACCCTCTGACCGCAGGACCATCCCCGGCTGGAGGACCATCCGAGATTACACCCGCCGGCCCTTCTGCTACACCTCTGGAAAGAACAGATGCAGGAGTTCCTTCGGATTTTGAAAGTGAAACTTTTACCGGAGCAGAAGTTATTCCTGAAGGACCTTCCAGCGAACCAGTTGATGAAGGCGAAACTTTTGAAGCAACACAAGTTGTTGGAACTATGAGTCCCGGTGCAGGAATCAATGAAGCCCTTGAACCACTTCAAGGAGGATTAGAAAATGGTGATGAGCCTTCTCTTGTTCCTGCTGATAGTTTCCAACCTCAAGGCAACGGCCATGTTATCGGCCAACACACAGATTCTTATAATACCACACCTATGCACGCTGAAGAAGATTTTGAACCATACTTTGAACTTTGTATAGTTAGCAACGGCACTGTTGGCGATATTGTAGAAGATTACGATGAAGCCCAAGAAGAAAAAGCATTTACAGAATGGGAAAACCATGTTAATGAAGACGGACCCCATGTTCTAATCTTTTATGATTCTGCTGATGAAGCAGGTATGATTGTGGCAGGAGATGATTTCATGGAAGTTTATGATTCTGAATCACTTCTACCAACAGTTCGCAGTAATCGCAAAGCACTTATGGCTTCTGCTGCCGCAGCCTTAGTTATTGGTTTAGTTTGGTATCGCAGTTCACGCTCTCAGTAATCTTTAAGTATCAGAATGACTAAGGAATAGTCATGCCAACCTTTGAAGCAGGATACAACATTCAATGCGACCCCGGTGATTTGTATAGCCGTAAGTGCTATGTCGTTACTGGTGCAGGAGTTAGACAAGAAATTATTGGGTATGATTCTGGTGGAAATCCTATCTCAAAACAAGCCACTACTGCCGCAGGCACAGCATGGCAACCCTCAATCACCGTTCTCGACCAAGATGGAAATCCCTATCAGCCATATGGTGCTGGTGGTATTCCATGGACAATGGGTGGAGGAATGACTGGAATTGGAAAAGTTATGCCTTCTTCTGGTGCTGACCCACAAGATTGGAAATACATTACTGAATCTGCTCCGGGTGCTCAAGCCCGAATTGCTTACGAAGAACGCACTTGTAATCCCCTATGGCCTACTTTTGGCTGTAAGACTGGAAATACTAATCCTACTGGAGTTACTACTGCACCCGTCAATGGACAACCAGACGCAGGAACTCTTGGTTGGCTCAAAGAATACTTTGGAATGTGGAATGCCGAAGAAAAGTATGAAAAGAAATCCACAGAATCCAAGATTATGTCTTGGTGGAACAGTTTAATAGGTTCGTGATACTATGGCCGATGAGAAAGACCTCATCGAACAAAAGTTTGATGAACAACAAGAAGAACAAGTTTTGGCAGCCCGTCATGCTTGGCGCAGTTTGTTAGTTCCAGCCGTCGGCTCTGCGGCCTTCTTTGCATCAGCCATTGTAGGCTTTATTCGCACTTATCGTAAGTATGGATTTCCACAACACGCTTTCAAACCTTTTGACTATGGTTTAATGAGTATTCCCTTTGTGATTATCGGTATGGCTTTCTTATATCAAGCCGAAGAACAAAAACAAGAAGATGGCGAAGCGGAGGTCTGAAACTTATGCCTTTCAAATCTCGTGCTCAAAAAGAGTATCTAAGAATTAACGAACCAGAAATCTATGAACGCTGGATGCGTGAATACCATGCCGAATCCAACCAAAGTTTTACTCCTCCTGCTACGGCAGTTGCGGCTGCCAAAAAAGGTTTAGCCCAAAGAAAGAAATGGGGTCGTGGAGGACTATCGCCCGCCGAGGCTGCTTCGCAGGGTATTGATTCTGGAGTTACTCGTGCTCGTAAGATAAGTTCTGGAAAAGTTTCACGCCATGATGTCCGTCGGATGTCAGCGTTTAATCGTCATCGAAAGAATAATAATCCCAGTAAAAAGATGCCAGATGGTGGACCCACAGCAGGAACTATTGCTTGGAATCTATGGGGCGGAAGTTCTGGTGTAAATTGGGCTAAGAAAAAGTCTGCTGCTATGAATGCTGAAGATTTTGAAATGATGTGTCGCCAATGTAAAATTGGCAATTATGAAAGTTGCTTGTATGGTGAAACTGTGGATACTGGTGGATTTTGGCTTAGTAATTGTGTTCCAGACCCATCAATGAATGCAGAAGGGCGTTTCTCGGCTGAAAAATACTATGAAGAAGACCCTGAAAGGTATTATTCTTCCCAATTTGAACCTTATGATTCTTTCCCGACCAAAGACTCGGCAGAACAATTGTATATCAAAACCAAAGACTTTATCAACACTTGGTCTGAAGGCTGGGACGACTACCGAACAGCAAACCAAGAAAATGGTGGATATTTCACGAGTTTGAATGCAGTAAAGAAAGATGCGAATAAGGAAGCAAAGTATTACGCCAGAAAGGGTTACTTTCCTTTTTACCAATCAGAGGATTCTTCGGGTATCAACTTCACTTGCCAAAAGAGTGAAGATGGAAAGCGCACCTACAACAGAGCGTTCAACACTTATTCAGAACCTCTAAAAGATTATACTGAACGGGTAGAAATTAAATACGAACTTATTGAAAAAATGGGAGCAGAAACTTTTGGAGATGTAGACTCTGATGGACAATTGGCTCAAGCCTTAGCCCGTGCTCGTGCCAAGTCACAAGAGCCTCGCCGTCCTTTGAAAATAACAAAACTTCCTCATCGAGACCAGACCTCATTAAAAGATTTTGAAGCGCAATCATCTGGTCTTAATAAAAAAGATTTAACTTTATTAGGAGTAGGGGCAGTTATTGGAGTAGTTTCAGGAGTTCTCGGTGAAGTTTTAGCCGAGTTTGTGTTAGATAGATACCGTCGTAGACCAGAACTAATTTCAGATGGTTCTGAAGAGAACGCTTAAGTAGGTGCAGCAGCATAATTAGATTGATGGATGCTGAAAGTTATTGGGCTGGATATTTAGCCGCCCGTTTTGAACGCTTTAGCACCGAGAAGAAACAGTTGATTGGAAGTGAGTATAATTCTAACCCTACTTATTGGAATGAAATTATTGAACAAGAGTGGGCTATTATGAAATCTCGATTAGAAACTGGTTTTGATATTTCTGAAACTATTAAATCGGTATTAGGTTTAGATTTTTTCCAACCCAACCTTGATGAAATCCGTCAAACCGAAGTAGCACAATTTACTTTACCTTCTGGTGAAGAACTACCTTTATATCTTTACGAAGATTTTGTTTTACTAAGTAATCAAGGAATCTTTCGAGAAACAGATTTTATTTTAGACCGAGAGCGACGCTGGCAACCTAAAGTTGAAGAACTTTGCGGTAAGTATGGTTTTCAAAGAGTAGATGTATTTTGGGAAGGAGGTGTTTCATATCTTAGATTCTGCAAAAACGAGTAAATGGGCTGAGGTCGCTGCACAAGACTTCATCACGGCTGGCATTATGATTAAGATTTTAGTCACCATGACTCTGCTGATTCAGATTCCATTTGTTTATATGGCACACACTTGGGAATTAGAAACTTTTACTTTTATGTGGTGGATGTTACAATTCTTTGGTTTCGTTATGGCTACTAATCTGGGTGCTGTGGTGTTAGCCATTATTGCTCAAGATTCGGCTACCAAAATTGGAGAAAAACAATCGCAGGCTTTTACTGCTGATTTCATGCAAGGTATTGATACTTTAACTAAAATCCTCACTGTTTTTAATGACACCGCCGAAACACAGGGCGAAAGTTTAGACTCTCAAATTGAAGAGTTTGCGCCGCAGTTTTATCTATTGGGGCTTCAATACTTACGAACCCATGCCCTTCCTTCGGAAGAACCTCCCTCGCTTGACGCTTTGGGAGTATCACCGCCGGTTTCCTATGATTGTGATGATGAACTTTTTGATGCGCCCATAGAGAACCCTTAAATATCAGTAAATCATATTTAATACATGGGTAGAATCCATCAGATTTGGGCAGCATCATTGTTGTTATTGTTCTCTTCGTGTGTTTATTATACTTATTTAGTAGTCCAAGTTGGTTCTATGAATCCTTATGCTATCCAATCTGAGATGATTGATAACCTCGAAAGTTTTGGAATCTGGGCATTCGTTTTAGACTTTATCGTAATAATTTTCATAGGTAATTTAATTCGCCGAAAACTTAAAAAAAAAAGACTCCAGACAAATCTTACGATGACATTTGGGATGTAGATGATGGCATCAAGCCACTCAAAGGACTAATGCAGGATTTAGAACCCCTCTATCTTCCACCTGCACCAACGCCAGAAGAAATTGAGATAATGGCTATCCTACAAGATAAGAACCTTTAAGTATCAGAAGCATCATAGTTTGGGTATGGCAAATCAAGACCCGCAACCAGAAGTTTATACCACAACGCACGCCTTTGCTGGTGCTGCTGCTGCTGGAACTTCCAATGTAATTTCTATCTTTACTAACCAAGCGAACAACGAAGAAGTTAGACTCTACGCAGTTGGAGTTGAAATGTTGGATGCCACCACTGGTGCTGCTCTTGCCGCAGGACTTGATTATTCAGTCTCGATTCAGGTTGGACCAAACAATGTTCCATCCAATGCTTTCAGTGCTGGATTCATCTTCAGTAAGAACGACCGCACTCTGGCTTTGAGCACACCAATTCTCTGCCTTTTCCAACAACCACTTCAAATCACAGTTACAACTAATCAAATTGTTGCAGCCAATGGTTCTAACATCAAGGTTACTCTAATTGGAGAACTTGCTATCCAAAAGATTGCAGTTCACGCTGGAAACTGGGAACATCAAATGAACTCGATGGGTCCTCAAGGCCGCCAACGCTAAGTAGATAGAATGCTTTAAGTAGCAGACCACGCATAGTATTACTATGAGTCTGCGTCGTCAAGCCTATGAATGGCGAAACATTACTTCTGGAACATCTATTGTTTCTAATATAGGACATCCTATTTTGACCTACGATGCTTTAGGTCAAGTTCAAGCCACTGTTCGGCAGATTCCTGCTAACATTCCCATAGATATTATGGTCGGTGGTATTGGAAATAACTTAGAAATGCCTGCTGCTAATCGTGCTCATCAATTTATTGTGATTGATAACATAGGGAGTTATCCTTATCAGGCGGCACTTAACATTAGAATTGAAACTACCAAATACTTTCAATCGCCTGACGGAGTTCCCACTGAGGGAATGCCTGCTTCGGCTATGCCTTTTGCCCCATCTACTATCTTAGGCAATCAAGAAGTTGTTCCTATGATTGAAGTTTTAGACCCAACCGTTTATGTGTTACCCGGCCAAACATGGGGTATTGAATATACTACATATGCCACCCTAAATGCTGGTGGACAAATCCCCGCAACTGACAATATAATTGCCAGAGCCTATGTTCGTTATTTGTTAATTGATGGACCCGACCAATTGATTGCTATGCGTTTAGTTGCACAAAGTATCCCAGTCACTACTGAAAACATTGAATGGTATAAGCAACAATTGATTCGTAACCGATTGCGTGCTGACCTTGGAATGGAAGAAACTTTAGAGAAAACTTTAGGAGACAAACCACGGAGGTTTATCTGATGGCAATTACAATTCAAAATTATGAATGGACTTTGCGTGGTGCAGGAGATTTTATCACCTACAATCCTACGAGTTATCCCACTGCGTCCAATGATATTAGCATTTTCGTTGATGGATTCGGCAATAACATTGAGATTCCACCTTTTGTTAGCGAAGACCAGTTCGTCGTGATTGAAAACTTTGGCAGCACTCCCGGTGTTTTGTGTCAGACTAATCTGATAAATAACTTAACTTATACTACGGGGACTATCACTTCTGTTGGCACAGCCGTCACTGGCATCGGCACAGCATTTACAGCCGATATGTTAGGCGGAACTATTACTTCTAACGGAGGACAAGTCAGAAACATTGTGGCATTCACCAATGCGACCAGTATTACTGTTGATGTAGCATTTGCCCCCGATATAGGTGTCGCCGATACATTTAGTATAAGTTATGGCGTAGGACTCACCACAACTAAACCTCGAACATTTAGTGACGGCTTGGTAACTTCGGCTGCTACCACTGTCACAGGCACTCTCGGAGCAACTTTTACTTTAGACATGGTGGGTGGCACCATAACTATCAATGGCAACACTCGAAACATTTTGGCACGACCTACTCCGAACACTTTAACTATTGATGCAGCCTTAACAGCAGCCACAACTGCTAATTATATCATTAACTATTCTGTCACAGAAATAGATTTAACTTCGTGGATTCCTAATGGATTCGTGCAAATAGTTGTTAATACCACTGGTTATTATCAGGACCCTCAAAACACATGGCAAAAAGGAATTAGCGGCGACGCAGCACCGTATCCAGCCACTCTAAATGATATTCCCGGTTCTTATGAGTTAAAACCTAATATCTACATCTTACCTGAACAAACTTGGGACTTCCGCTATACCATGATGAATGATTTATCTGGATATGTAGCCAATCGTGCGGCTTATAATCCAAGTTTAAGCACTACTATTCCTAATACTACCATTTTAGCACAATGTCAAGTGTATTATTACTTGTTTGACGGACCTGATAGTTTAATTTGTCATCAATTGTTAGAATTGGGTATTCCTATCAATGTAGACAATGTAGAATGGTATAAAAAGATGCTACTTAAAGAAAGAGGATTGGACACTGACACATGGGAGCATTACTTACAGGTTTCTATGGCCTATCGAGAGCGTGAAGCCAAACACGAAGAATTATACGGCAGAACTCGCAAGGGCTAAACTTTAAGTAGTCGTGCATAGTAAGAACAAGCATGGCTGATAACGATTCTGGTTCATACGGAGAAAATATCCGTAATATCAAGCGACCTTACCGCAAGCAAGCATTCCAAACGGGATATTCCCAAAAAGGAGATGCTGTGCAGAGCACTCCCTTGCCTCCGCATACCTATTCAACGACCTCGGTGCAACAAACTGAAGCCATTCGTCCCGGTGTTGATGCTCACACCTTTCGTCGCCCAGTCCGTCCAACCGTTGAATCCATTGATGGTGGGACTCCTATTGCTTTCGCTTTCTTCCCTTGGCATACTGTTCCTAAGCCAGAATCAGCGAACCTGATTCAACGCCAGCGAGTGGCTTTGGTTGGAACACCTTTGGCAGATGATACTTTTATGGATGCAGTAGTTATCAATGTAGCCAACGCTTCAGGCGCAGGTTCATGGGTTGCTGGTATTCCTACGGCTGTGGCATTTGCAGCAGGAACTACACCACCTAAACCCACCCTACCAACTATTGCAGGTCTTCAAACCGCCACTCAAGGTGCACCTAACAGCCCAACGCAGGCTAAAGTAGTCAATTCGGCTACTAATCCAACCTCAATTCAAGCCTCTGGTGGAACAACTTTTACCGCCAATGCTGCTACAATTACTCCCGGTTCTAATGCGGAGATTTATCGTGTCGCCAGTTTTGGACACACCGAAACCCTTGGCGCAGCCGCAGGAGTTACTTATGAAATCTGGGTTGATGGAAGTTTGTTTATGCAGTGGAATGACTTTGAATGGTCTCCAATTACTCCTAAAGCCTATCAATGGGACTTTGAGAATCCAATTGTTGTTGAGCGTCAAATTGTCTACCGAGTCATCAACCAAACAGGAGCCACCATTAACACTGGATTTGCTGAAGCCTGTTTCAATGGCTGGGTCGAACAACGCTACGGATACAATGATGTAGGCTACACACAACTCCAATCTTGATAGGTGATTAACAATGGCACAAACATATACCGGGACTAACGAAGGAAGCGGTCTGCTTAAAGTTACTGAGCAAGATGGCACGCCTTTTGTCGGGAATGTTAATGAAATAAAAGTTTCTAATGGAACTTTGACCGATGATGGAGGTGGCACAGTTAGTGTTACCACAGGCGGAGGTGGAGGTGGTGCTGGAGTAACTACCTTTGCAGGTGGCACTACTGGTTTAACCCCCGCAGCAGCCACAGCAGGAGCCGTTAGTTTGGCAGGAACATTAGTAGTTTTTAACGGTGGAACTGGCTTAAATGTGATTCCTCAAGGTGCTATCCTTACCTCAACGGCGACAGATACACTTTCTGCTACTTCGGGAACCGCAGACCGAGAATTGATGGCTTACGAAACAGGAACAGATTTGTTTGAAAAGAAAGTATTATCAACAGGAAGTAGTGGTTTAGCATTCGGAGCAGTTGGCGGTCTTACCAGTATAACACTTACCAGAAATACAGCAGGTCTTCCTCCACAATATGCCACAGGTGACAACACAGCCGTTCTTTTCCAAGATTGGGGCGGCACAGGACAAGATTTATCGGGTTCTATTTTGACTGATTTATCGGGTCAATTGATGCCGAATGCACAATTAGCCCCCAGAATTACTCAATCCTCCAATACTACTTCCACTTCGGGAACACCACTTCTATACAATGTTTTACCTGCCGATGTAGCCCCTTTGGGCGGAACAGGTTTAACTTTGGCTATCTTTGGAGTCGGTGGCGGGGCAGTTAGTTCTGTGGTCCCCACCCCAATTCCCGATAATTTTAACACCGGAACAGGGTATAGTGCGGGAAATGTAATCACGATTCCACAAGCCTCGATTCCGGGTGGAACTGCCGACTTGATTATCACCTTACAGGCCGCCGATTTCGCAGGAACGGGCGCACAAGGCATTTACATGGGTGGTTATAATTCTGGTGGAGTAATCGCTGATATGGGTAAGGGAAGCATCGTATCTTTGGATGGTAGTGTAACGGTTACACCAGTTAATGGCCTATCAAATCGTTCCGAAGGTCAGATTCAATTATCCGTTCCTGCTAATCCCACGGGTGCTAATCCTACGGGAGAAGTGGGTCCTGCTGCCGTTAATGGCACAGCCACGACTTTCATGCGTAGCGACGCTGCCCCTGCTTTGGCCGATACTGCTGTTGCCGCAGGTGCTTACACGAATACTTCCCTTACTGTTGATGCACAAGGTAGACTTACTGCGGCTTTAAGTGGGCCTGCTAATCCAGCAGGTGCAAACCCTACCGCCACCATAAGCGGAACTGCCGTCAATGGAACTGCTACTACATTTATGCGTAGTGATGGCGCACCCGCATTAGCCAATACTGGTGTTGCCGCAGGTGCTTATACTGCTGCTGACATTACTGTGGATGCACAAGGGCGTATCACGGCTGCCGCTAATGGCGGCGGAGGTGGTGGAGGTGTGATTACTGGCACAGCCAACGGTGCCAACGACCGCATTACTACTTATTCAGGCACTACAACTCTTAACGGTGAGGCTAACTTAACTTTTAACGGCACTATTTTGACGATTACGGGAAACATGGCTCACGGTGTCAATGCAGCCAGCACTCTTGGATTTTATGGCACCACTCCGACGGCTCGTATAACAATTGATGATGTTGCTACTGTTCCACCCGTGGACCCCGCCCAAGGTGGACAACTTGCTACCGTAGATGCTTTGGTCGCTTGGGCATCCTCGGTTCAAAACCTGATTGCTACTACTGGACTCGGACAAGTATGATGAGAACTATTAAGTATCTCCACAAGGATGGTATCTTATGGAAGAAAAAATGGCCGCAGAGATAATTCTGAGTAAGGCAGATATTAAGATTTTACTTAATCTCATGGATGCCACAACTTTTCAAGGCAAAGCCGGTGCTCACCAATACCTAAGAATATATCAGGCTTTAGAATCTGCCCTCAATGATAATGAGGAATAAGTTTAAGTAGCAGCGACGCTAAGACTATCTTATGCAGCAAGAACGCCTTTGGACTTGGTTATCATTAGGATTCGCAAGTTTGGCTATGCTTACCAGTTTGTTTGCTTTGGCTACGGACCCAACTTACGAAGTGCTTCCTACCAAGAACTCCGAAGTAGATTATTTAGATGAAACACCTTCGGAAGAAACTTTAGACCAGATGAGAGGACTCGGAGTTACCTCCGCAGACAACTAAGGCTAAAACTTAAGTAGTCGTTGAGATGAGGACTAATTATGACGGATGTTAAGAAAACAGGTCGTATGACTGTTGCTAAACTTGGAAAGCGAGTAGATGAATTAGCAGATGTCATGGACATCATTCATGCTGATGTCGGAGAACTCAAAGAACTTCTGAAAACTTTAATTGAACTTCAAATCGTCAAAAATCCTGAAATCGCTACTGAAGATAATTGGGTTGATAGGATGTATAACTAATCCCAAAGGCTTTGCTGCTTGCCTAATTCTTTAGATTCAAAAGTTTCTCCTACCCATTTACTAACTTGACTATACAATCCTGCAATATAATGATTGCATCCGTATTTTTCAATTAAAGTTTGCATCAGACCATCGTATTTACTAACACCGCCTTCAGTAACCGTTAAAATAAGTTTGCCGGGACACAAAGTTTCAATTTCTTCTCCCGTAAATGGGTCAGTTTTCTTTTCCATAATGGTTCTACACTTTCCACTAACTGGCACTCGACGATAACTGGCACTACATTTAGGACAACGAACTTTTTGTTGCCCATAGGCTCTTAAGTTTCCTCTCATATCTCTAATAAGATGTCGGTCAATCAATTTACTGGCTTGTTCTTTATTATCCATACAATGTAAGATTTCTCCTAATGAAAATTGTTCCATAGTCTTGCGACGCATTCCTTCTAAAGTATTGTAAGGATTATTTCGGGGTCCACCCGCACAATCAGAAGTTTCATGGGTATATCCTATTTGACCCACGGGTCTTTCGCCCTCGTCAATAAAACTTTCCACAATTCTAATGCCATGCTTCAAAGCAGTTTTCGGTGCTGGTGGTTCTTCACTTTGCGTGAGTTCGTAAAAACTGGTCGGATATTTCCAAAGCACATCTACATTCAAGGCTTCTTTGTCTATTTCGGTGGCTACAATGCGAGTTGTCAGCGTTAAAGGGGCATCCATGCGCCCACCACGGCTTTTAGGCAAGAACATACGGCTAAAGTTAATCAAGCCCTCTGTGAGTAGTAATATACAGTCAATATCGCCATCACAGTTGCGTCTTTTGGCCGCATGATAAAACGGATGTCCATAATGACCTTTCACACCTGCAACGCCGATAATCCTTGCTAATACTGCACCACTGGTATGCGGGGCTAATCCCATAATTAACTGTCCAATCAAGGCTTCATGTCCAGCATCTTCGGCTATTTGATAAAATCCCTCTAAGTCATACATAGTTGTCAGCATATCATCAGTGAATCTCATGGCTTGTAGCAAAGGCTTGACACAATTTTCTGCTACTACTACATCTTGAGGCATCAATTCAATAACTTGGTCGTCGGCAACCACAGCCTCGCCTTGACAGTCTACATCATAGCCTAACTCTACGGCTTGCGCTGCTGTAATCCCTATTTCATCAGGTCTAAAGTGAGTCATGGTAATATCTACCATATCAAAACGAATTGTTCCATCTCGAAAAGCACTGGTGCCATTACGGTGTCGCAACACAGACTTTAACATATCTTCAGGCATCTTTTCGGCATTTCTTAATCCTTTGCTGCCTTTGACTTCGGGTTCGGTGGCTTGATGTGTAATCTCTAAACATTCTTTCCACAAATCTTCAGTATGCAAATCTTGTTTAATGACTCCTACGAAATTAGTTTCCACAGCCTTGTGTGTTTTGGCTTCGCCCACACCACCCAAACAAACCCCTCGCCATGTCTGAGTATCACAAAAGGGACATACTCTGATGCCTACACTAACACCTTCTCCCTTGCGTGCCGCATCACGAATACGGCGTTGAGCACCTACATTGAATCCCACAGGCCACAATCCGTGAATCTTAGGGTTCATTTCTCGGTGTTTAGAACCTTCTGGCTTACCCATACGAGCACCGATACGAATAGTAGTTCGGGGTCGGATTTCATAATCGGCTAAAGTATTTAACCACGCCACAGCATTATCATAAATTGCCAGATTGATTTTTAGACTGGCTGTGAGTTTGGGTAGTAGATTTAGAATCAATAAACTTTCATCTCCAGTGAGGTTACCTTCTGCTGTCATTCCCAAATTGATACGATATGCTAACTCTCGGAACTTATCAGGAACTTGAATCTCTGTGCCAGATGCCGAAAGTTTCAAAGAACTCATAAAGTCGTGGGCTTCATCGGCAGTTAAATCTTGCCAACCCGTCGCCACATATCGAGGTTGTATCGGCACGGAATAAATCTTAGAACATTCTACGGCCTCCATAAAAGTTTTAGGTATTTCGATACCTTGGTCTGCTAATACTCCTTCGTGCCATTCACGAACATAAGGACTCGGTGCTAATGGATGGTTATTTTCTAAGAACTCACCCACTGGAACAAGTAGTTCTCCTAAATCCCAGATTTTAGCAATCGGCCATTCAGGTTGGGTCGGTAAAACCGACCAATCTTCATCAGGGTCTAAACCTGCTAAAACTTTAAGTTCTGATTCATCACTAAATCTACGAGCCGACCCATCTCGGAGTTGTAAATAAGGTCCGTCTATGGTATCACATGGCGTAGCAACTGTGGCTTTTCCCGGTCTTTCATACTTCATCTGTGTGCCGCAAATCACGAATCCACCCATAGCCATCATAGTAACTGGGTGCATAGCCGTAGTTGCCAATCCTGCTAATCGGCTACGCCCATATCGCAATCTTAACCCGCCTTCTTGCATTGGCAAACCAAAAATAGGGCGACCCGCCAAAACATCACTCATATATTTCTCGCTGGGTTTAATTTCCGTAGAGCCTGCTTTGGTCTGCACGAAACTTTTCAGCCAGTCCCATCCATCCAGTTGTAACTCTTCTACATATTTAAGAATCTTAGGTGCTTTGAGAACCAAACCCTCACACATAACCAATAACATTCCTTCTCGAACTTTATTAGTCGGAACTCTAAGTAAATCACGCTGACCTGTAACTTCATCACCTACACCTTCGCCATCCACATAAACGGGACAATTCTGGGCGATAACTTCTAATTGAGGATTACTTGGACGATACTGCAAACCACGACTATACTTGGAAACTTCTTCTTTGTATCGCTCTACTTCTGCAAAGGTAACTTTGGGAACACCTAATCCAAAATCACGGCGTAGCACATCTGCAATCAATACTGATAATGCTTGACCTGTGCCTCCTGCACTACGAATAGGACCTGCATAATTAACAGCCAAACATTCAGTAGAGTCATCATTACTCAAAATACGACAAGAAACCACCCCTTCAAGCGGTGCTACCAGAATACCTTCAGTCAAAACTGCCAGACCTGCACAAATGCCATGATACAAACATTGAGCAACACGAATATGTTCGCCTTTTGCTTTGTGAGCCTCTAATTCAAAAGTTTTCAAAGTTTCCTTCCAATCGGCTTCGCCAATTGCTTCTTCAAATCCCATCACAGTTCCGATGGCTCCGCAATCATCACAAGGAACTTTCCATGTAGGAGTTTTCGCAATTTCTCCAGAACCATCACAAGGTTTGCACTTTTCTTTAACACCATACAATAAACTTTCAGCCGTTACGATTCTGGCAATATCAATGGCCACTAATTCACGATTTCCATCATGCTTGGCTGTCATCTCACGAATCTGGGCAGCAGTTTGACGAGGGTGTAAGAAATCTAAGAGTTTTTGAGTTCGGTCAGCAAGGTCACTGGCTCTGGGAATCTCTACACTCATACGAGGGTCAAGTCCTTTACTGCGGGCTTGTTCTGCTAATTGATAGACCACATCACATTCTTGTTCTAATCTTTCTATGTATGCGTCGTAGTCCATGGATAAGCCTCCTATACTCTCATAGGAGGTAGCACTCACTTAAAGTTGTCTTATCATTTTATCCATCACTGGTTTAATAGAACCATCATAACATTTACGGCAAAAACCATAGGGGCGAGCAGGACCACCATAGGGGACGCTGCCATTACGCCAACGAGTTATTTCTAATCCACTAAGTTCCGCCGCAGATTTGTCTTTGGTAACTTCTTGCCAGCACAGGTCACGAGTCCATTCATAATCCACCTCATTCATGTCCGTTAAAAAAGCCGATTCACCTTTTGAGGCTAAACAAGCCGTCATGTTATTCATAATTTGATATTGTTTTTCATATGAAACGCCGCATCTTTTACAATCATTTTCAGACCACAATGAGTCTTTAACATAATTATTACGACCCACTACTACATCCAATAATTTATATCGCAAACCATCTCTGATGTTTTCCAAACGATACGGTATGTAATCATAACTTCTGTTAGCATGACTTCGGCCTTCTTTCTCACTGTCAGTCATTTTTGCTCGCCAATAAGCATCGTTGTCTAAATTAAAATAATCTTCAAAGTTAAGTCGCATAAAGTTTCTGTAATCGGAAGTCCAATTTAGGACTTGATTTCGTATCATAGCAGAAAAATCAATCATTTTACTCACAAACTACCAACGCTTAGTCCAGCCACATCAATAATTTTTAATCCTGTTTTCCAAGAGAGCACTAAAGATTCGCCCCAAGCATCAACTTCAGTATTCAAAACTTTCCGACTTTCTTTAGGACCCCATAAAATCATATTAACTTCCGAATTATCTGGGAAGATTAAAGTTATCTCATCTTCGCTCACGGCATCACTTAAATCTACTGTGACTACCATGTCTTCATCCATCCAATCCTCAGAACCAGTTTCTCTGGAGGATTGCGCTACCAAGTTTAACAAAGTCTGAGAAATATCATTAGCCATAGCCACCAATCCCTCATCAGCCACTATTTCAAAAGGTATAATTCCATCTGCATAGCCTTCTAACAACATCTCATCAGGGTCTTCAAAGATATGAAAATTGTCTACAAACATAAGTTTGTTTTTACCCGGTTCTCGGTAAGCACCAAAGTTTGGACCTTCCCATTGTCGAGCAGTTAGATTATGAAATATCATATCGTTATCTACTAACCAAGAGCCAAAGATTTCTGCATCTGTAAAAACTCTCTCAGCATCAAAATCTTGCTTCAAATCTAAACTTTCATTTATTTTAGATGCTAAAGGACCTGATTCGGCTCTACCGTATTTGATAGTTGCACCATGAACTTTTCTATCTTCTGTTGTCCACCCTCGATAAGAACTTCCTCCCATTCGGGCAAACGGCTCCATAGTAAAAACATCAATAGCATAAAAGTAATTTCTCATAATGGCTTCTAATCGCTTAACTAATGACCCATAACTTGAAACTTGTGTTTCGTATTCTACCGTTCCCCGATAATTTCTTACTTCAATATAATACATCATTTTCATCACCTATACAAATCAAAAGCATAAGGCTTGCCTTCTTCTCGACGCAAATACCATGGGTTCAAATTATCTTTGAGCCAAGTTAAAGTTGGCACTCCCGGTGAGTAGTTAGTATCAACATAGACGGGCAATCCTCTGCCACCCTCATAATCACGGTTTTCGGGATTAAAGTCATCAAGAAGTTCATAATCTTTTTTAGATAGTTGCTCTAATATCCATTCATGTCCACTTACAGCATCTCCATTGTAAATCATTCTTAGAGCATCATATTTGAACTTCCATGCTTTTTCTAAAACATAATTCAAAGAATGTGCAGAGGCTTCAGCCACCTCTTGCCAGAAGTTAATATGTTGCACCATACCTTGATAACTCTCACCGGCTTCCGCTACATAAGCATCACACATACGCCAATACTCTTCAACGGCTTCCCAATAAGGTTCCCAATACTCGTCGTCATCAAGTGGTTCTTCATCTTCTTCTCCTTCGGAAGCCATTCCTCTATAACCACCATAATAAACACCACCGTATTTATCGTTATTTATATCGTCCTCTATGTAAGCCCCGTATGGAAGCCCAATCGGATGCAGTTTTTTCAAAAGAATGGTTATTTTTGAATTAAGTTCTGGCATTTTCTGTTGAATATCATGGTCGTTAGTAAGTCCATATCTCTCAACAACCTGTTTCAAATCAAAAACCTCCTCAATCACTTGAAGAAACTCAGTTTTGGTTAAAACATCTGGATATTCTCTTTTAGTTTCCTCCAAAAGTTCCTCACGAGTTTCTTCTTCAGCACGCATTTCTGGTGGCTTGTAAGTTTTCTCTAAAACCTCATAGATTTCTTCTTCCGTAGCACCACCAAGATACTCATTAGTATCTCGATTCCAAATACCATATTCGTTAAGTTTTAATCCTCGTTTCTTCGCCGAGCGTCGCATACCGATATTGTAACCACTGGGTCCTGTGAAATAAAGTAGTGCTGCTCCAATACCTTCAGCATTACTAACTTTTATGTCTACCTTTACACCATCAACTATAATTTGGGTTTTCTTTTCTCCTAACCAGTTAATAGCGGTGTATAATCCTGAGAGTTTATCAATAATCTCTGGCAAACTTTCACCGGGCTTCATAATAATTACTACATCAAGGTCTCCGGGGTCTTTACGACCTCGGCGGAAACTTCCACAAACTTCTGAAAAATCTACATAAGGTTCTAAAGCAGTTATCATTTTATCGGCCAAGGCTTCGGCTTCTACACGAGTCATGCGTTCTTCCATATCTCGGTCCTCAGCGTTGAGTTGCTTTCTCAAGAACTTTTTATTAGCATCTAATTCCTGACCGTCGATAGAAACATTAACATATTTAACTTTGGGGAAACTTACAGGAGTATCAACTTCTACCCAACCTTTACGAGTATAAATGGCTCGTCCGGCACTAATCAACTTTCGCATTCGATTATTCTCTTGAGCCAGTTCTGATTCTTGAGGTTGATTACGAGATTTACGACCCAACATAGCATCCATCTCATCTAAACCTCCAGCAGTATTACCATACCCCTCTATTGAGGCAAAAGTTTCTACTGGTTCAAGGTCTTCCTCTAAGACTAATAAAATACGATACATTAAATCTTCATCAATTTGTTCTTGTTGCACAATATATTCTGCGGTCTCGTCGCCTTCCAACCTCACAGCATAGAAAACTTTTGAGTTGGGACTACCGATAGCCATCAAAGACTCAATTTCTTCAGGATACAATAATTCGGATTCTCGCCATTCAGCATTAAAACTTGTATTAGATTGTTCAAAGATAATTTGTGCAAACGCTTCATCAAGTAACACAAAGCGACGACCAGATTCATCTTGAACTATTTCTCCGAGTGGACTATTTGTCACAGTAGTATATTCGGCTGCTTTCACCAAACACTCACAAACATAAGTAATTTCTACGATGGACTTATTTCTTTTATCATAGTCTACGCTGAAAATCTCCATCTCGGATTCACATTCATCACACGCTCTGGAAGGAATCATTATCTCATCATTGACAACCCAAGTTCCATCAGACTCTTGCCAATCTTCTGCACCAAACTTTTCTTGTAGACTTTTCATTAAATCTTCTTCATTGATAATACCCAGTCTGACTTTGTTCTCTAACTCCATCATCATATACTGTAAGTCAGCAATCTCAATGGCACGCTTCCACATCACGGCTTTTTCGACAGCAGTAGTTGGTTTCTTTGGCATGATTACCGCCGACTCGAATCTTCGTGTTTCTCGATTTCGAGGATAATCAGAACTTCCCCAAAACTTAGACTTATCTCGGCGAGCCGAGCGAACCACCATAGGTCGTCCCGAACTATCTTTGGGGACTTGTCGTAAAGCACCTGTGCTCACCATATCTTCTATTTCATAAATACGATTAAGTATATTCTTTCTCCAGTTAGTAACTCGATGAACTCTGGTAGCACCATAAACTTTGACCCCATCAACCCAGTATTGAACTCGGATAGCATCTCGGCCTACTTTGCGACCTTGGCCACCTTGCACTGTGCTATAAATCCTAATCTTTCCTGCTCCCACTGGCTTTTCAAACACTGATTCTTTGACCGCACGACTTTGTTTGAGCATTCGCTCTGGCGTGCGTTCTCTGACACTTAATTCTTGAAATCCAAGTGCTGACATAAACTCTGCCATTTCACCCGAAGTTATCTGAACATAAGCAGCCATGTTTTTGCTTGAGCGTTTCAACTACTTAAAGTCTGCGGCATGGTCTTCGCAGGCTCCGCTACACTGCGACCCTTGCTTCGCAAGTATTTCCTACGGAAACAGGGAGCAGCCTATCCCTCTGGGCTACGCCCATTCACCCCATCCGGAGAGAGGAGAATCCTCATCGGGTAGCGTTCATTTTCTACGGTTGATTACTTGTTTCAAGAATCCTCTGGGCCACACATCATGTCGTAGCGAATAGCGTTTGGCTTCTTGACCTTGGCCTTCAGATTTTATCCATTTTTTCATTGTTCGACACAACTGACTTATTTTATCCATATTGAATCGCTCTTGATTACTGGTCTGACTTAAGATTCTTGATATATCGCTGGCCGCCATACTCTCATTGTTATTAAGAATCCTTAAGATTCTCATACGATTCATATCATTACGCTTACAAGACTTACTGCTCGTGAGATGACACTCATTACTACAAAAGGTTCGGGTATGTTTGCCACCACTACCACCACTATCGCCATATTTAATTTCGATTTCGGATTCACACCATTCACAATGCACAATTAACACTGGTTTTTTTCGGCGCATTTTAGTAGCAGCCTCACCGTATTTCTTCTTAAGTTCTATACAATACTGACTACAATAGTTCAAATTGAGTCGGTTGCCTCCACCTGTGCTAATACGCTGGCCACAATAACAGTCGTCTACTATCATGGCATCAACCCACTTTAATCTTGCATTTCAGCCATTCTGTCACTTAGTAGCAACAAAGCCGAAGCCCATAGACCCACGAAAATGCCGAGGTCATGGTCGTGTAGTGCATAAATAGCAATACTTCCAATAATAGAAGTTAGTGATGAGATTAGTCCAATCTTTTTCCAGTTCATGCTTCCACCTCTGTAAGTTTGTCTACCAAACGCTTAACGAGTTCGGCTTTCTTACCTGTAACTGGTAGACCCAGTTCTTTGAGTCGCAATTTAAGGGCAGCCACAGTTAGGTCAGCGATAGCATCCACATCAAGTTCTACATCCTCAATGGCTTCTGCTGCTGCATCTGCCGCTTGGTCTGCTACATCTTCCAAAGAATCACCCGCTTCGAGCGAGTCTTCTACTGCTTCCAGAACTTCTTCGGCCACTTCTTCGGCTTCTGCAACGACATTTTCTATCACATCATCAAGTTCAAGGTCAATTCCTGTTACATCTTCTATCTTATCTTCGATAGTATCTGCAAGGCTACTAATCGTTGTGCTTCGGTTTTTCATCCACCATGCTCCGGCTGCGCTAACGGCAAGTCCGAGTCCGGCTAAAATTATCATGTTTGTTTCCATATCAATTTCTCCTGATAATTCTCATAGAGCGTATCACCCTATTAAACTTTAAGTATCAGTGACGCACTAATACTTTTATGAGTGGTGATGATTATGAGGCCATCAATCGTTTTTTCATAACTGTTACTAAGCAGGATGCACCTGCTTTGTCGGCTCAATATGGTTTTGCAGAGGCAGCCATGTGGCAACAACTTTCCGATGAGTTCCCGGGTGCTGTTAATGTGGGTTCTCGTTCTTGGGATTGGGACAATTCTCATGGTTATGATTTTTGGTTAGAAGGTGGTAAAACTTACTATGAGTGGTCTGAGGAATTAGGTTGGAAAACTTTAGGTCGAAGAGAAAAAGAATTGCGAGATTTATTGACTCCTGATTTTTGGATGGTTGCTGATTTAGGTTGGTCGGTAGGTGTGTTGAACGATTATTTCCAAAACAAAATGTCTCGTGTCAAAGATGAAAAGGTTGTTTCCAAAAAAGATTGGTTATCAGCCATTAGAGGTCAAGAAACTATTTCAGTTACGGCTGGTGCTAACTCTCGGTCACCGATTTACATTCTTTCAGATGGAGAGGTGTTTCTGGTGATTCGTTCTAATGAGGTATTTGTTTTAACTTTGAATCAAATGCTTGAACAAATGGACTTGTTAATGAAATCAGATACAGTAGCATTTGCCACATTTACTCAAGTTATTATCAATTGGCCTTCTTCTACACCAATAACTTTACTCTAAACTTGTTCATCTTCTAAATTGTGTTCCACATCTATGGATTCGGGTCGCTTAGGATAAGTCTCGGCACTATCTTTATTCAAGAACATAATTTGAAACTGTCCTTTTGAAGTAACTGCACCCAAACTTGATTTCAAAATGTAGGCTGGTTGGCGAAACATTAAGTTATCATCTACTCCAGACTTTACTGAACTCATCATTTTAACTTCGTATCTTTGAAGTATTTGTTCTAATCTTGTTAAGTCTAAATCGCCAGTGGCACTGATACGACCTGTTCCTGCCGCATGAGTTGAAACTTTAGCATTTCCCAAGAAAGATTTGGCTAAATCAGGGTCCGTAATCATCAAAGATTCCAACTTTTCTCGTAGCACTGTCATAACTTTTGGTTTCCAAAACTCTGCGGCTTCCGACGGAGGTAAAGAACTTTCCCAATTCTCGAAATCAACTTGCCACCAAATATCCATGTATTCTTGGTCGGCTTCATCAGCACTGGCTGAGGGTCCCATTTGGTCGCCACGCCCGATAGTTGTTCCACCGAGTCCTGTGATTCCACCATAATAAACTAAAGAGTAATTCTCGGTTTTGATAAAATCAGTTTGCCACGAACCTCCAGACTTGGCTATCACAAAAGTTTCATCAGTAGAACCCGGGTAATCTGGTAGCACTTGTGAACTCATGGTTTTCACAGTGGTTTCTAATTCTTTGGCCGCAGCCGTCGCCGACTTGCCTTCATTGATTAAATCAATAAACTCATAAACTTTTTGTTCAGGAGTTCGCACCACTGTAAAGCGGTTTCTCTTCATTATCCATCGAATACCTTTTTGTTTTAGATACTTCTTGAATGTTTTAGGAGTTGTCAATGCTAACTTGGTAGCCTTTGTCATACTAAGATTGCGAGTCAGCAATAAATCCAGAGCCAATAATGCCCTCTGCTCTACACTCGCTTTCATAATATCACCTATACGCTTTCAACTACTTAACACTTAGTCTTCATCCTCGTCATTACGGGATAGAACCCAAATATCTTTGGACTTGTGAATGGAAATACCTTCTGGTTGTGGTCTTATCCAACCCAGATTAACAATCTTCTCAATATCTTCATTAGAGAACTTAACATTCTTTCTCATTTCACTTACACTTCGATAGACACCGTTATCATCATAGATTTCTAATTGTGAATGAATATCTACCAATCTTTGACTCACTCCTGCCTTCATAAGTTTCCAGCCTTCGTCTGCCACCAAAGTTCTAATGGATTCCAAAAAGATTTGTTCGGCTTGCCTAACGCTATCTTTACTGACTTGTCGTTCACCATTGAGTCTGGCGAAACCTTTGGTAAGATTCACAAACTCTTGAAACTTTCTAAAGTCACGACTGGTTCTTTTGTTACCTTGGGCATCTTCTAAGAAAACTTGGCTAAAGTCAGGGTTGGCTTTGATTCTATCCATAGTTTCACGAATCTCTTTGCGAACTGGTGTAATATCTGGGTCCATCTCACTTACATATCGCAAATACTCTCGGAAGAAACTTCTCCACATCTCTAAGTTAGTGTTGAACTCGGACTTGAGATACTTACCATTCATAGAATCCATAATCTTTTCTTCAATCTTGAAATCATTGTTGCCATCAGTCAAGGTCATGCGAGCGAAAATTAGTGTTAGTCTGCTAAGAATCTGATAAGTATATTCACCAAAAGCACCCAGCATACCGAGTTTAGACCCTGAAGTTTCGGGTTTCCACTCTCTCGGCGGATTGCCTAAGAACATGAAATTAACTTTACCATCACGAGTGGTGTCTACTTGGCCTTTCTGCATCGAGAACTTACCGTTAGCCATAACATTCATCAGTTCACCGAATACCTCTTGACTCCATGTTTGAAACTCCGAAACGGCTATGCGTTCATTGTTCATCTTAGGTATCAAACCTAACTCAATTGAGTTAAGGTCGTCGCCACTCATGGCTCCGAATAACCCGGCGATTGTGCAAAGTTTCCCACTGGAAGCCATACCACAAGGCACTAAAGGTTCAATAACTTGTTCAATCAGGTGGTCTTTTCCTTCACCCATGCTGCTCACAATACCAATATGTAGCATATCAGTTTTCTTCTGTGGACTCAAGCAATACAACATTACTGCTGTTTTGATAGGGTCGTCAGCATAGAGTTTAGTCCAGATGGTATCATCACGCAACATCAACTCTAAGGGTCTAAGGTTGCGCTTGAACATATCAGTTGATTCCGATTGGCATAAGGCCGTAAAGGTTTCAAACTGTTCATCAGTCATTTGACTGGTCTTTAATGACTCATAGCGTTGCACATCCGAGGCTACAAAGACTTTATCACGACCCATCATTTGATAGGCTCCAGAAACACAAAGTTGAGAACCATCACTAATACTTTCAGTGAGCATCATCATAGTGTTTCGCAAACGGTCTGAATCCATACCGCCCGGTCGAGCGTCAAGATTGCCATTGTGAGCCATACATTCTACGGCATAAGTTCCATCACTGATGATAAAGCGAATAGCCGATTGGTCGGGATTAGGTGATTTACTGTTCAACGGCACTTCTTCCATCTTCAGACAAATGCCTGAACCAAACTCCAGTTTGGCCTGTGAGATTTTAGCAGCGTAAAGTTGCTCAATGTTAGCACCTAAGTTTTGATAGTTAGATGTTGCAGTGGCTATGAAATCAGAAATAGACTTTGGAATCTTAATTTCTTCTCGCACCATAACATTCTCTCCTGTTCTATCTATGAGATAGCACCATAATAAAGAATACGCATTCCGCCGATAGGGGTTATGTCGAAGGGAAAGGTGAACCTATCATTACCGCCATAGTCAAGCCATAGCGTTTTCGACCTTTACAATCAAGCCAGCCGCAACCCTCGAAAAAAGAGGGCGAGTTTTCACTCCAGCGACCTTGTGTTCATGCAAGTAGTGGAACAATTGGTGTCCGGGGCGTAAGCACCAGCCTTTTAACCCAAAGCAACCCGAAGGCTACCCAGTGATGACTAATGCTCACGCCCGAACTTCAAATCCAAAGCGTATCCGTCATTACAACGGAGGTTGGTTTCACTCTGCTGTTGGTGTGTCAGCGTGGACGGGTGCGACATATGCTTCCATAGTCTGTTGGTCTTCAGGGACCGCAGGTAGGTCTGCACGAAGAGTCTCGGCATCAGCGTTTCGGATGATTCCGTGGAAACTCTTGAAGGTGCGACCAGCGTTCTTCTGCGAATCGTTCATCTTGCGAAGGAAGTCCAGTGCAACAGGAAGGTGGTAGGTGTTCTTACCTTCTTCATTTGCTTCAACAAGGTTGTTTTGCTTAATAAAGCGTTCAAAGTCTTGCTTTTCATATCCGTTCAAGTAAAACTTGACTCGACGACCAGCATCAGATTCGCCATCGTTACCCGGGGCGACACAGCGAAGAACCATTGATTCAGACCCAAGAGGGCTGGTGGTTTCGTTGTAGGAAATCAAGGTGTAATTGGAATACACTTTACCCATTTCTGGCTTGATAACCTCATACACAGTGCGAGGGCCTTTGGTTGCGGCACGCTCATCACGGCGGGTGTTGTCAATCGTTTCAAGTTCCGTTAGGAACGCTTCTACATCGTTTTCTACATTCTTACTCATAGTTTTCATCTCCATTTTTGTTTTCAGTTTTTGTGGCCCCATTAGTTGGTTGGGCAATTTAGTATAGGTGGCATCACCCATATAAACATAAGCATTCTTAGGATTACTCCCAAGATTTTACTTGTGCATCCTCCTTGCATACCTTCTTACTGGACATAACCTTACTATACCGTATCACTGATATAAAGTTAAACCTAAATCACTTGATTTTCACTCTTTTTATCTTAAGAATGATACTATATGGACTCGTATTATCTTTTGTCATCTGTTCCCATGTAGTATAAAATGATAAGATACCCCGTTCTTCACCCGCCATTTGACGACCACAAACAAACAAAAGTAGTTCATCATTAGCCCAAGACTTCATCAACCAATTGTGCAAGACCGTAGCATTGTTATCTCCTCTCGCAATTTGGGTTTCATTATTGAGTTGTATCCTATTATCATACAATCGGTTAATCCCCAGACCTTTCGTTTTGTTTCTTTTATTCAAAGTTTCATCCAACATCATAGACAATTGTATTGTCAAATCACGAGGATGGTTTTTAATATCCCTAAATACTGTTTTAGATATGGGTTTAGCATATTGCTCACTCCCTGCATTAGAAACATAAGATAATTTAACCATCCACATTTCGGTGGCTCTTTGAGTCCAGTTCAAAATCTCAATGGCTTCATCTTTGTCCGACATCAATAACTCACCGTTAGCATATCTCCATCAAGTTCGACATAAAAGAAATCCCATTTGTCAATTTTCTTGAATAAAGTTTTTGCCATAGGTGATTGAATAACAATATCCGTAGCAGATTCAGAAATAATGCTTATATCATTGATTTCAAACCAATTGGCTAAAGTAGGAATAGTAGTATCTATTCGTGTGCCATCAATTTTGACGCTTTCTACCAACATCCAGCCTCTTTCTGGTGTTTCCATCTTTCTTAATTTGCCAGTAGATAATTCTACACAAAGTCTACCACGACCTTCTACTGTTACCCTACGACCGCCAATTGAAACTTTACCACCCAATGCAGCGTAGCCACCGAATACAACTTCAGTAATTTTTCCTTCCATACCTTCGCCTGCGATAATATCTTGTTGTTCGGCTACTACATCAGGAGGTAAAAACATCTCTAAGTTTTCTTTTCTAAGATACAAAGTCCAATGTCCTCCTGCGGCTTGCACTAATGGTGCAGCCATTTCTTGTGGAACTATCTCCTTAGAGGAAACTACCACAAAGTTTTCTGGGTCTGGGTTGTGGACCCAATCAACTAAGTTCACTTCATAGCCGATTCCCAGTGTTGGTGGTGCATATCCATACATAATTTGCCCCATGATATATTCAGTCATTTTACCATTATGAGTTGGGTCAGAAAACATAGTCATCATCCCATTAAAGTTAATTATTTTGGTAGCCTCACCTAACTTAGCCTCAAAATCTTCATTCTTCATGGCTTTGAGTTCTTCTTCTTTACTCATTTGTTCATCCCATCCAGACTCATAATCATCTTTGTCTGCATCTGGCAAACCAGACTTCTCGAAACTTTCATCTTGTGCGTCTTGATATGGTCTAACTTCATAGGTTGTCATCATGCTCGCCCTCCACTGGTTCTTAAGTAATCTTCGGCTTCGGTTTCCTCGGTAAAAATAAGTGGGCTTCCATAAGAAGTTTGAACCCAACCGCTACCATAACCCCAGATTCCCCATTCATTAGAACTTAGAGTTTCTGATTCTCTCATTTTATTTTTGAGTTCTTTTAATTCATCCATAGCCTTTTGCACCTCATCATCCATGCCTACTTCATTCAAAGCATCCATAGTTTCATCAATAGCGGCTTCTAAAGCATCACGGTCTTCTTCATTATATGGATTCATCACATCGGCAGCATCTTTGCACATCTCAGTAGCGTCTAACGCCTGTTCCTTAGCCAACTCTCCATCATTAGTTTGACTTTGCTCGGCTTTGTCTATGGCTTCTTGTGATAGTTTTTGTGATGCTTCTCGTTCCATCTTCCTTTGTTCTACTTCTTCAAAGGCTTCATTAAGCATTTCCCGCAAACTATCTGCGGCCTCTTTGTCAATTTGAGGAAACTCTCCTGTTTCTGCTTCTTCCACAGCATCTTCGGCACTATTGATAGCATCCATAGCGGCTTGGTCTGCCTTTTTGACATTTTCTTGGTCTTGAGGTTTTCTCATATCGGCTTTATCGTTGCATTTGTCTGCCGATTCTTTGGCAGCCATGGCTTCTTCTACTGCTTGTGCCATATCATCTACATCTTGAGTTTTCTCAAAACTTTCCTTGGATTCATCAGCCGCCTCTTTGTGTGCTTCGGCTTCTTGTGCCGCCATACCTGTTGGGCTGGTATCTTCGCCGGGTTGCATATCATCTACTGCATCCTTGAGAGCATCGGCTTTGGTTTTCTGTGCTTCTGCTTGTTCGGGAGTCATATCTCCTGCTTCAGCAGCCTTGTCAGCCGCATCTTTAGCCGCATCCAACGCATCTTTAGCATCTTCTTTGGCTTGTTCAGCCTTGGAACAATCTTCTTCTGAATCAGGGTCGGCACAAGCACAGCATTGTCGAGCACCATCTACTGCTTCAGCCGCAGCATCAGCCGCATCTTGGAAATCATCTCCTGCATCTTGACTTGGTGTTCCATCCTCAGAGGGTGTTTCACCATCTCCGTCGCCTTCACCTTCGCCGCCTTCGCCTTCGCCTTCGCCTTCACCCTCTCCAGACCCAGAACCTTCTCCTCCTTCGCCTTCGCCGCTTCCAGAGCCTTCTCCACCACTTGATGGTTCACCGCCTTCGCCGCCGCTTCCAGAGGGTTCTCCTCCGCTTCCACTACCTGATGGTTCGCCGCCTTCGCCTGAACCCTCACCGCTTCCTTCGGAACCTTCGCCCGGTTTTTGACCTGCGGCTTGTTGAGCATCTTGTTTTCCTTGTTCTGCTCTTTGCGAGCCTTGTTCTAATCCTTGTTGTCGGGCTTGTTCTTGTTGAGCCGCTTGTTGAGCCGCATCTTGACGACCTTTTTCTTTAGCCTCACCACCCGGTTCTCCACCACTACTGGGTTCGCCACCGCTTGATGGTTCACCGCCTTCGCCACCTTCACCCTCTCCTAAGAATGGTTCAGGGCCGGGGAATGCAGGAGGTGGATTGGGAGCAGGGCTGGGACCCGGACCCGGAGGACCCGGAGGTGCTGGACCGGGACTGGGAGGGCCACGCATTGGACTTGGACTACCGCCGCCACCCGGATAACCCGGAACATCTGGCATAACGAAATCATCTTCATCTATCTCTCCAAAGCCGACCCATACCTTTTTATTAGGCCAGTTCGTTGGGTCATAATAACTTAATTCATAAATGCCGCCATAATCGGCACTAATTTTTACATTATACCAATAGTTGATAATATCGGACAACATCTCTATGTCCTCCATGTCATCGTTGTGAATCACACTTAATTTTCTTACTGTATCTGTGGAAGCATCTTTGGCCACCTTCACAGTGCTTTTGGTGTAGCGCAGGATAGCATCTCTAAGGCTCGGAAGCGTGCTTCTAAAGATAGTGCCTTGATATTCAATCCAGCACACTGGCACATACCCACTACCTTGCTTAAAGAGTTCATCTTCTCCTTTTACAATCAATCCCGTTGAGACTTGCACCCATTCTACTTCTGCCATCACTAAGTCTATGTGGTTTCGTCTATTTAAGGTTGTCGTTGCTAATCTTTAAGTAGCAGCAAGACTGACTATATCTTATGCAGCCGTGGAAGAAGCACTTTACTATGTTCTCTGAACAAGCCATTGAGGATATGAAAACCTATTCAGACAACACTCACGAAGAACGAGAATGGATGTGTTATGTTTATGAAAAAGACGGACAATATCATTTGGGTTCGCCCTCTTACGGCACAGAATCTCGGATTGAGGTTAATCCTGTTGCCAAAGCAGCGCAGGATTCAGCCAAAGGTTTAACCAATCGTATGTGGACTATTCACGGTCATCCCTTAAAAGATGGGAAGATTTACACAGGCCGTCAATACTTTTCCTCTACTGATATTCTTAATGAGTTTATGAAAACCCGTGATTCGGGAAATATGACGGTTCAATATGTGGTTTATCCGCATCAACAAATAGATACCAAGACTAATCAAAAAGTTATTCACAATCGAGTGAGGACTTTAGTGTTTCCTAATGCACAAGTTTTACAGGAAGCCATGAATCGTAGCAATCCCGGCGTAGATATTTCTACTATTACTCAAGAATCAGGACAAAACTCTAATGCTTCTGATGGTAGCCTCAAGAACTCTGCTGGAGTAGACTGGTTCGCTTTCCAAGAATCATTAGGTGATATGGGCTACATGGGCGTTATGGACCTTGAAGGACCAGCCGCAGGTGCCAAATCATTCCGTAGTGAAAGAATGTGGGTTTCTAACTTTGGCTTAGTAGGTTTAGTAGCAGCAGGATTAGTTGCCTTAGTATATTACAACTCTAACTCCACAAGTTTTGGTGCAGAAGTTGAAGTCGTAGATGGCGTAGGCGAGTGGCACGAAAACTAAGTGATGCGTATGTTTGGAGAATTAGTAGGTGCAGGGCAAGCCGGTTTTGTCTTTGAAAAAGCCTCTAATCCGAACCATTATTACAAGATAGTGCCATTAGCAGACAAACCTTTGGCAGAATATGGCCTTAATTCGGTAAAAGCCAAGCAGTATGCTGTTAATCAAAATCAAGCCTTGTTGTTCCACCAACTATTTCGTAACAAAACTTTAGACTTGCCTCAACTACCCAAGATACACAACTTCTTCCAAGGGTCCGTTAATAGCACACTCAGACAAAACTTTTTACAAAACAACGATATTGATAATCCTCACCTTGCTACATTACTTAAACATCTTCCCGTGGGTCAAAAAATTGCGGTCTGGGAGATGGAAAAGATTCCTTGCTTAACAGAAAATGACTATTGTAATCAGTATAATGCGCTACCAGCCAATCAAAATCCAGATTATCAAAACTTATTGACCTCTTTATTAGACCTTGGTTTTGTGGTCCGAGATGTTGCCAACCCTGAAAACTTTGGCTATCGAACCGATGGCACGCAGGTTTTCTTTGACCCGATAGTTGCGGCATGGCCAATTAGTGAGGCAGATAAGTTCTTACGACCTGAACTTTATGATAATTTCGTCTCCGCTTTTGGTGTAGACCAAATACGAACTGTGGCTCGTGCGTTAGCCAATAAAGATTATTACACATGGTATCATGGTGGTGGTGTCATGGAATCCGAAGAAACAGAAGAATCAGACCTACCTGCTGATGTAGATTTTGAGAAACTTTATTCCGAGTTATTACATACGGCTCTTTGGGATAATAAACAATATCCTGTTTTAGAAACTCTTAATTGGTTTAATCCAACTTATCAAAAGATGGCTCAAGAACAGGCTGAACATTTTTGGACCACTTATTATATGAATCTGGGTGAGATGTTCCACCCCTTTGTTGAGGACCTTAACATGATTGCTGCCGAAGAAACTATCCATGAAACTTTATGGAAGGTAGAAGAACTTATTTACAATTATTATGCTGAGGCAACTCCAGAGAACATTATTTCCAAAACAGACACTTTGGCAAAAGAACTCACTAAACTTGAAACTTATGATGAGGATGTTTGGTATGATTGGGAAGACCCGATGTTACCTGCTGATGATTATGGCAAATACTACTCAACTTTAGTCAGCCCCACAGTCTTTTTCAAGGCACGAGATAAAGTCTTCCAACAGACTATTCAAAACATGGTTGGCGAGATTGAACTTCAATGTGGCGAATGTGATGGTAACGGTGTAATAACACACAGTCACGATGATTACGATAAAGAGTATAATGAATGGTGCGACTCTTGTAGTGAAGGCACTGTAACCGTAGGAGAGATATAATATGAAAGAAATACCATGGTTTCCATGTATAGGACCAGATTTAGCCAAAACAATTGCTGTTGAAGAAGACCCAGCCGGCAAAAAGTATCGTCCCGACGGTATGCTGATGACAATTATTCCCAAACCCACTAACATTTGGAGTCAGGGTGAAGATTATGTTTGTCAAATTAAGTATGATGGTGTCCGATGTTTAATTGCATGGAATGATGAATATACTGCCACTACCAGTTTCTCTGCTGAATACAAAAAAGTTTATAATGATTACCGAGATTTAGAATTGCATTTGGGTAAGTTACTTAATTGGAATATGCTTAACCATGAAGAACTCAAAACTTATTTAGGAGTCCACCTTACTGTTGATGAGAAGGTAGAAGAGGATGTGATGTCCAAACTTCTTTCAGGATTAGTATCTGGTCCTAAAACTCGCAGCACTGCTACGCCTTTATCCAGCCCTCTAAAGTATGTCAGCCGAGAAGATAAAACTCGTAATCGTGTTAATCTACAACTTATTACTGAATCTATTTTAACTAACTCTGGATTAACAGATTTATTAAGAAACGAAAAGTTAGTGCTGGATGGTGAAATCCACAGTGAAGTTCTGGAATTAGAAGATACCACTGGTATGTGGTCTTCCGAGAAAATAAAGACCGGATATGAAAGTTTAGGGTTCAGATGTTTTGATTGTTACTGGGTAGATGAACCTGATTTGAACTATCGAGACCGTATGAATAAATTGGTTCTAATCGCCCCAGAGATGTCAAGATTTAGTTATGTGAGAACACCTCTGATGCCTACACAATACGGATGGCAGTGGGATGCCCAACTATCACCGATAACAAGCAAAGTGACGGAGCAATTAGAAACGGCTTTACAAACCGCAATTGACTTAGGAGAAGAAGGTTTGATTATTCGTAAGTGGACTGTGGCATATAACTGTGGACGCACTGGTAACAATCTTTACAAACTAAAAGATTTCGGAGATGCTGAGTTCACCATTATTGATGTGGTCGAAGGTATGGGTAAGTTCACAGGAGTTCCCATTTGGGTTTGTGATAATGGAGCAGGTGGAACTTTCAAAGTCACTGCATCAGGCACTCAAGCCGAGAAGGAAGGTAAGTGGCGAAGGCGAGCCAGTTTCATGGGCAAACCCTTGCGAGTTAAATACGAAAGAATTGCTAAATCTGGCACACCACTTAAGCCTATTTCATTAGGACTAAGAACCAGCCTTTAATCTGCAAAATCCCAATTGGATTTTTGATTATTACGGGGTTTTTTACCACTTGATAATATCCGAATAATTAAGAAATAGTTTCTAAATTACCTAACACATGAATCAAAGCATCATCCGAATCGTGGGCGAGTATATCCATCCATAAACTTTCGTCTGGAATCTGGATAACTTCGGTTTCACTGGGGTCTGCACGATTGTTCCAATGAACTTCCCAATCCTCATAAGTTTTTTGTAATCTGGCTTGTTGTAAATCCTCATCAATTCTAAGGCGAATCACTTGCCATTCATTATCATTAAAGAAGTTGGCTTCGTTAATAAATCTCACATCATCCACAATCGCCACATCATATTTATCCGCAGCCAAATCTTTCTCAATACTTCGGTTCACATATTCAATCCAAACTGCGGGTCTAATCTCTCGCATCTTCATTCCGATTTTTTGAAGTAAAGGTCTATCTTTCTCGGTCATGCCGAATAAGTCGCTGCCGATTTGTTTTACCTTACTGGCTAAACTGTGTCGTGCTACTCGATAATCTAAATCTTCTAATTCTGTTTGGAGTTGGTCTGCCAAAGTGGTTTTACCACTCGCCATTTGTCCTGCAATCGCAATCTTCATAATTACCACTATATCCTATCACTCACTTAAAACTTCACAAGGCTTGTTGAATGCCATTAGCAGTTAAGCCTTCGTATCGTTCTATGCTCTCACACAAATGCGCTGGTAAGAAATCTTTTAGAGGTCTACCTGCTACGCCTTTGCTATATTGAAACCAGAAACTTGGGTCAATAATGTAAGTATTAGCCTTGTCGGTTCTGCTACGAACTGCTCGACCACACATTTGCGCTAACGCAATTCCTGTTTGCTGACTATACCATGCAGGTGTAGCCTTCATCTTCTTAGCCGTTCTCACATCTCCTAAACTCAAATAAGGTAGTTTGACTACTATACAATAAGCCGCTTCCTTACCATCAAACCCTTGATTCAAATAAGTAGACATAATGGCTCCTCCTTTGCTGGACTTCCATTCTTGCATAGCCGCATCCCGACCATGTGCCGTTTTATCGTGTCTTATTAACCGACGAGCCTGTGCAGGGTTAATCTCCGCAATAAGTTCTGCCAACTGCTTGTCTATTCTATCAGTGTAAGGCAAGATAATTCCCTGTTGATTTGGGTGTTGTTCCATAATCTCAATAATGGTCTCAGCCGTATTGCGCCAATCCCTATCGGTTTGTCCTTGTCGTGTTAGCAACCCACCCGTTTCACGGGTATAAATCGGCCGGTTTTCCACAGGGAAACTTGAGTAGCCTACTTTGATAAACACTGTTTCTTCTAACTTAAGTCCCAGTTCTTCACAAAACATTTTAGGATTACCAATAGTAGCACTTAGGAAGATTCTTCGGCGACCAGCGTGTAACAACAAACTTTCGGCAAACTCTTTGATTTCGATACACTTAAAATTAACAAAAGTTCTTTCTTCACTGACTTGCCAAATCCAGTTGGTGGTATCGTGAGTCAAACCTGCCACAATGGTTTCCATCTTTTTAGTAGTTCGCATAGCCAATTTCAAATCTTTGCTATCCTCGTAAAAGTTATTCTTAAGGTTGTTTTGTATTTCTTTGTCAAGGTCGTTAAGATAGGCTACCCAAACCGCAGCAGCCTTTTTCATAATGTCTGGACTCATATCCATCGTGACACTTGGGATTTTAGGAAACCCTTTGCTGGCAGTTCGTGGCCTCCAAGGACCCATGATAACTTTTCTTTGTTCGTGAGCCGTCACCTGTTCACTACCACTAAGTTCCAGAATCTCGGTTAAACTTTTTACACCTAACAATCGTTCCAACATACGCTCACTCAAGTCTAAAGTAAATGCACCTACCATAACATCAGGTAAATTATGGGCTTCATCCACAATCAAGAACTCTCTTTGTGGTAACATCGGGGTCATTCCAATTGCCGCAGCATAAGCCATGTTCGCTACGAAATACTCCGAGTTCTGCGCCTTAGTCAAAGACCCGTAATAATCACACAAATCTTTTGGGTCTACATCCCAACGCATTTTATCTCCTTCTTTGGGATTCTTATAGGGACATTGAAAATCTTTTATCGTCACGCAAGGTGCGGTATCTGCGGTGCACGACTTAGCAGGTGCGATACCTGCTCTGGCACGCTGAACTGCTGCTTCGGCAACTTCAATATCCCGACATCCTGCTTCAACATCAAGTTTGCACCCGTAGTTTCCACGACCCATGATACTTTCCATGAACGGCATTTCTGCTAAGTATTGAGCCTGCAAACCTTTCAAATGAGTTAGCACATAGGAACTTTTCTTATCGCTACCAAACATTTTCGGTAGCACCATGCTAAATGCAGATTTGCCACTACCCGTCGGACTTTCAATAATTACATTCTTGTATCCCTTGCGTAAAACTTTCGCTACCGCAGGAATAACTTGTTGTTGCTCTGGACGGGCATCTTCAAACAAAGTTTCATCTACCCATCTTTGATAGTTATCAAAATCTATTTCGGAATCGGAGGTTAGGTGTATTTCTTGATAACCCGGTGCTTGTGCTCCTTCTTTAGTAGGCATCAATCTTTCCGAACCTACTTTTCCTAATGCTGAAACACGAGAAGTTTTCACCGGCTCAATCTTGAAGGAATCTTCATCTTCCACATCTTCCGCAGAACTTTTGAATTGCACGCCATCGACCGAGACTGGCAGATTAAACTTTTCGCAGAATCTAACCAAGTTGCGAATACGCCGTTCACTTAATTTCATATCACCAGCATAGCACATGGATAACTTATCCCAACGCAAATCATAACTGTTTCGTAAGACATCACGGAATCTACGAGTAGAACCTCTAACCTCAATTCTTACCATAGTTATACTATACCGAAGCACCTACATAAACATGACACTCTTTAAGTATCAAAGAGAATAATGTGTGGTTATGGATGACTTGTTTTTGGTTCAAATGTTATTCAAATCAAGAGATGATGTGGTGAAAGGTTCATATTTTCTTACCCCAGTGGAATCGTTGGAGTATATGATAAATACTCCTGCCATGCAAGGGGACTCATATCCGGGCTTTATTTTAACGGACATGACTGGAGTTTCACCCGGAACTTTACTGTATTTTGATAGGAAAGAGAACAGTGTTTGGTATGGTGGAGATGGAGTGGGATACATATTCTTAATTCGAGACGGACAAGAACCCTTGATTTGGGAAGTAGAAACTTACAA